>ERZ824978.3262-NODE-3262-length-12406-cov-21.667881_pt1 | contig 12406 bp, 7 predicted proteins | sample MGYA00519860_ERZ824978 | MGnify/ENA primary metagenome ERZ824978 (study PRJEB31778, sample SAMEA3449184) | human gut metagenome | biome: human gut; feature: human-associated habitat; material: faeces | place: United Kingdom | collected 2010/2012 ... | reverse complement strand
TCATAAATATTAATTTAATTAGTTATTAATAAAGGTTGTTTCTTTGTTTTGTACTCACTTCAGAGTTGAATCACATCGCAAATGTAGGGGATGGAATATACAAATGCATTAGTTAATAGTTCGCAAAAAGTACGAATTCGTACAAAACTTGCGAACTATACCACTCTTGTACTTTTATTCCCTTTCACTTTGGTTCTTTGCTTCCTTCACCTCTTCCAGTAGGGCAGAGAGCGTTTTTACCTTGTCCGGATGGGCTTCTGCCACATTGTCTTTTTCGGACGGATCAATGGAAAGATTGTACAGTTGGGGCTGCGGGGCGTTTCCCATTTCTGTTTTCGTCCAATACTCCAGTGCCGGCTTGTCGCTGGGCTCTATGTATTTCCAGTCTCCCTGGATAATGGAGAGTGTATTGTCCAGATTCTGTTGTACAATATAGTCACATCCGGCAGTGTCGGTTCCCAGGAAGTTGTTGAGCTGGTCGCGGCTGTCGGGAGCGATGCCTGCTTCCAGCGGATGGTTCAGCAGGGCGGCGAATGAAGCGTATACATCAATCATGGAGAAGGGGGCTTGTTGTTTGCCGGGTTTGATGCCATTGGGCCAACGTACAATGAAGGGAATGCGGGTACCGGCATCGAAAGCGCTGTACTTCCCACCGCGGTAGTGCTTCATGGGAGTATGGCCGTTCAGCAGTTCGCGTGCCTGGTCCTGATAGCCGTCGTCTATGACGGGACCGTTGTCACTGCAGAATACAAAAATGGTGTTGTCGGCAATGCCGAGGCTGTCCAAAGTGTGCATGATTTCACCCACGGTCCAGTCCAGCTGGAGGATGACGTCGCCACGTACGCCCAAACCACTCTTGCCGGCGAAACGCGGATGTGGCACGCGGGGAACATGTACATCTTGCGTACCCATATAAAGGAAGAAAGGTTCGTCTTTATGGGCTGTGATGAAGTTCTTAGCTTTGTCTGTAATCACGTCGGCAATGTCTTCGTCTGTCCAAAGGGCGGATTTGCCGCCGGTCATCCAGCCGATGCGGGGGATGCCGTTGATGATGGTGTTATTGTGCCCCTGGCTGGGTTTCATCTTGACGAGTTCGGGGTTTTCGAGACCGGTGGGCCAGTCACCGACCTTGTGGTCGTAGCTCACAGTGATAGGGTCGTTGGGGTCGAGACCCACTACATGTCCGTTCTCTACAAAGACGCAGGGAACGCGGTCGACGGTAGCGGGGATGATGTATTCATAGTCAAAGCCGATGTCTTGGGTGTTCGGTTTGATGGAGTGGTTGAAGTCTGTACCGCCTTTAGGGCCCAGGCCGAGGTGCCACTTGCCCACTGCTGCAGTGGCGTAGCCTTCTTCCTTGAACATATCGGCCATAGTGACGCAGGCGGTATCGATGATGAGTTCGGAATTGCCCGGAGCGATGCCGGTATTCTTCTGTCGCCAGGGATACATGCCCGTCAGCAGGCCGAAGCGGGAAGGGGTGCTGGTGGAAGAAGTGGCATAAGCGTTGGTAAACTGCATGCCTTGTCCGGCAAGGCGGTCGATGTTGGGAGTGCTTACTTTGGTGGCACCGTAACAGCTCAGGTCGCCGATACCCAGGTCATCAGCAATCAGATATACTACATTGGGCTTCTGCGGAGAGTGTTCCGGAGCCTTGCCTTTTGATTGGCTTCCGCATCCCGCTATCAGGGCTGCACCGGGAATCAGAGACCACAAGGGGGAAAAATGCTTCATAGTTCTTTGACTTTAGATTGTAATTCTGAGGTCAAAGGTAAGAGGTTTTATGGAATCGGGTGTATAAGGAAGTACAAGGGAAGGGAGAAAAAGTACAAACCGTATCATGCGATGGCTTGATGTACAATATTAAGATGTCTCTTCACTGTCTTCCGTACTTTTCTCTCCTCCATTCTCTCCTTTGCGGTAGGCCAGTGGGCTGACATGGTAAATGTCCTTGAAGCATTTGGAGAAATAGCGTGAAGAACTGAAACCGATCCGGTCCGCAATTTCAGTGATATTCAGCTCCGGATTGTTGCGCAGCATTAGAGCGCCTTTCTTCAGGCGGATGGTCAGGATAAAGTCGTTCGGAGTTTGTCCGGTGATAGCCTTCAGCTTGGTGAACAGATTGGTGCGTGCCATTGCCATTTCACGGGCAAAGACGTTGACGTTGAACTCCGTATCGTCCAGATGTTGCTCGATGACTGCCATGGCACGGTCCAGAATCTCCTTGTCTATGGGGTTGGTGGCAAGCATCTGTACAAAGGCTTGCGGCTGCTTGCTGAACTTCTCCTGCAGGAGGATGCGCGAGTTCACGAGGTTGTTGCAGCGCGAAATCAATAGATTGGTGTTGAACGGCTTGGTGATATAGTCGTCCGCACCGATGCGCAGTCCCTCGATATTCTGTTCGATGGCAGTACGTGCCGTGAGCAGTACCACGGGAATATGGCAGGTGTTGAAGTCGCTCTTTATCTGTTTGCACAGTTCCGTTCCCGACATGTTGGGCATCACCACGTCGCTGACTACGATATTGGGCATTTCGCTGCGCACCAGTGCAAGTCCTTCCGCTCCGTCGGCCGCAGTCAGCACTTCGTAGAAGGGCTTGAAGATACCTGCCAGCATGTCGCGGATGGAGTCGTTGTCTTCCACTATCAGGATTTTTGCATCCGGGAGTCGTTTGATGGGAGCACTCTCTTCCAGCTCCGCTTTGAGCAGGGCATCGTTTTCCGGTTTGGGAATTTCTATTTGTTGCACACTGTCTGCATTCTTATTTATTTGCTCTTCGTCAAACTGTGCGTTCCCCAATTGCAGGTTTACGATGAAGCTGCTACCTTTGCCCAGTTCGCTTTCCACACGGATGGTGCCGTGATGGAGCTCCACGATACCCTTCGTCAATGCCAGGCCGATACCCGTACCCGTCTTGCTTGCATCTGTAGAGTCCATTTGGTCTATCTGGTAGAAGCGGTCGAATATCTTGTCCACTTCCCGGGCATCTATGCCGCTGCCGGTATCGGTCACGCGGATGACGGCATTGCTGCCTTCGGTCTTGATGCTGAGGGTGATGCTGTCTTCCGCCTTGGTATGCTTGACGGCGTTGGACAGCAGGTTGTTTATCACTTTCTGCATCTGTTTTTGGTCATACCATACTTCGAGGCTGTCTGTTTCCTTCTCGAAGTAGAGGCTGATTTGTTTGGCGCTGGCATATTCCAGGAAAAGCAGATAGTTTTCGTATAGGAAGTTCACGATGTTGTGTGGACTTACCTTTATCTTCATGTGCCCTTGTTCCTGCTTGCGGAAGTCGAGCAGCTCGGTGATGAGTTCCCGTAGCTGTATGCTGTTCTTGTAGATGCCCAGTACCTTGTTATATATGGCAGGCGTGAAGTTCTGGAGTTGCATCAGCGTTTCCACTTGGGCCACGATGAGTGTCAGCGGGGTGCGGAATTCATGGGAAATGTTGGTGAAGAAACGTAGCTTTGACTGGTTCAGGGCCTCTACGTCACGGATGTGCTTCTGTTCGTACTTCAGTGATTCCCGCAACTTGATTCTGGACTTGTAGGTACGCACCAGATACCAGAGCAGGATTCCCGTCACTATCAGGTAGATAAGATAGGCAAGGGGAGTCTTGTAGTAGGGAGGCAACACGTGTATGGTCAGGTGGACTTGCGGACAAAGGCTCTCGTCTTTTCCGTTGGGCTTTATAATCAAGTTATAGGTTCCGGCGTTTAGGTTGGTATAGGTGATGTTGTGCAGTCCACGGGCACTGTTCCAGTCGTTGGAGAAGCCTTCCAGCTTATAGATGATGTCGTCTTTGTTGGCGGCTACATAGTTTGAAGTGGCAAACTCTATGCTGAACATGGACTGGTCAGCGTTGAGCGTAATCTCGGGGGTGCAGTACAAGGCTTGCTGCAGGATACCGGTCTCATCTCCCACTTGTATTTCCGTTCCGTTCACAATGAGGCGGGAGAGGATGATTTTGTAGGGTTTCGGCGTGAAGTTCAACTCCATTTCATGGAAAGAAATCATTCCCTGCGTGCCTCCCAGGAATATCTCTCCGTCACGGGTCACGCAAAGGGCATTCTCGTTGACGGCAGTCATTGGGAAACCGTTTTCGGCACTGTAGTTCAGGAATGCCTTTTGCCGGTAGTCGAAGATGGAGAAGCCTTCGTTGGTGATGAGCAGCAGTTTGCCGCTGGTGGGGGATTCCTCCGTCTCATAGATACAGTCGCTGGAAAGGCCGTTCTTCGCTTGGTCAAAGTTCTCGAAGTCGTTGCTGGCAGGGCGGTATAAGTCCAGTCCGCTGCCCGAAGTGGCGAACCACAGATTGCCTTTGCTGTCTTGGGTAATGTTGTTTACATTGTTGTTGCTGATGCTGTGTGGGTCGGCAGTATCATGGCGGTAGTTGGTCAGTTTGCCGGTATCGAAACGGTAGCTGAACACACCTTCGCCCGTGGCTGCAATCCAGAGCGTACCGTTGCTGTCGAAAGTGACATCTGCCACCATCTTGATTTTTTTGCCTTCTTTGCTGTCCTGGAACAGTTGTTGGCATTTCCCGTTGGCAGGGTCGAAGAGGCAGATTCCGTTTTGGGTGGCTATCACCAGGTGGTCTTGGTAAGGCGCGATATCGCGGATGATGTCGGAAGGCAAGGTCTCCGGATTACCTGCTTCCATGCGGTAGTGTGTGAATCGCCCCGAGCGTATGTCCAGTCTGTTCAGTCCGCCCAGATGGGTTCCTATCCAGATGATGTCTTTGGAGGCATCATAATAGAGAGCCTTGATGTTGTTATGGGAAATACTGTTGGGACCGATTTCCGGGCGGAACCATTTGAACTCACGGGTACGGCGGTTGTAATAGTTCAGTCCGCCCCCTTCGGTGCCAATCCACAGATTGCCGTCCTTGTCTTCGATGGTGCGGCCTACAACCGGATTGCTCAGCCCCTTCTTTTCGATGGGCGAATACATATAGCGGCTGTATATCTCGTACTCGGGGTTGAAGTAGTTGACACCGCCAAAGTAGGTCCCCAGCCACAGCGTTCCTTGGTTGTCCTTTACGATGCACCAGATGGAAGAGTGTGTCAGTCCGTCGCTCTGGGCATCACTGGCAGTGTGGTTCTGGAAGAGTCCCGTACTTTTGTCATACCGGTTCAATCCGTTGAATGTCCCAATCCAGATGTTTCCCAGATTGTCTTCACAGCAGGCTCGCACGAAGTTGGAAGAGATGCTGTAAGGGTTCTTTGCGTCGTATTCAAAGATTTCGATGGTTCCGTCGGTCTTTACATGGTGCAGCCCTTCTTCCCAGCTGCCAATCCATAACTCGCCTTCGCTGTCTTGGTATATGCTGGTGATGTTGCCTTTCAGGATGGGGTGGGTCAGCTCGTTCTTGTCCAGTTGCAGGCGGTATGCTCCGTCGGTGGTCGTTCCAATCCACATTTGTCCATTGTCCAGATGCATACAGCAGATTTCCAGACTTTTTCCGGGAAGCTGGTAATAGAGGTCAAAGTTCCCGGTCTGCTCGTTATAGCGGTAGATTTCATTCTGTTTTCCGATGAAAAGGGCCTCTTTGTAATATATGCTGTGCACATTTCCTTGCAGCAGGGTGGTGAATCTTTGGGTGGCGAGATTGAACTCGGCTACTCCTTCCGTACAGAGCAGGTAGATTTTTCCGTTACGGTTGCCGGCCATGCGCAGCACGGTGTTGCAGAAAAGGCTGTAAGGGTCGTTCTTCTGCAGCTTGTAAGTTTGTATGTCTTCTCCGTCATAACGGTTCAAGCCTTCTCGGGTTCCAATCCATAAGACACCGTTTTCATCGATGTAAAGGCTGTTCACGGAGAATTGTGACAGACCGTCGTCGGTTGTCAGATGGTTGAAGGTGATGTTCTGCGCCTGCAGGGTTGCAGCAATCATGCTTACTGAAACAAGAAGCAGCCGGATGATAAACGTTCGCACTTTTCGGGTAGTTTTTAAGGTTTCAGTTACAAATATAGGTATATTTTGTACAAGACTTCTTATTTATTAGGCAGTTTTTGCGGCTATGTTTGGATAAATGTATAATTTTGGAAGCGCGCCGAACGATACTTGTCTTTTGATAGATGGCAATCGGCGTATCTTTGTAAACAAATTAATTCATTTATTATCATGAAAGACCTTTTATCTATTGTATCTCATTTTCAAATGCAGGGTACGGTTCGTGAAATCAAGCCTTTAGGCTCAGGCCTGATTAACGATACGTACAAAGTGACCACCGCTGAGGCCGATGCGCCGGACTATGTTCTGCAACGTATCAATCATGCCATTTTCCAGAATGTAGAGATGTTACAGTCCAATATCGAGGCTGTGACCGGGCATATCCGTAAGAAGCTGGAAGAGAAAGAAGAGGCCGATGTCGAGCGTAAAGTGCTTCATTTCATCCCCACGGCCGAAGGGAAAACCTATTGGTATGACGGTGAGAACTACTGGCGTATCATGACTTTTATTCCCCGTGCCAAGACTTACGAAACGGTGAACCCCGAATATTCCTATTATGCGGGAACTGCCTTCGGTAATTTCCAGGCTATGCTTGCCGATATTCCAGATACATTGGGCGAGACAATTCCCGATTTCCACAACATGGAGTTCCGCCTGAAGCAACTCCGTGATGCTGTGGCTGCCGATGCGGCGGGACGTGTGCAGGAGGTGCGGTACTTCCTGGATGAAATAGAAAAACGTGCCGATGAAATGTGCAAGGCAGAACGCTTGTTCCGTGAAGGCAAACTGCCCAAACGGGTATGCCACTGTGATACGAAAGTGAACAATATGATGTTCGACGAAGACGGTACGGTGCTTTGTGTCATCGACCTGGATACGGTGATGCCCAGCTTCATCTTCTCCGATTATGGCGATTTCCTTCGCTCAGGTGCCAACACGGGGTTGGAAGATGACAAGAATCTGGATAATGTGAACTTCAATATGGAAATATTCCAGGCATTTACCAAGGGTTATCTGGAATCGGGCAAATCCTTCTTGTTGCCGATAGAGATTGAGAATCTGCCTTATGCGGCTGCCTTGTTCCCATACATGCAGTGCGTACGCTTCCTGGCAGATTATATCAACGGTGATACTTATTATAAAATCCAGTATCCGGAGCACAATCTTGTGCGTACCAAGGCTCAGTTCAAACTGTTGCAGAGCGTGGAGGAGCATACACCGGAGATGAAAAAATTCATTGACTCATGTATCTGAAAAAGTTTTTAATGACGATAGCGGCAGCTCTTTGCATGTTGCCGCTGTCTGCAATTAATCCTCAAAATAGTAAAATGAAAGAATTGAATGTAAAAAAAGTAAGTGTGGCCAATATACCGGTAGAGTCGGTTCCGGCTCTTCTGGATGAAGAGAAGGTGGCGTTTCAGCCCGTGAACACAGTGAATTGGGCTGCTTTTCCTTATACTCCCGATGTGGCGTTCCGCATAGCGCATACGGAAGATGCCATTCTGCTGCATTTCAAGGTAAGGGAAGCGAGTGTACGCGCCGTGGCAGGACACGATAACGGTCCGGTCTGGGAAGATGCTTGTATAGAGTTCTTCTCTGTGCCTGCCGGTGACGGAGTGTACTACAATATGGAGTGTAATTGTGCCGGAACGCTGCTTATCGGTGCGGGTGCCGGACGTGGAAACCGCCAGCATGCCCCGCAGGAAGTGCTCGACAAGGTGCAACGCTGGGCTTCTTTGGGACGTGAAGCGTTTGAAGAAAGAGTAGGAGAGTGCAGTTGGGAAGTGGCTCTGGTCGTTCCCTATTCCGCTTTCTTCCTGCACCGCATCACTTCATTGGATGGCCAGACCATTCGTGCCAACTTCTATAAGTGTGGTGACAAGCTTCAGACCCCCCACTTCCTTTCCTGGAATCCGATTGAACTGGAGAAGCCGAACTTCCATTGTCCGGAGTTCTTCGGTGCACTGCATTTCGAGTAAGGAGGCGGTATTTTCCGTGTGAACCCGGTATTCGGAATCAGATCTTCAGCAAGTTCAAAAGAGAAAGTTTGCAAACCTGCCCTCACTACCCTCACCGCTTTCCTGAAACGCCCTGTTCATCGGCATTGCGGTGGTGAGTGAGAGCAAATAAAAAGGGTGAGGGCAAATTTTGCCCTCACCCTTTCGGCTTTATCCTGTTGCTTACTATCACTCCCCTCAAGACGCACGGGCTTTCGTCCGTCTCTCCCCGTCCTTTATTGAGAAAAGCATATATATTTCTTGTGCCAAACGCAGCGTATTGACAACGGCTCACCTAAGTGGTCTGATTTGTTCACCTAAGTGAGCTGATTTGTTCACCTTAGTGGTCTGACTTGTTCACTATAGTAGAACATTGGCAAATCAAAAGGTTTCTCGGGAGAAACACGTATGCGGAACACAAAGAAACCCTGTACAGCACACGATGAATACGGTTCAAACGGGAATGCATCCTTTGAAAAAAACACGACCGGACAAGGATAAGCTAAACAAAAAACATTATTTTTGCAGTATATCAAGCTGCAAACTGCATGAGAAAACGAACCATAGCCCTCATAGCCATACTGACCGCACTATTGGCAGCCTGCACCGAAAAGACGGACTACAATACACTATTGGTACGGGCAGACTCGCTGATGAATTTGCATCCGGACAGCGCACTGCACATGCTGGAAAGTATCTCAACCGACAGCCTGAGCACAAAAGCAGACCGTGCCTACCATGCACTGCTGCTGACGCAGGCACGGGACAAGAACTACATGGTGCAGACGGATGATTCGCTGATACAAGTGGCCGTGCGCTACTATGACACGCATGAGGATGCCCTACTGCAAGCACGGGCATATTACTATTGGGGATGCGTTTACAGAGACATGAAGAAAGCAGAGGAAGCCGTTACCAGCTTTCTTACAGCGAACATCTTAGCAAAAAAAACAAAAAACATTCGTTTGCAAAGCCTTATCTGCAATAATATAGGTTACTTGTATTATGCACAAGATTTAAATGAGCAAGCAGATTCCATATATCGGGAAGCGGAGCAAATGGCTGTCCTGCTGAAAGATTCGCTGCTTCAGGCAGAAGCTTTGTCACAGCAGGGAATGATTCGGATGGAAAAAGGGAAGTCATTCTATCCGAAAGCTGAAAAACTGATGCTGCAAGCACTGTATATGGCTAAAATGACAAACAACAAAACTCTGAACAGAACCATACTGTCTGCACTAAGCACATTGTACTACAGAATGGAGAATGGAAAGAAAGCAGTGGAGTTTGCCAAGCAAAACTTTACCCTGCAGGAAGATACAACTTTCTGCTACAATGCTTTCTATATATTAGGAAATGCCTATTACGAGAACCGGCAATATGACTCTGCCTCCTTCTATCTAAACAAAGCCCTTCCTGATAAGAGTCATGCCATAAAAGCAGGAGTTTACAAGTTATTATCAGATATAGCAAAAGCTTCCGGAGATTTTAAAACATCATTGGACTTGGAACGAACCGGCTCCATCTACACGGATAGTTTGCGGAACAACCGTAACAGACAAGCCTATTCCGTGATTGATGCCGAAAAGAGTGCCCAGATAGCCCATCAACAGAAGAAACACGATTCAGTCATCAGTAAATATAACGGTCTCCTGCTGTCTGTTGTAGCGGCAGCGTTCTTGGCCTTGTACATGCTGAAAAGATACCGGAGAAGAACCTTCCTTTTGGAGGAAGAAAAGGACAGACTGAAAGAGGTACAAACCGCAATGCAGCAACAAAATGCCAAACTTGAAGAAGAGCAACGGCAGAAAGAAAACAGAATCGCATATTTAGAAAGAGAGTTGGAACAACTGCATTATGATGCAGCGCAGAAAAAGCAATTGCGTAATGAGCTGGAAGCCCTGAACCACGAACGAGTTCTGCTCTTGACAAGCACACAAAAATATTCGGATGTAAAAACCAAGATGAAGCAAATCATCCAAGACTACAAAGACCATGACAGCTCGGAGCTGCACATGGAAAAGGAGGACTGGTTGCAACTGATTGCCGAAACAGACCGACGTTGGAACCAAATCACCTTAAGGCTATGTGCGGATTGCAAACTGCTGCAAGAAGAAATTCACCTCTGCTGTCTATACCTGACCGATTTGCCGGTCAGCTATTTCGGATGTCTGTTGGGCTGCAAACGAGACACCGTCTACAAAAAAGCGAATCGCATTGTTGAGAAGCGGATGGGCTTTCCTCACGGTTCAACTTCTCTGCAAAAGGTGTTGAAGGAACTGTGCGTTAAGACAAATTAACTATTTATACATATATAAGCACCGTTATACAGCACTTTATACATCACTTTATACATCACTTTATACATATCCATAAGCTAAAATAGTCCTATATTTGTGACAACGAAAACAAATAAAACGTATAAATATGAGAAGACTATTATTTATCCTGCTAACAATTTTCTCTCTTGGCAATATAGCAGTACATGCGGAGAAAGTGAATGATTGTATAAAGATTGTTCTCCAACAAACAGTTCCTGGCGACTATATACCACCTATTAATAAAGAAGGAGGTCCTGTAGTCCGTAGCATATATATGCCGATAGTAGATGCTTACCTATATAATAATGTGGTAAATGTCAGCTTCAATGAAAACATTGAGTCTGCCACTATCACTATCACCAACGAAACTACCGGTGAAACGGTCTATTCAGAGACATGTAGTAATCCTGTTACTCTTAATATAGACCTTAACGGTGAGAAGAGCGGAGAATACTCCATTGAAATAGAAACAGATGACATATTCTTGGAAGGCTACTTCAATTTATGATATTTTGTGCACTAAATATAAGCGGAATCGAAAAGCTTTAATAGAGTAGAACTAAATTAATCTTGAACACTATGAATTTTAATGACTTAAAAGCGAAAGCCCTCAATAAAAAACAAATGAGAGCTATCAAAGGTGGTTTTGGTACTTGTGTCTACAAATCTCCAAGTGGTAGAGTAGAGTGCGGTGTAACCAAAGTTCAAGCTCAATTCATGGCTACCGCCAAGGGAAATTGGTGCTGTGATAGCTGCCCTTCAAGTAGCTACTGCGGATAATCCGCAGGTTACAGAATAGGAAAATTGTTATTCAAACTAATAATTTTCCTATTCATTATTTAATATCATCATAAATTAAAAGCCTATACTTATGAAGTATATATGTATCATCTTTTTTCTGGTAATAAGCATTTCATCTTGCCGGCAACAAGCCATCAATGAGAAATGTGGAAAGAATATTGTAGTATGTTTCAATCATTACCATCCTAAGCCCCACAGGACACCGGGAGGAGTGAGACACGTGCCGATGCCTAAAGTCCTCTATACCGACAGTATAGGAACTCTTATGGAATACATGCCGGACAAAGATTTCGATACCATAACCCTCTATTCCACTGAACATTTCAAGGAGCTGGGGCTCAACTATGGGGATTTTGAGTTCAACTACTACCCTTTAATGCAAGGGGATACCATTACTATTTCAATGGATAGCCTGAACTACCCCATTTTAAGCAGCAAGCATCACCCGGAACGCAACAGAATCTATAATATGAACTATGAATTGCGTAAAGGGAGGACACACTCCGGCTTAGAAGCAAAAACATGCTTGGGAAGCGATTGGGTACGGATTGCCCAAAGCATTAACATGATACGAGCCAACAATTGGACTTCATTAATAATAGATTATTGTCCTTTGGATTCATTACAATCCATGTTCGACAGTTACAAAAAGAACTACACAGATACTATCAATTCCTTTAAAGAACAGCAACTTATCTCAAGCGAGATACACGACCGTTATCAATACCTGCTCAAGCTGAAAGACTATGAATCCCGGAGAATGCTGAATGAAGACACCGCCTTCTACCGCCAAATGGAGCCCGGAATAGCCGACAAATATATCCGTTATCCCTCCTACCGTGAATTTCTGGACTACTACCTCTGGTTTTTGAATCAGCACATCCCGACAATACGCAAATCGCAGGGAGGAAGCAACGACTGGCGTCAAACCTTCGATGAGCTATCTCCGAAAACATTTCAGCCAAAATCAAAACAAATCCTGCTTGAACGCTGCATCAAAGAAATCGGCGAAAACTTTTCGGCACAAGACGTAAACAGCTATCTTGACAAATATATCCATATCACCCAAGACACACTGCTGCCCAACAAGATAAGAGACCAATATAACTTGTCTGCCGATGCCAACCAGTTATTGCTGAAGGACATCCACGGAAAGCCTACCAACTTGAACATATTGTTGAAAAAAAACAGGGGAAAGGTCATTTATGTGGACTTTTGGGCAAGCTGGTGTGTACCCTGCCGGGAAGAAATGCCTCCATCGGCAAAGCTAAGAGAGCTGTACAAGGGAAAAGATGTGGTATTCGTCTATCTCGCCTTCAAGGACCAGGAAAGCAG
>ERZ824978.3256-NODE-3256-length-12455-cov-24.390887_pt1 | contig 12455 bp, 9 predicted proteins | sample MGYA00519860_ERZ824978 | MGnify/ENA primary metagenome ERZ824978 (study PRJEB31778, sample SAMEA3449184) | human gut metagenome | biome: human gut; feature: human-associated habitat; material: faeces | place: United Kingdom | collected 2010/2012 ... | reverse complement strand
TCGAGCAGAGTTTTACACCTATTTTGGTATGAAACAGCTCATGGCGGGCGGCGGCGTTGCCTTGATTGGCGGCGTTCTTGTCCCGCTGCTCTCCGGCCTGTTCAGCTAACCGATTCTGAAATACACCGCCGCGCCGCCCCCCTGACCGGGGGCAGCGCGGGAAAGGAGGTGCTGCCTTTTGATTATTGATTGGCTGGAGGAATGGTTTAAGGGCGTTCTGATCGACGGAATCATCGGCAACCTGTCGGGGCTGTTCGATACGGTGAATACAAAGGTGGGTGAAATTGCCGCTGATGTCGGAGCGACGCCGCAGGGCTGGAACTCCGGCATTTTCAATATGATCCGCAACCTGTCCGAATCCGTCATCATCCCGATTGCAGGTGCAATTCTCGCATTTGTAATGACCTACGAGCTGATCCAGATGGTGACAGAGAAAAACAATCTGCACGACATTGACACCTTTATGTTCTTCAAATGGGTGTTCAAAACCTATGCGGCTGTTCTGATCGTCACGAACACTTGGAATATCGTCATGGGCGTTTTTGACGCGGCGCAGCAGGTCGTCAATCAGAGCGCAGGCGTGATAATCGGCAATACCAGCATTGACATAGATTCCCTTGTGGGCGATCTGCAAACGTCGCTGGAAGCTATGAGCCTTGGCGGACTGATTGGGCTGTGGTTTCAATCCCTGTTTGTCGGGCTGACAATGAACATTCTTTCCATCTGCATTATGCTGGTGGTCTACGGGAGAATGATTGAAATATATCTTGTGACCTCGCTGGGACCCATCCCGCTTGCTACCATGACAAACGGAGAATGGCGCAATGTCGGGCAAAATTACCTGAAATCTCTGCTGGCGCTGGGCTTTCAGGCGTTTTTGATTATGGTGGTCGTGGGCATTTACTCGGTTCTGATCCAGAGCATTTCCGCGACGGGCGACGTGTCCGGCGCAATCTGGCTGGCAATGGGCTATACGGTGCTGCTGTGCTTCTGCCTGTTCAAAACGGGCAGTATGGCAAAGTCCGTGTTCAGCGCCCATTGACGGAGGGCTTGCCTATCGGAACGTACAACATCATTTACGCAGACCCGCCGTGGCGCTATGAGCAGAGAAAGGTGCAGGGCGCGGCAGAAAATCACTATCCCACCATGAGCATTGACGAACTTTGCGCCCTGCCTGTGCCGGAGCTGGCGGCGAAAGACTGCGCCCTGTTCCTCTGGGCGACCTTTCCGCAGCTTCCCGAAGCTCTGCGGCTGATCCGCGCATGGGACTTTCGGTATAAAACCGTGGCGTTCGTCTGGCTCAAACGCAACCGCAAAAACCCGTCATGGTTTTACGGCATGGGCTACTGGACACGCAGTAATGCGGAAATCTGTCTGCTGGCGACCAAGGGCAAACCCAAACGGCAGTCGGCAGGCGTACATCAGTTTATTATCAGCCCCATTGAGCAGCATAGTAAAAAGCCGGATGAAGCGCGGGACAAGATTCTTGCGCTCATGGGCGATCTGCCCCGCGTGGAGCTGTTCGCCCGGCAGAAAACGCCGGGCTGGGACGCATGGGGCAATGAAATTGCAAGCGATATTACACTTGCGGAAAGGAGTTAGCGTATGGCCTATGTAAACGTGCCAAAGGATTTGACGAAAATCAAATCCAAGGTGCTTTTCAATTTGACAAAGCGACAGCTTATTTGTTTTGGGCTGGCGGCGCTCATGGGCGTGCCGCTTTTCTTTTTGCTCAAAGGCGGCATCGGGACGACGGCTGCGGCAATGGTGATGATCGTTGTCATGCTCCCCGGTTTTCTGTTTGGGGTGTATGAGAAGAACGGGCAGCCCCTTGAAGTGGTGGGGCGGCAAATCATAGAAAGCTGCTTTCTGCGCCCCAAGGAGCGCCCCTATCAGACCGTCAACGCATACGACGCCCTTGTGTGTCAATATCAAATGGAACAGGAGGTAAAGGCGATTGTCGAAAAGAGCAGACAGCGCGGAAGCAAAAAGCATGGCGGACAAGCCCAAGCTCACCCGCGCCGAAAGAAAACAGATTGAAGCCGTCATTCGTAAATATCGCGGTGACGGCAAGCCCCATACCGCGCAGGACACGATACCCTATCAGATCATGTACCCGGACGGCATCTGCTATCTCGGAAACAGGCGCTATTCGCAGAGCATTGAGTTTTTTGACATCAACTATTTGCTCGCGCAGCCTGACGATCAGACGGCTATTTTTGAATATCTCTGCGATCTGTATAACTATTTGGATTCTTCCATCCATGTGCAGTTCACCTATCCCAACCGCAAGTCCGATCGGGAGCAGCTTGCTCGGAGCTTTGAAATGCCGCCCTGCAATGACGGTTTAGACCCGATCCGGCAGGAGCAGACGGACATCCTCAAACGGCAGCTTGCCCGCGGCAACAATGGCAGCGTGAAAACCAAGTACATCACCTATACCATTGAAGCCGATAACCTCAAGGCGGCGCGGGCAAGGCTGTCACGTATCTCACTGGATATTCAGGGGTACTTCAAAATCATGGGTGCGGTGTCCCGTGTGCTGGACGGCAAGGAGCGCTTGGAGGTACTGCACGGCATCATGCACCCGGATGGAGAACGCTTCAACTTTGACTGGAAGTGGCTTGCCGCTGGCGGGCTTTCCACCAAGGACTTTATCGCGCCATCCTCCTTTGCGTTCAAGAATAGCCGTATGTTCCAGATGGGCGGCAAGCTCTGCGCTGCAAGTTTTTTGCAGATCATTACGCCGGAGCTGACCGACCGCATACTGACCGATTTTCTTGATACGGACAGTAGCCTTGTCGTCAATGTCCATATTCAGGCATTGGAGCAGACAGAAGCCGTAAAAATGGTGAAGCGCAAAATCACCGACCTTGATGCAATGAAGATTCAGGAGCAGAAAAAGGCTGTCCGGGACGGCTACGATATGGATATTCTGCCGTCCGACCTTGCCACCTACGGTGGTGCGGCGAAAAAGCTGCTGCAAGATCTCCAAAGCCGCAACGAGCGGTATTTTCTGCTGACGTTTCTTGTCCTGAATTACGGCGACACCAAACGCAAGCTGGAAAACGATGTGTTCCGTACAGCAGGCGTAGCGCAAAAGCACAACTGCACCCTGACGCGGCTGGACTTCCAGCAGGAGCGCGGTCTTGTGTCCTCGCTGCCGCTGGGGGAAAATCAAATCCATATCACGCGGGGCATGACGACCTCGGCCGTGGCGATCATCGTTCCCTTTGTGACGCAGGAGCTATTTCAGGGCGGCGATTCACTCTACTATGGCTTAAATGCGCAATCCGGCAACATGATTATGCTTGACCGCAAAAATGCACGTTCGCCCAACGGCCTTGTATTCGGCACACCGGGCGGCGGCAAGTCATTCTCCTGCAAGCGGGAAATGATCGGTGTGCTGCTGAAAACCCACGATCATGTGCTGGTATGTGACCCGGAGGGCGAGTATGCGCCGCTGGTAAAGCTGCTGCATGGGCAGATTATCAAGCTCTCTCCCATCAGCCGCGATTACCTGAATCCGCTGGACATCAACCTGAACTATTCCGAGGACGAAAACCCGCTGGCGCTCAAATCCGATTTTGTGCTGTCCCTCTGTGAGCTGATTATGGGCGGCAAGACCGGGCTGGAAGCCATCGAACGCACCGTAATTGACCGCGCTGTGCAGCGTATCTATCAGCCCTACTTTGCAGACCCGCGCCCAGAGAATATGCCGATCCTCTCCGACCTCCATGCCGCGCTGACAGCGCAGCATTTGCCGGAAGCCGACCGTGTGGCACAGGCGCTTGATCTGTATGTGTCGGGATCGCTCAATTTCTTTAACAACCGAACGACGGTTGACATTGACAACCGCTTTGTCTGCTTTGACATCAAGGAACTGCCGAAGAACCTGAAAAAGCCGGGTATGCTGGTGATTCAGGATCAGGTTTGGAATCGTGTCACCCGCAACCGCAACACAGGCGTATCGACATGGTACTACGCGGACGAATTTCATTTGTTATTAAAAGAGCCGCAAACCGCAGCATACAGCGCGGAGATCTGGAAGCGATTCAGAAAATGGGGCGGTGTGCCAACAGGTGCGACGCAAAACGTCAAGGATCTGCTGTCCAGCCCGGAAATCGAAAATATTCTGGAAAATTCAGACTTCATCTGTATGCTCAACCAAGCGGCAGGCGACCGCAAAATTCTTGCTGAACGTCTGAATATTTCGCCGGAGCAGCTAAAGTTCGTTACCAACTCCCCACCCGGCGAAGGGCTGCTGTTCTTTGAAAATGTGATCCTGCCCTTTGCAGACAAGTTCCCACGGGACACCGAGCTTTACCGCATCATGTCCACCAAGCCAAGCGAGGTGAACGGCGTATGATGATGGAGCTTGATACCATTCTCTGCGGCGACAGTCTGAATGTGCTGAAAGCCCTGCCGGAGGGCAGTGTTCATTGCTGCGTGACCTCGCCGCCCTACTACGGGCTGCGGGATTACGGCATGGACGCGCAGATCGGACGGGAAGCCACGCCGGAGGAATACATTTCGCGGCTGACAGCGGTATTCCGCGAGGTGCGCCGGGTGCTGCGCCCGGATGGAACCTTGTGGGTAAATATCGCAGACAGCTATTGCGGCACAGGCAGCAAGGGCGATACCCGCGACCCCAAATATCCGCAGGGACGCAATGGGCAGAGCATTTCCCTCTGCCAAGCGGTGCGGGGCTGCAAGCAAAAGGACATGATCGGGATTCCGTGGATGCTGGCTTTTGCGCTCCGCGCCGACGGCTGGTATCTGCGTAATGACGTGATCTGGGCAAAGGGAAACCCTATGCCGGAGAGTACCAAAGACCGCTGCACCCGCAGCCATGAGCATATTTTCATGCTCACCAAGAGCAGGCGTTATTTCTATGACTGGCTTGCCATTGCCGAACCCATTGCCCCCACGACCGCCCTGCGCAAAAAGGCTGGGCGCGGCGTAGGCAAGTATTCCGCTCCCGTTCCGGGACAACCGCAGACACAGAATATCAATAAGCCGAGGGAAAAAGGCAGCATCACCGACGACATGATCTCACCCGTCCGGGCAAAGCGCGATGTGTGGTTTATCAACACCGTGCCTTACAAGGGCGGGCATTTTGCCGCCTATCCGCCCCTGCTGGCAGAAACCTGTATTCTGGCGGGCTGTCCCAAGGGTGGCATTGTCCTTGATCCGTTCATGGGCAGCGGCACAACGGGGCTTGCGGCGAAGCGGCACGGCAGGCATTACATCGGCATTGAACTGAACACGGAGTTTTGTTCCCTTGCACGGGAACGGATCGGAGGTGATACCCATTGAAAGAATTTAAGTCCCGCGATAAGCTCACCCAGCGCATGACCCGCGATGGCGCGGTGCTGGACAATCAGACCACGGGTGAAGAAATCCATATTTCCGAGCGCGACGCGGAAAAGCAGCTTTCCCCGAATGGGCAGCCTGTCCAGATGGGAAAACGCGATGCACCTATGAACCCGGCAGAGGATGCCCCAAAGCACGGGCGGCAGTTTCGCCCGCAGGAGCAAAAAGAGCCGGAAAAGGAGCAGTCCAAACCGCAGCAGCCAAACGCCGAGCCGTTTCAGCCGCAGGGCGGCAGCCCCATTTCCCATATCCCGCAGGATATTCCAATGTCCGCTGCGCCAGGCGGTACAGCGGAAAAGCTCTTTGACCGTGCGGCCGCAGAGCGTAACGCACACAAGGCGCGGCAGACGGCGCGGATGTCCCGCGACGCGGCGCAGCAGCGGTATTCTGCATCCCGTTTGCAGTTTTCCGAGGAAGAACGCGCTGCGCCGGAGCTGCACAAGCATATCCACCGTGCGGAAAAGGCCGCCGACAAGCTGGATGCGGCGCAGGCCGCGATCCCCAAGAAACGGGTGCTGCGCAAGGAGCGTGTCTTTGATGAAGCCAGCGGCACAGCCAAGACCAAGCTGCGCTTTGATACCGTGGATAAGTCTCCGCCCAAGCTGAAACCGAATCCGTTAGGCCGTCCGCTGCGGGAGGTCGCAGTACAGGCGCACGGAAAAATCCATGAGGTCGAGCATGAAAACGTCGGCGTGGAAAGTGGGCATAAAGCCGAAGAACTTGCCGAGCATGGCGCAGGCGGTGCAATTCGCTGGGAGCGCCGTCACCGCAAGCTGAAACCCTACCGCGCTGCGGAAAAGGCCGAGCGCAAAGCCGTAAATGCCAATGCAGAATACCTCTACCAAAAGGCGCTGCATGATAACCCTGAAATGCTCTCCGGCAATCCGCTTAATCGCTTTTTCCAGAAGCAGCGGCTAAAGCGTGAGTACGCCAAGGCTGCAAGAACGGCAAAGGCTGCGGGCAGTACCGCACAGGCTACCGCCAAAAGCGCCGAAAAAACCGCAGAAGCCACAGCGACGGCAGCGAAAAAAGCAGCAGAAAAGGCAAAGGAAGCAGCGGAGTTCGTTGCCCGCCATTGGAAGGGTGTGCTGGTCGTTCTGGCTGGTTTTCTGCTGATTGTCATGCTGATCGGCGGACTGCAATCCTGCTCTGCGCTGGTAGGCGCGGCTGGCGGCGGTGTGGCTGCATCCAGCTATCAGTCGGAGGACGCGGACATTCTTGCCGCCGAAGCCGCCTACTGTGCGCTGGAAGCCGAGCTGCAAGAATATCTCGACACCTACGAACGTACCCACGATTACGACGAGTACCATTATGACCTTGACGAGATCAAGCACGATCCCTATGTCCTGGCATCTATCCTCTCTGCGCTGCATGACGGCGCATGGACGGCAAGCGAGGTGCAAGGGACGCTGCAAATGCTCTTTGAAAAACAATATATTCTCACAGAAACCGTCGTGACTGAGGTGCGCTACCGCACCGTCACCCGGACAGACAGCGAGGGCAACGAGTACGAGGTAGAAGTTCCGTATAACTATTACATCTGCACCGTCGAGCTGGAAAACTTCGATCTCTCGCATATCCCCGTCTATATCATGGACGAAGAAACGCTGTCCAAATATGCGCTGTATATGTCGGTGCTGGGAAACAAGCCGGAGCTGTTCGGGGATAGCGAGTATATCCCCAAGTACATCACGAACCGCCCGGAGGGATATAAGATTCCACCCTCTGCAATGGAGGACGAAACCTTTGCCGCTGTTATCACAGAAGCCGAAAAGTATTTGGGGTACCCCTATGTGTGGGGCGGCAGCAGCCCGTCCACCTCCTTTGACTGCTCTGGCTTTGTGAGCTGGGTGCTGACAAACAGCGGCGTGTGCAATACGGGCAGGCTGGGCGTACAGGGACTTTACAACATTTCCACCCCTGTTTCCAACCCGCAGCCGGGCGACCTCGTGTTTTTCGTCGGGACATACGATACTCCGGGCGTTAGCCATGTGGGAATCTACGTCGGCAATTCCATGATGATCCATTGCGGAGATCCGATCTCCTATTCCAACCTGAACAGCAGCTATTGGCAGGCACATTTCTACGCCTACGCCAGACCGCCGTACAACTAAGGAGGGCGGCTATGCTGACGCTGATCCCTGTTTCTCTTGCGCAGGCGAACGAGTTTGTGCGGCAGCATCACCGCCACCACAAACCCGTTGCCGGACACAAGTTTTCCATTGGCTGTGCTGAAAATGGGCGGCTTTGTGCCGTTGCCATTGTGGGACGGCCTGTGAGCCGCTATTTGGACGACGGCTTTACGCTGGAGGTCAACCGCCTGTGCAGCGATGGCACGAAGAACGCTTGCAGCATCCTCTATGCGGCAGCGGCACGGGCTGCGCGGGCGATGGGCTACCGCAAAATCATTACCTACACCTTAGACACCGAGAGCGGCGCGAGCTTACGCGCCGCAGGCTGGACGAACGCCGGACTTGCGGGCGGCAAGGCATGGACAGGCAGCCGCCGTCCTGCCCAGCCGCTCTATCCGGCGCAAATGAAATACCGCTATGAAAAGCGGTTGAATGAAAGGAGCTGCTAACCTATGGCTATGAGCAAAATTGACCGCATTGACCGTGAGATCGAAAAGACCCGCGGCAAAATCACCGAGTACCAAAACAGGCTGAAAGAGCTGGAAGCCCAGCGTACCGAGCAGGAAAACTTTGAAATCGTCAATCTTGTCCGCTCTATGTGCATGAGCCGCGACGAGCTGATGAACTTCCTGCGTGGCGGCGGTAACGACGCGCCGCCCGTGGAAACCGCCTATCACGAACAGGAGGACATGACCGATGACGAGGAATAAGCATTTTCGCTCTGTATTCGCCGCGCTGCTCTGCGCGGTGCTGTGCATGACGGCCTTTGCCACCGTTGCGTATGCAGACGGCGGCGACTACTACGATGACGAGCTGCCGCCCGAAACATGGCAGGAGGACACGCAGCCGGAGGACACTACGATTGTCCCCGGCACTCCGTTCACCGAGTACGGTATCGCCGCGACCCGCGATCTTCTCTATGATAAACACACCAATAAGCAGTTTATCACTGTGGAAACCCGAAACGGGCATACGATGTATATCGTCATTGACTATGACAAGCTGCTGGACGAGGAAGAAGAACGCTATCAGACATATTTCTTAAATCCCGTAGACGAAGCCGACCTGATGGCGCTGCTGGAGGACGACAGCCAGAATACGCCCGTTGTCTGCTCCTGCACCGAAAAATGCACCGCTGGCAAGGTCAATACGAACTGCGCCCTCTGCAAAACGGATATGACGAATTGCGCCGGAAAGGAAGCGACGCCGGAGGAACCCGAACAGCCCGACGAGCCGACGCCGGAGAAGAAAAACAATGTGGGTGGCATCCTGATCCTTGTGCTGTTCCTTGCTGCGGGTGGCGGCGGTGCGCTGTGGTACTTCAAGCTGCGCAAGCCGAAATCCAGCGTCAAGGGCGGCGACGAGCTGGACGAGTTCGATTTTGACGAGGATGACGAAGCCGAAGAATACGGGGATGATGAGGACGCAGACAGCGCCAGCGATCCCGATGAACAGGAGAATGAAGAATGAGTGTTTTGATTATTTGTGAAAAGCCCTCTGTGGCAAAGACCGTTGCCCTTGCGCTGGGCGCTGCGGAACAAAAGGACGGGTATTTTTCCGGCGACGGGCTGCTGGTGTCGTGGTGCATCGGGCATCTTATCAGCATGGCAGACGCGGGCAGCTATGATGAGCGATACAAAAAGTGGCGCTATGAGGATCTTCCCATTCTGCCGCAGACGTGGAAATATGCCCCTACTCCCGGCAAGGAAAAGCAGCTTGCCGTTCTGAAAGAGCTGCTGCACCGCAGCGACGTTTCCGAGGTGGTGAACGGCTGCGACGCCGGGCGCGAGGGTGAGCTGATTTTCCGCTTTGTCTACGAGCAGGTCGGATGCACGAAGCCCTTTTCCCGTCTTTGGATTTCCTCAATGGAGGACAGCGCCATCCGCAAGGGCTTTGCCGGACGCAGAGCCGGAACGGAATACGACGCGCTGTATCAATCGGCGCTGTGCCGTGCGCGGGCAGACTGGCTTGTGGGTATCAATGCGACGCGGCTTTTCTCCGTGCTGTACCACAAGACCCTGAATGTGGGACGGGTGCTGTCGCCTACGCTGAATCTGCTGGTGGAGCGCGACGGAAAAATTACGATGTTCCACAAGGAGAAATACCACATCGTACATATCGACTGCGGCGGCGTGGACGCGGAAAGCGAACGCATTTCCGACGCTGCCGCTGCGGATGCGCTGAAAACGGCTTGCGAAGCGTCGCAGGCCGTTTGCGTTTCTCTCAAAAAGGAAAGGAAAACTGCGCTGCCGCCGAAGCTCTTTGACCTTACCTTGTTGCAGAGGGAAGCCAACCGCGTTTACGGCTTTACCGCCAAGCAGACCCTTGACTATGCGCAAAGCCTGTATGAAAAGCGCTTCCTGACCTATCCCCGCACCGACAGCAATTATCTCACCGAGGATATGGCGCAGACGGCAACCGATCTCGTTGCGGCGCTGCTGCCAGTGCTTCCCTTTATGCAGGGCGCAGAGCTTGCGCCGGAGATCAGGCGCGTCATCAACAGCGCCAAGGTTTCCGACCACCACGCGATTATTCCCACGACGGCCTTTGCAGGCAACGGCTTTGACGGACTGCCGGAGAGTGAAAAGAAGCTGATGTCCCTTGTCTGCTGCAAGCTGCTGTGCGCCGTTGCCGCGCCGCAGGAGTATGAAACCGTTACGGCGGTTTTTGACTGCGGCGGCAAGCCGTTCACCGCCAAGGGCAAAACGATCCTGACGGCAGGCTGGAAAGACATTGACGCCCGTTTCCGCGCCACGCTCAAAGCCAAGCCGGACGAGGACAGCGCAGAGGATGCGGCGCTGCCGGAGCTTGCCGAGGGGCAGATTTTTGAAACGGTCACGGTATCCGTTTCCGAGTATTACACCACGCCGCCCAAGCCCTACACCGAAGATATATGCTGTGAAAGGGGGATAAGAAATCACCCATAGAAAGGAGCGTTCCCATGAAACCCAAGAAATTAGGCAACGGTAAAATCACCGCCCTTTATGAGAGATTGAGCCGTGACGATGACCTCACAGGTGATAGTAACAGCATTATCAATCAAAAGAAAATGCTGGAGGACTATGCGAAAGCCAACGGTTTTACGAATTGCGTCCACTTCACAGATGATGGTTGGTCTGGTGGAAGTTTTGACCGCCCAAGTTGGAAGCGCATGATTGAGGGCATTGGAAAAGGCGAAATCGCTGCTGTCCTTGTTAAAGATTTGAGCCGCGTCGGTAGAGATTATTTACAGGTGGGCTTTTACACCGAAGTGATGTTCAGAGAGAAAGGTGTGCGGTTTGTTGCCATTACCAACGGAGTAGATAGCGACAAACGGGAAAGCAGCGAGTTTGCACCCTTTTTGAACATTATGAACGAATGGTATATTCGTGATTGCAGCCGTAAGATAACCTCTGTTTTACGGGCAAGAGGTATGTCCGGCAAGCACACAAGCAACCACTGTATCTACGGTTACAAGAAAGACCCCAACGACAAAGACCATTGGATTATCGACGAGGAAGCTGCCGAAGTAGTACGCCGGATTTATCGCATGGCCATTGAGGGAAAAGGCCCGTATGAAATTGCCCGCATATTGGCAACGGAAAAGGTTGAGCGCCCCTCTTACTATCTTGCACAGCGCGGTATGGGAAACCATCAATCAAACTACAATGCCGCAGACCCCTACACATGGCGCGGCGGTACAGTTGCCGACATACTCTCCAAGCAGGAATATATGGGGCATACGGTAAACTTTCGGACTTATAAGGAGAGCTATAAAGATAAGCGCGTCAAAATGACCCCCAAAGAGGATTTAGTCATTTTTGAGAACACACAAGAAGCTATCATCGACAAGGAAACATGGGAACGCGTACAAACTCTACGGAAAACCATTCGCCGGACAGACAGCATAGGAAAGGCCAATCCACTAACCGGCTTGATGTTTTGCGCGGATTGCGGTGCAAAGATGTATAACCACAGGGGCAAGGCCGGAAACGCGCGTGACTGGGCGGGCAGACCCAACGGGAAAAAGCGTCCGGATCGTGACGAGTACAACTGTTCCCGTTATGATTTGGGCAACCAGCATTATGATAAATACTGCACGACGCACCTTATTCGTACTGCTGTTGTAAACGAGCTTTTGTTGGAAGCCATCAAGGGCGTTTGTGACTATGCGTTGAACAATGAAGCTGAGTTTATGGCACAGGTCTGCTCCGCTTCCGAGGACAGGCAGGAAAAAGCTGCAAGATCCATTCGCCAGCGGAAGCAGCGCAACGAGAAGCGTACCGATGAACTGACCCGCCTAATCCGAAAGCTCTATGAGGACAATGTAAGTGGCCGACTTTCCGATACCCTTTTTGAACAAATGCTCAGAGATTTCGAGGCCGAGCTAAGCGATTTGACAGAAATCGTTTCCCAAGACCAACAGGAACTTGAACGCATAAGCAGGGAAACCATCAACGCCGAAAAGTTTCTTTCCCTTGTCAGAAAATATACAGACTTTTCCGAGTTGACCCCTGCCATGATAAATGAGTTTGTAGAAAAAATCCTCGTCCACCAAGCCCAGGGCAAAGGAGCAAGCAGAATACAGGAAATTGAAATTTTCTTTAATTTTGTTGGTAAGGTGGACATCCCTCACAAGGAAGTGGAACTGACCGAGGAAGAAAAGGCCGCGTTAGCGGAACAGGAACGCCGCCGAGCGAAAAAAGCAGAGTACAATCGACGCTATATGGAAAAGAAACGCAGGCAATGGAAAGAGCAGCAGGAGCAGGAGCAAGCCGAGCAACTGCCCCTTGCCGCCGAACAGAAAGGAGAACACATAGCATGAGCTAATTTATGTTTGACGGTCAAGAGCCGGAAAAAACAGAAATCTTGCGATAGGAACCTCCCGGACGAGGAATGGTTCACCGGGGCGGTTTCTATTTGAAAATCCTCATTTTCCCCAAGTCAAGAGCCGGGAAAAACACCCGA
>ERZ824978.3251-NODE-3251-length-12482-cov-4.249215_pt1 | contig 12482 bp, 15 predicted proteins | sample MGYA00519860_ERZ824978 | MGnify/ENA primary metagenome ERZ824978 (study PRJEB31778, sample SAMEA3449184) | human gut metagenome | biome: human gut; feature: human-associated habitat; material: faeces | place: United Kingdom | collected 2010/2012 ... | reverse complement strand
TACCCGTGTCAACACCATGTACGTGGTGACGGAGTACGGCTGTATCTGTCTCAAAGGTCTCAGTGTCTGGGAGCGGGCGGAGAAGCTGATCTCCATCGCCCACCCCGATTTCCGGGAGGAGCTGATCCGCGCGGCGGAGCAGCAGAAGATCTGGTATCCCCACAACAGAAGATGACCGGAGGAGGGCCGCCGTGCGGCCCTCCTTTTGTGCGGCTTGAGATGGCAAGGAAGTTTGCTTTACAGGTAAATGCCGGGAATAGTGCTTGTAAAAACCGGAAAAATGCGGTATACTGATAAAAATAAAACCGAGCGACAGGAGCGGAAAGACATGGGAAAGTTGTTTGACCGGATGCGGAAAAGCGTGAAGAAAAAGGTACACCCTCACTGCGCGGCCATCGTGCCGGCGGCAGGGAAGTCCACCCGCATGGACGGCGAGGACAAGATGCTTGCCCAGCTGTGCGGCGCACCGGTGCTGACGCGGACCCTGTCCGTGCTGGATCGGGCGGTGCTGGTGGACGAGATCGTGGTGGCCGCCCGGCCGGAAAAGCTGGAGGAGGTGGCGGCACTGGTGAGCCGCGCCGGTATCCGCAAGCCCATCCGCGTGGTGGAGGGCGGCGCCAGCCGGGCCGAGTCGGTGCTGCTGGCGGCGCTGGAGGCCAGCCCGGACACGGAGTATCTGGCCGTCCACGACGGGGCGCGGCCCCTGATCCTGCCGGAGCAGGTGGACGAGATGATTCGTCTTGGCCAGCGCACCTACGCCGTGGCCCCGGCGCTGCCGGTGACGGACACGGTAAAGGTGGCGGATATGGCGGGGCTGGTGCTGTCCACCCCGGATCGCAGCACCCTGTTCGCGGTGCAGACGCCGCAGGTCCTTCAGGCCAACATCCTGAAGGCGGCGCTGCAGTCCGCACTGGCCTCTGGCGCGGCGCTGACAGATGATTGCTCTGCTGTGGAGCGGCTTGGCAAGGAGGTTTACTTGACACCTGGATGGCGGGAAAATATCAAGATCACCACGCCGGAGGATCTGTCCGTGGCCGAAGCGTTCCTTCGCCGGAGAGGGGACGCACAATGACGGGGCTGCGGATCGGACACGGGTACGACGTGCATCGGCTGGTGGAGGGCCGTCCGCTGATCCTGGGCGGCGTCACAGTTCCCTATGAGCGTGGACTGCTGGGTCATTCGGATGCGGACGTGCTGGCCCACGCGGTGATGGACGCCCTGCTGGGCGCGGCGGCGCTGGGCGACATCGGCGGCATGTTTCCCGACAGCGATGAGCGCTGGCGGGGGGCGGACAGCCTGCTTCTTTTGGCGCAGGTGACGGCGCGGCTGGCGGAAAACGGCTGGGCTATCGGCAACGTGGACGCCACGGTGCTGGCGCAGGCGCCCAAGCTGGCGTCTTACATCCCGGAGATGCGCCGGCGGCTGGCGGAAGCCATGGGCATCGACGCGGCGCAGGTGTCGGTGAAGGCCACCACGGAGGAGCATCTGGGCTTCACCGGCGCGGGGGAGGGCATGGCCTGCCACGCCGTGGCGCTGCTGACGGCGGGATAACCGGATAACAGACGGACAGGCGGGAGCATTCTTTTCGGATGCTCCCGCTTTTCACACCCGCACCGTCCAGCTCATAAAATGGCGTGTGAGGAGGTGCGATATGGAAGAATATCTGCTGACCGCCCGCTCCGTCACACACGCCCAGCGCATGACGCAGGCGCTGGCGCAGAACGGGATGCGCGCCGCCATGGGTCGTGCGCCGGTAGGACTGACCGGCAGCGGCTGCGGCTATGTGCTGCGCATGCCCGCGTCCGGAGCACCGGAGGCGGCAGCGCTGCTGCGCAGCTTGGGAATAGGGCCTCTGCGGGTCTTTCGGCGGCAGGGGAGCGAATATAGCGAGGTTGAAGTATGATCTATCTGGATGCCGGGGCCACGACCCTGCAGAAGCCGGAGCGCGTGCGCCGGGCCATGTACAACGCCGTAGCGGCTATGAGCTCGCCGGGACGCGGCAGCTATCCCGCCACGCGGCTGGCGGAGGAGACGGATTTTCAGTGCCGCAGTCTGGCGGCGGAGCTGTTTGACATGGACGATCCCGCGCAGGTGGTGTTCACCGGCAACGCCACTCACGGGCTGAACATCGCCATCAAGACGCTGGTGAAGCCGGGGAGCCAGGTCGTCATCTCCGGGTATGAGCACAACGCGGTGACAAGGCCGCTCCACGGCATCCCGGACGTGACGCTGACGGTCGTCGACACGCCGCTGTTCCAGCCGGAGACGATGCTGGCGGAGTTCGGGCAGGCGCTGGAGGCCGGGGCGAACGCGGTGATCTGCACCCATGTGTCCAATGTGTTCGGCTACCGTCTGCCGGTGGAGAACATTGCGGCGCTGTGCCGGAAGGCAGACGTGCCCTTCGTGCTGGACGCCTCCCAGTCGGCAGGGATGCTGCCGGTGTCCATGCGGAAGCTGGGGGCGGCATTTATCGCCATGCCGGGACACAAGGGACTGTACGGCCCGCAGGGCACAGGACTGCTGCTGTGCGGCCACGAGGCTGCGCCGCTGCTGGAGGGTGGTACCGGCTCTCAGTCCCTTCTGCAGCACATGCCAGAGGAGCTGCCCGACCGGCTGGAGGCGGGCACCCATAATATGCCGGGCATCGCGGGGCTGCTGGAGGGTATCCGGTATGTGCAGCGTACCGGCGTGGAGACCATCGCCGCCCACGAGCGCCGCCTGACGGCACAGGCGGTGGAGCTGCTGCGGTATACGGAGGGGATCCGCCTGTTCTGGTGCGAGGGCTTCCGCCATCAGACCGGCGTGCTGTCCTTTGTGGTGGAGGGAATGGACTGCGAGGAGCTGGGCGAAGCCATGGCGCGGCAGGGCGTGGCGCTGCGGGCAGGTTTGCATTGCGCGCCGCTGGCCCACCGCACAGTGGGAACGTTGAAAACCGGAACGGTGCGGTTCAGCCCGTCGGCCTTCAACACATCGGCGCAGGTGGTGCAGTTCGCACAGATATTGCAGAATACCCTTCGTAAAATGTAACACTCTGGACACAGAATTTTTGTTGCATTTTCCCAATATCTTTTATATAATATTAGTATCTATCGGTATAAGCAAAATTGCGCCCGGAAGGGGATGGAGCAAGCTATGGATAAGGTACTGGCATTGATGGAAGATATTGGGAGATACTTAACGCTCCTGAAGGTCACGGACTTCGTGGATATCGCCATCATTATTTTCCTGGTATATAAGCTGCTGTCGCTGGTCAAGAGTACGAGAGCGGAAAATATTCTGAAGGGTGTGGCGATCTTCCTACTGGCGCTGGGCCTGTCGACGGCGCTGGATCTGCGGGCTGTCAAATATATTCTCAGCCACGTGGTGGACTGGGGCATTCTGGCGCTGATCATTCTGTTCCAGCCGGAGATCCGCCAGATACTGGAGCGGCTGGGCAGCAAGAACCTGCGGCTGATGCGGGTGTTCCGCTCGGAGGAGGAGATCACCGAGGTGGAAAAGGCCATCGACCAGACGGTGATGGCCTGCAGCGAAATGAGCCGCACCAGAACCGGTGTGCTGATGGTGTTCGAGCGGAACATCAATCTGGACGATATCGTCCGCACCGGAACGGAGCTGGACTGCGAGGTGGTGTGCGAGCTGCTGAAGAACATCTTCTTCGTCAAGGCTCCCATGCACGACGGCGCGGTGATCGTCCGGCATGGACGGATCGTGGGCGGCGGCTGTATGCTGCCGCTGTCCAAGAATGTGAACCTGAGCCGCGACCTCGGTATGCGCCACCGTGCCGGTATCGGCATGAGCGAGAATTCCGATGCTGTGGTGGTCATCGTTTCCGAGGAAACGGGCTCTATCTCCGTAGCCATCGGCGGTATGCTCAAGCGGCACCTGATGCCGGAAACACTCGGCAAGCTGCTGCGCAACGAGCTGATGCCGCCTGAGGAAGAAGCGGACAAGCCACAGCGTGTCCCGGTCTTGGCGTTTCTGAAGAAGCTGGGAAAGGAGGCGGACGATGATGGAGAAGAAGAATAAGAAAAACCGCAAATCCGCTCAGATCATCGTGGCGGTGCTCATCACGTTGGCGCTGTGGATCTATATGGAGGTCTACGTTTCTCCGGACTCTACGGTAGAGGTGCATGATATCCCCGTGGAATTTACCAATGAGGATACGATTCTGGCAGAGAACGGCCTGATGCTGCTGTCCGGCTATGATACCACCGTGGATCTTCGGCTGAAGGGTGCCCGCAAGGACGTGATGTGGCTGGATACCTCCCAGATCCGCGTTGTGGCCAACACCGCGAACATTACCTCCGCCGGTGTACAGACGCTGAAATACGATATCTTCTACCCGGATGATTTCCCCAGCAGCAAGGTATCCGTCGAGTGGCGGAGCCTGTACAATATTACCGTGACGGTGGGCCAGCTTTACGAGAAGGAGGTTCCCGTCAAGACGGAGATCAAGGGTCAGGTGGCGGACGGCTACTTCACCGGCGACGTTTCCATTGATCCGCAGACCCTGACGCTGCGGGCCGAGCGGGAGGATATGCTGAATATCAGCTACGCCAAGGTAACGGTGAATCTGAACGGCGCGACCAGTACGCTGATCGAAACGCTGGAGTACACGCTGTATGATTATAATGACGTACCTGTGTATAATGATAATATCCGTTCGTCCACAAAGCTGATTCAGGTAACGGTGCCTGTCCGTACCACCAAGACCGTGCCGCTGAGCATTGATTTGGTGGGAACGGAGCTGATGGAATCTGTCAATCTGGATATCCAGCCCAAGAGCGTAACGCTGGTGGGCGAGGGCAGCACGCTGGAGAGCCTGAATGTGCTGACGCTGGATAAGATCTACGTGGAGGATCTGGTGCCCGGCCTGAACGGCCCCTTTACCTATACCATCAAGCTGCCGGCCGGCGTTACCACCACGGACGGCACGACCGAGGCTGTGGTAACGGTGGCCATCAACGGCACTACCGAGGGGACTGTCACCGTGGACAACGCGAATATCACCTGCGAGGGTGTAGCGGACGGCCTGAAGGCCACGGTCAACGAGCCGCTGGAGGTGACGGTCTGGGGCGATGAAAACGAGATCGCCAACATTACGCCCGACCAGATACGGGTTCGCGTGGACGTCAGCGAGATCACCGAGGAGGGCGATTATCTGCTGACAGCAGTGGTCACGGCGACAGAGGACTCCGGCGTTACGGTGCGCGGCGCCTATCAGGTGACCGTCCATGTGACAAAGCGGGAGACACCGCCGGATACTGGCGCGGCGAATGCGGCCAATCACGCCACGTGAAATATGCGGTAAGAGGTAATTTGACATGACACAAATTGCTACAGTTGAAAAGGATTTGGGCGGCGGTTACGCGGAGGTCTCCGTGCCCCGCAAGTCCGCCTGCGGCCACGATTGCGAGGAGTGTGCCGGCTGCGGCATGACCGGCGCGGCCATCAAGGCCAGAGCCAGAAACGATATCGGCGCACAGCCCGGCGATAAAGTGGTGGTGGAAAGCAGCACCAAAAAAATCTTCGGTGTGGTGGCGCTGGTCTATGTGCTGCCGGTGGTGCTGTTCCTGCTGGGCTACTTTCTGTCCGAGGGACTGGCCGAGGGCATGCGGTACGCCATCGCCGTTGCCACCTTTGTGGTGAGCTTTATTCCCTGCGTGCTCTATGATCGCCACGCCCGGAAAAAGGAACTGCTGACCTATCAGATCATGCGTCTGTTCTGATGTTTGGTTATGTACGTCCGGCGGCGGATCGGCTGACGGAGGAACAAGAGGCGTGCTTTCGGGCGGCGTATTGCGGCCTGTGCCACACGCTGGGCAAGCGCTACGGCCTGCCGGGCCGCATGATCCTCAACTACGACCTGACCTTTCTGGCGATGCTGCTGTCAGAGGGGCAGGATGAGCAGTGCCGCAAGGGGTGCGTCATGCACCCCCTCAAGGGTCGGACATGCACCTGCGGCGGCGAGGCGTTCGCGCTGGCGGCGGATATGAGCGTGATCCTGACATGGTGGCAGATACAGGACGGGATTGCCGACCATGGCTTCTGGAGCGGCCTGAAATACCGCGCGGCGTCGTGGATGCTGCGGCGGGCTTATCGAAAAGCACGGCTGCTGCGGCCTGCCTTTGACGAGGGGACGCAGCGCCACTTGAAGGCACTGTCCCAGCTGGAGAAGGAGAAATGCCCCTCCATTGACGCGGCGGCGGATACCTTTGCCCAACTGCTTTCCGGTGCGGCTGACGAGGTGGAGGAGCCTGTCAAGCGCCGTGTGCTGGCGCAGATGCTCTATCATCTGGGCCGCTGGATCTACCTGATCGACGCGTCGGACGATTTGAAAAAGGATGCTGCCGCCGGCAGCTATAATCCGCTGCCGATGCGCTACCAGCTGCCCGGCGATACCCTGACAGACACGGCGCGGCAGGAGTTGGCTCAGACGTTGGACAGCTCCATACGGGCCATGGCGGCGGCGTTTGAGCTGTGGGACTTCGGCCAATACGATCCCATTATTGAAAGCACCGTCTATCAGGGGCTTTACGCGGTGGGAACTGCCGTTCTGGACGGCACCTTCCACCAAAAGAAGAAAGTTGTACGAAAGAAAGGGGGACACCGCTATGCGTGATCCCTATCAGGTGTTGGGAGTGCCCAGCACGGCGACCGATGAAGAAGTAAAGAAAGCCTACCGGAATTTGGCGCGGAAGTACCATCCGGATAACTATCATGATAATCCGCTGGCCGATCTGGCGCAGGAGCGAATGAAAGAGATCAACGAGGCTTACGAGGAGATCCAGACCCAGCGCAAGCGGGGCGCTTCCGCAGGCAGCTACGGCACATCCTCCGGTTACACGGGCGGCGCAAGCTATGGTTACGGCGGCTATGGAGGCTATCAGTCCTATGCCGGGCCTTATCAGCGGGTGCGCATGGCCATTTTGCAGAACGATCTGAATCTGGCGGAGGAGCTGCTGAACGCCATGCAGAATCACGACGCCGAGTGGAACTTTCTGAAGGGCGTGCTGTGCCAGAAGCGGGGCTGGATGGACGAGGCGAAGCGCTACTATCAGACGGCGGTGCAGATGGATCCGGATAATAGTGAGTATCAGCAGGCGCTGGACAGGGCGGAGGGCCGCCAGACAGCCTACCGGCCGGATGGCTATGGTTCGGCCTCAACAGGGAATTGCCAGATGAACCCATGCCTGCCGTTCTGCCTGCCGCTGTTCTGCTGCCCCGGCGGAGGGTATCTCTACTGCTGTTAAATTTTACCGCGGCGGCTCTGCCGCCTGAAAGGAAGGAAATATTGTGGTCAAAAGCATGACCGGCTATGGCCGGGCCAGACAGACACTGAATGGACGCGATATCACGGTGGAGGTGCGTTCTGTCAACAACCGCTATCTGGACTGCACGGTGAAGGTGCCCCGCACCTACATCTTCGCGGAGGACGCCGTGAAGGCCCGTGTGCAGAAGGCTGTCTCCCGCGGCAAGGTGGATGTGTTCATCACCATCGACGCTGCCGCCGCTGACGAGACGGTGGTGGCGGTCAACGAGCCGCTGGCCCGCGGCTACTATGAGGCGCTGACGCGGCTAAAGGACATGTTCTCGCTGGAGGACGGCCTGAACGCCGTTACGCTGGCGAAGTTCCCCGATGTGCTGACTGTCACCAAGGCGGAGGAGGATCTGGAGTCCGTAGCTGCCGATATCTGCGCTGTGCTGGACGAGGCGCTGGCCGCCTACAACGCCATGCGCACCGTCGAGGGCGGCAAGCTGCGCGAGGATATCGCAGGCCGTGCTGATACCATCGAAGCGGTGGTGGGTAAGGTGGAGGAGCGCTCTCCCCAGACCGTGGCGGCCTATCGGGAAAAGCTGCTGGCCCGGATGCAGGAGGTGCTGCAATCCACCGCCATTGACGAGAGCCGCATTTTGACGGAAGCGGCCATCTTCGCCGACAAGATCGCCGTGGATGAGGAAACTGTCCGTCTGCGCAGCCATCTCTCCCAGCTGCGTACCATGCTGGAGAGCGACCAGCCCATTGGCCGAAAGCTGGACTTCCTGATCCAGGAGGTCAACCGCGAGTGCAATACCATCGGCTCAAAGTGCAACGACCTGACCATCGCGCAGGACGTGGTGAACATGAAGGCCGAGGTTGAGAAGATCCGCGAGCAGGTGCAGAACATTGAGTGAGATGCAGTTGGTCAATATCGGGTTCGGCAATCTGGTGTCGCTACGGCGCCTGATCGCCATCGTCAGCCCGGACAGCGCCCCGGTCAAACGGCTGGTGCAGGAGTCCCGTGACCGGGGCATGCTGATCGACGCCACCTATGGCCGGAAAACAGCGTCGGTGCTCATTATGGACAGCGACCACGTGGTGCTGTCGGCCCTGAGTACGGAAAAGCTGGCGCCGCGCCTTGGCATGACGCCGGAAGAGATAAGGGAGGAAGAGGAATGAGTTTGGATAAGAAGGGAAAAACATTTGTGATCTCCGGGCCGTCCGGCGTGGGAAAGAGCACGGTGCTGAAAGCATTGTTTGAGGGGCGTGACGATCTGTATTTTTCCGTGTCCGCCACCACCCGTGCGCCCCGTCCCGGTGAGGAGCATGGGGTGAACTACTATTTCATCGAGCCGGAGATGTTCCACCAGTGGATCACCGACGGTGAATTTCTGGAGTATGCCGAATATGTAGGCAACTTCTACGGCACGCCCCGCAAATATGTGGACGAGGCTATGGCGGCGGGGAAAGACGCCATCTTGGATATCGAGATCCAGGGCGCCGCACAGGTTCATACGCTGCGGCCTGAGGTGGTGCGGATCTTCATCGCGCCGCCCTCGTGGGAGGAGCTGGAGCGCCGCCTTACCGCCCGGAACACCGACTCTCCGGAAAAGGTGCAGGAGCGATTGCTGCGGGCCAAGGTGGAACTGAAGGCTGCCGACCAGTACGATTATTTTGTGATAAACGACAACGTGGAGAACGCCGTGGCGGAGCTGCGGGCCATTATGCTGGCTGAGCACTGCCGCCCCACAGACCGCATCCACCTGTTGCGCGAAGCATAAGAGACCCATCAAACCATATATTTTATCGCCGAAAAGGCAGAAGGAGATATGTTATTATGTCTATGCTGTATCCCGCTATGAATCAGTTGACGGCCTATGTGCCCAACCGTTACATGATGGTCAACGTAGTGGCCCGCCGTGCCCGTCAGATCGCCGCCGAGGCCGAGGAGACCGGCGAGCATCTGGACGAAAAGCCCGTCACCCTCGCCATTGATGAGGTGGCCGACGGCAAGTTTGACGCCAGCACCATCGACTCCTCGATTCAGGAGTAACCCATACAAGAGAGGAGAACAGGGCTTATGCAGATCGCGAAGATCGCCGTGGAAGCGGCGACATATGCCATCGACAAGCCCTATTCTTATGGGGTTCCCGCCGGGATGGACGTCAGCGTGGGCTGCCGGGTGCTGGTACCCTTTGGCCGGGGAAACCGCACCAGCGAGGGGATCGTCCTTTCGTTGGAGGAGTGTTTGCCGAATGGCCCGCTGAAGGCGCTGCGCCTGAACCTGGACGGCGCTCCGGTGATCTCTCCGCGGGAGATCAAGCTGGCATTCTGGATGCGGCAGCGGTATTTTTGCACGTTTTATGACGCGATCCGCACCGTTTTGCCTGCCGCTGTGTGGTATCGTTATCAGGAGCTGTGGCACCTGCGTGGCAGTACCGCCTTTCCGGAGTTGTCCGGGAAAGAGGCGGCGGTCTGCCAGCTTCTTCTGGACGGGCCGAAAGAACTGTCTGTGCTGCGCGAGGCTTATGGCGAGGGGGTTGTCACCACCCTGCGCGGTCTGGAAAAGCGGGGCGTCGTCTCCCACCAGACGGTGGGCCGCCGCAATGTGCAGGACAAGACGGTGCAGCTGGTTCGGCTGGCGATTCCGCCGGAGGACGCCGCCGCGTGGGCGCAGACCCGGAAAAAATCCGCGCCCCGTATGTACGATGCGGTGCAGTTCCTGTTACAGCAAGGCGAGACCGCCGTACATGAGCTGAGCTATTTTACCGGTGCGTCCCGACAGACCGTCACAGCGCTGGAAAAGCGCGGCGTGATCGAGCTGCGCACACAGGAAACCTATCGAATCACTGAAAAAATCTATCATGTAAAGGCAGAATCCATTATACTGAATGAGGAGCAGCAGCAGGCGTATGACGCGATCTTGCAGCGGGTCATGGCAGGATCCGGTGGCGTAACGCTGCTGCAGGGCGTTACCGGAAGCGGCAAGACGCTGATCTATATCCGCTTGGCACAGGAGCTGCTGGCACAGGGAAAGTCTGTGATGATCCTTGTGCCGGAAATTGCCCTGACGCCTCAGATGATGGCCCGCTTCACCGCTTATTTTGGGGAAAAGGTAGCCCTGTTGCACAGCGGCCTTCGGGCCACGGAGCGCTATGACCAGTGGAAGCGCATCCGGAAGGGGGAGGCCAGTATCGTGCTGGGCACCCGCAGCGCCGTGTTCGCGCCGCTGGAAAATCTGGGGCTGATCGTTATGGACGAGGAGCAGGAAAGCTCTTATGAATCCGAGCGCGCTCCCTGCTACCACGCCAGAGACATTGCCCGCTACCGCTGCGGAGCGGAGGGCTGCCATCTGGTGCTGGGCTCCGCCACGCCTACCGTTGAAACAGCGTGGCACGCCCGGAACGGCGACTATCACCTGACGCTGCTGCGCCAACGGTATAACCGCCAGCAGCTGCCCCGTGTGATTATGGCGGACATGCGGCAGGAGTTGCGGCAGGGAAACATGACCGCCATTAGCCAGCCGTTGTACGAGGAGCTGCGTGAAAATCTGGCGCGTGGCGAGCAGAGCATCCTCTTTCTCAACCGCCGGGGCAATAGCCGCCAGCTGCTGTGCCCCAATTGCAGCTTTGTGCCCCAATGTCCCCGGTGCAGCGTCTACCTGACGTATCACAGCGTCAACGACCGGCTGATGTGCCACTACTGCGGTCATTCGGAAAAGGCACCGGAGGTTTGCCCGGACTGCGGAACGCAGCTGCGCCATATCGGCTTCGGCACCCAGCGGGTGGAGGAGGAGCTGCGTGAGCTATTTCCGGATACCCCTATCCTGCGGATGGACGCGGACACGGTCGGTGCGGGACATGAAGCGCTGCTGCGGGAATTTGACGAAAGGGAGATCCCTATTCTGATTGGCACTCAGATGGTGGCCAAGGGGTTGGATTTTGAAAATGTCACACTGGTTGGCGTATTAGCGGCGGATCTTTCTCTGTACGTGGATCACTACCGCGCCTCCGAACGGACCTTCAGTCTGCTGACGCAGGTGGTGGGCCGCGCGGGACGGGGCGGAAAAGAGGGACGTGCCGTGATCCAGACCTATACGCCAGGCAACGACGTGATACAGGCCGCCGCCGCGCAGGACGGCGGCCAGCAGGCGCTGGAGGCCCTGGTGCAGGAGCTGCTGCGCGAGGGCACGCAGGGCGCACAGAGCAGTGCCGCCGTCCTCAAGGCGGCCAGAACCTATGTGCAGGAGCTCCTGGAGGCCTGCCAAAACGACACCCTGGAGGCCTCCTTGCAAATCGGCAGGGACTACCAGAGCAACTTCATCTCCCAGGACATCGCCTCAGCCGCCCTGCAGATACTCTTTGAAGAGGAGGCGTAGGGCATGGGCGGATTTTTGGAACAGGGCGGAGGCGTCCGCCTCACATTGGCCGCCCTGGGGGCCCTTGTCATGGCGGAGTTTCGCTACTACGCCCCCGCCCTCGTGCTGCTGCTGTGCTGCATGATGCTCGACTACGCCACCGGGCTGGTCAAGGCCTGGATGAAAAAAAGCCTGTCCAGCGAGGTCGGGCTCAAGGGCCTCGTCAAGAAGCTGTGCTACCTCTTTGGCGTGGCGGGGGGCTTTGCCGCAGACCTGCTGGTCTCGCTCACGGCCGAGAGCTTCGGCCTGCCCGCCGGGCTGCCCGCCCTTTTCGGCCTCATGGCCACGCTGCTGCTCAGCCTCAACGAGCTGCTCTCCATCGTGGAAAACCTCGGGGAAATCGGCGTGCCCATGCCAAAACCCCTTGTCGACGCGCTGCATAAACTGGGAGAGCAAGACCATTTTCAGGAGGAATAGCCTGTGGCAATCAGATATCAGTATCCCTTTCGAAAGCCCTACCGCGTGGGAACGCCCTTCGGCCAGAAGGGCACGCTCTGGAAAAGCGGCTACCACTCGGGGCTCGATTTGATTTCGCTTGCGGCGGGAGGCGACGGAAAGGTCTACCCCGTGGCGCCCGGCAGCGTCATCCGCAGCGTGGCCGGAGACGGCTCCTACGGCAACTACGTCACCGTCCGGCATGAGGACGGCATGCTCAGCCTGTATGCCCACCTCAAGAGCATCGCCGTGACGCTGGGGCAGGCCGTGGGCTACGACACCCAGCTCGGCGTGGAGGGGGCCACCGGCAACGTCACCGGCCCCCACCTGCACCTCGAGCTGCACGAAAAGGAGTATCACTACCCCGCC
>ERZ824978.3248-NODE-3248-length-12495-cov-2.903135_pt1 | contig 12495 bp, 10 predicted proteins | sample MGYA00519860_ERZ824978 | MGnify/ENA primary metagenome ERZ824978 (study PRJEB31778, sample SAMEA3449184) | human gut metagenome | biome: human gut; feature: human-associated habitat; material: faeces | place: United Kingdom | collected 2010/2012 ... | reverse complement strand
TCTATTCCATGCAGGAATGGTCCGGCCTGGAGGAAAAGATCAAGCAGCTCCCGATGGCGCGCTCAAGGCAGATACAACGGTATCTGTTCTCCAACGCGTTCCCCGTCGAACTGGACGGGCAGGGGCGGATTGTGCTCCCGGCGGATCTGCGTGAATTCGCGGGATTGAAAAAAGAGGTCATCATAGCCGGCGTATCCACCCGCGCGGAGATATGGGACAGCGCGAAGTGGGCGGAGAGCGAGACGCTGAGCTCGACCGGCAACATCACGGAAATGATGATGGAGCTGGGCTTCTGATATGGGCGGCTTTGAACATATTCCGGTTATGCCGGAGCAGTGCCTGGAGGCGCTCCGGGTCAAGCCCGGCGGCGTATATGTGGACTGCACGGCGGGCGGCGGGGGACATTCCCTGCTCATTGCGCGGGCTTTGGGCCCGGCCGGCCGGCTGATCAGCATAGACCGCGACATGGACGCGATTCATGCCTGCGAGAGGCGGCTTGCCGATTATATGGACCGGGTTACGCTGATCCACTCGCGTTTTTCCGACTTGGGGCATCTGCTGCCCGCGCTGGGTCTGGACGGCGCGGACGGGATCTTCATGGATCTGGGCGTGTCGTCCCACCAGCTCGACACGGGCGGGCGCGGGTTTTCTTTCCAGAAAGACGCGCCGCTTGACATGCGTATGGATACGAGCGGGGGGGAGACGGCGAAAGATCTGGTGAACGGGCTGCCTGCGGACGAGCTTGCCGAAATCCTGTGGAAGTACGGCGAGGAGCGGTACAGCCGCCGGATTGCAGAACACATTGAACGCAGCCGCCGGGCCGCCCCGATTGAAACGACAAAACAACTGGCCGACATGATTGCCGCCGCTATCCCGGCCGCGGCCCGCCGCGCCGAACAGCAGCACCCGGCAAAGCGCAGCTTTCAGGCGCTGCGGATTGCGGTGAACGGAGAGCTGGACGAACTGGCGGCGGTACTGGACGAACTGCCGCGGCTGCTGCGGACGGACGGACGCGTTGCGGTGCTCACCTTTCACTCGCTGGAGGACCGCCTTGTGAAAACGGCGTTTGCCCGGCACAGTACGGGATGCACCTGCCCGCCGGATTTTCCGGTGTGCGTGTGCGGGCACGAGGCGAGCATGCGGGTGATTACCAAAAAGCCGATCCTGCCGACGCAGGAAGAGCTACAGCATAACCGCCGCGCGGCGAGCGCAAAACTGCGCGTAGCACAGCGGCTTTGAAAATACTCCTGGAGATGAGACGCATGAAAAAGACAACTGCAAAAAAGGCGGGAAAACTGAAAAGGCGGTTTGCGGGCCGGCAGACGGCGCTTGTACTGCTGTTTATTACGATGTTTTCACTGTTTGGATACAAAATATACTGCAACGCGCAGTATAATGAAATGACCAATCAGCTCTCCAGCCTGAAGCGCCAGTACGAGGTGCTGGAAAACGAGGAGATACAGCTCCAGGTGAGCCAGGACAGCAAGGCCAACCTGCGCACGGTGGAGGAGATCGCCTCCGGCAAGCTCGGCATGCGCAAGATTGAGCAGTACCAGGTGTCCTATGTAAACCTGGAAAATGAGGACAGGGCGGAGGTTATAGACAACAGCGGCGGCGACGGATTTTTCGGCGGGCTATTTCGAAACTTTGCCATGATTTTGGAATATTTGAGCTGACCCGTGTCTACATATAGTATGGAGATGCTGTTGGGATATCGGCTACGATTATAACACCGCTGTTCTGCTATGTAACAGCGGCTTTCCCTTGTAAAAGAGAAAGTATTGGGGACAGGGTTTACCCGGAGGAGGATGCTGCAGATGGCGAAAGGGCCAACAATTCCTATGTCAAAACGCATTGTGATCATGATGAGCGCAATCGTCCTCGTTTTTGTCCTGCTTACAGGGAAGCTGTTCCATATCCAGATTGTAAAAGGCGAGGAATACCAGGCGAAGGCTATCTCACAGCAGACGCGGGACATTACCATCTCGGCCAAGCGCGGCACGATCTACGACCGCAATTACAAGGCGCTCGCCATCAGCGCCACGGCTTACAAAATCGTGCTCGCGCCCTCGATTATTACGGATGAAAAAGTGCGCCAGGTCATACTCAATTATCTGCCGCTTATTCTGGAGATTGAACAGGAGACTGTGGAAAAGTCGCTTGCAAAGAATACCGCTTACGACGTCATCGCCCGGCGCGTGGAAAAGGACGTGGCGGACCAGGTGCGCGAATTTGTGAGCAGCAACGATCTGGGGCAGTACATATCCATTCTAGACGACCCGAAGCGTTACTACCCGTACAATGACTTCGCGGCGCATGTCATCGGTTTTGTAGGCAGCGACAACCAGGGGCTGGCCGGGCTGGAGGCGCAGTATGAGGAGTATCTCAAGGGCGAGGACGGGCGCGTGATCGCGGCCAAAAACGCCAACAACACCGACATGCCGGTCGAATATGAAAAATACATTGAGGCGAAAGACGGCAACAGTCTTGTCCTGACCATTGACGAGACGATTCAGCACTATCTGGAAAAACGGCTGGAGGCCGCGTACATAGACAACCTGGTCGGCAAATACGCCGCGGGCATTGTGATGGACGTGAAGACGGGCGGCATTCTCGCCATGGCTGTGGAGCAGGACTTCGACCTCAACGCACCGTTCACCATAACGGACGAGAAAACCCTGGAAGAACTCTCCAAGCTCGAGGGAGACGAGTACGCCAACGCGCGCGCGGAGGCGCTGGAGACGCTGTGGAAAAACGTGCTCGTTACCGACCAGTACGAGCCGGGCTCTACCTTTAAGACCATAACGAGCTCGATTGCGGTTGAGGAAAAAAAGGTAAGCGACAGCAGCACGTTCTACTGCAACGGCTACCGGAATATTGCCGGAACAATCATCCACTGCGCAAACCGCAGCGGTCATGGCAGCGAGGATTTCCAGCGGGCGCTGTGCAACTCCTGCAACCCGGCGTTTATGGATATCGGCGCGCTGATCGGCGGCGACACGTTCTACGATTATGTGACCGGCTTCGGGCTGCGCGAGCGCACCGGCATCGACCTGCCGGGCGAGGGCGTGGGCATTTTCCATGCCAAGGACGCGATCGGCCCGGTGCAGCTGGCCACGATTTCGTTCGGACAGACGTTCAAGGTAACGCCCATTCAGCTGATTACGGCGGTCAGTTCCATCGCCAACGGCGGAAAGCTGATGAAACCGTATGTGGTCAGCGAGATTATAGACGCGGAGGGCAACGTGGTCAAGTCGTTCGAGCCGACCGTCGTCAAACAGCCCATTTCTGAAACGACGGCCGACAAGGTCGCCTCCATGATGGAGGTGGTTGTGGCCGACGGCGGCGGGCGCAACGCCTATGTCAAGGGCTTCCGCGTCTGCGGCAAGTCGGGCACCTCGCAGAAGATTGACCAGAAAAACGAGGACGGGACGTATGACCATATCTCCTCCTTTATCGCCTTCGCACCCGCCGACGACCCGCAGGTGGCGATGCTGATTCTGCTCGACGAGCCGGGCGTCGTCCCGTTCTACGGCGCGACGATCGTCGGTCCCATTATCAGCAACCTCATGGAAGAGGTTATGACCTATCTCGACGTGGCGCCGCAGTTCACGGAAGAAGAGCTGGCGGAGCAGGACGTCGCCGTACCGCAGCTTACCGGCTATACAAGCGCGGAAGCGCGCACAACCCTGAGCCGCATGGGACTCGGCACAAAGGTGATCGGCGGCGACGGCACGGTGGAAATGCAGATTCCCGCCTACGGGCAGACGATTCCGTATACCGGAACAGTCATTCTGTACACCAACGGCAGCGTACCGGACGACAGTATCACTGTGCCGAACCTGGAGGATATGACGGCGTCCGCCGCGAATACAGAGCTTGTGAACCTTGGGCTCAATATAAAAATAGTGGGCAAGGACCCCTACGATGCGGGCGTTTACGCCGTGTCCCAGAGCCCGGCGGCGGGAACCGTCGTCGGCGCGGGAACCGTCGTTACGGTCGAGTTCCGCTCTAAAACTACTACGGATGACTAGACTGACGCAGGTTTTGGAGTTGAAGTCCTTTGACTTTGTCGCAGCTGTTAAAGGATGTGCAAATGACGGCGGTGCAGTATCCCGGCGCGGGGCGCAGGGAGAACTGGCGGGCGGACCTTGCCGGGACGCTCCCGGCAGGCGAGGTCAGCACGGTTGCGACCGAGCCGGAAAAGGCGGAGGAGAACAGCCTGTTCCTGTGCACAAGCCGGGAACCGGAGGACATTGCTTTGCAGGTTGCGGCCGCGCGGGCCAACGGCGCCCGCTGCGCGCTGGTGGCGGAGTTTGCGGCGCAGGACATTCTTCAGCTCCGCTGCGCGGATCTGCGGCAGGCGACGGCTTTCGTCTTTGCCAATTTCCACGGCAACCCGCAGGATAAGCTGAAAGTGATCGGCGTGACGGGGACAAACGGAAAGACGACAACGACCACGCTCATCCGGCATATCCTGTGTTCCATGGGCATGACGTGCGGCCTGATCGGCACCAACGGCGACGCCGTGGGCGCGGACCGGAGCAGTACTGGCTATACCACGCCGATTCCGCAGATCCTCTACGCCGAAATGGCGCGGGCTGCGCAGAGCGGCTATGAGTACCTTGTCATGGAGGTGTCCTCCCATTCGCTGGCCCAGAAACGGGTGGAGCCCATCCGGTTTGAGCTCGCCGTGTTCACAAACCTCACCCGCGACCATCTGGATTACCACGGGAGTATGGAGGCGTATCTGGAGGCCAAAAAGCGGCTGTTTGTGCAGGCGGACCGGGGCGTTGTCAATATAGACGACAGCGCGGGGTACGCGATTCTGGAACGGTGTGCGGGGGGAAGCGTCACCTACGGACGCCGGCTGGGCGCCGAGTATCTTGCGGAGGACGTCGTGCAGCGCCGGGCCGGCGTGGAGTACACGCTTGTCCACGCAGGCGGCCGATATGCCGTTTCCTACCCCGTGCCGGGCCTGTTCTCCGTGTACAACTCGCTTGCGGCCATTGCGGGTTGCCACAGCCTGGGGCTGCCGCTTCCCGGGATTCTGGATGCCGTGGCGGCGTTTGCGGGCGTGGCGGGGCGGATGGAAGCGCTTGACACGGGGCTTGGGTTCCAGGTGGTAATTGACTATGCGCACACGCCGGACGGCCTGGAAAACGTGCTCCGAACAATCCGCGGCTACAAGGAGGGCAGACTGATCGCCCTGTTCGGCTGCGGGGGGAACCGGGACCGGGGAAAACGGCCGCAGATGTGCAGGGCGGCGGCGTCCTACGCCGACTTTATGGTCGTGACCTCGGACAATCCGCGCGGGGAGAACCCTTACGCCATTCTCAAGGATATTCTGGCCGGGCTCGACGGGTTCGACACGCCGTTCGCCGTGATTGAGAACCGGCGGGCCGCGACAAAGTTTGCGCTGGAGCAGGCGCGGCCGGGAGACGTGGTGCTGCTGGCCGGGAAAGGGCACGAGGATTACCAGATCATTGGGGATACTGTGTATCCCTACGACGAAAAAGAGATAGTACGGGAACTGATAAAGGGTTTGAAGGAGTGACAAATTCCGCGCGGCAGGGGCCGCGTCAGAATGAGGAGCACAGAGAATGATACCGATTCCAGTGGAAACGATCCTGCAGCTTGTGGGTGGAACGCCCGACGGGGGCGACAGAAACGCATTTGTAAATCAGGTTTGCATAGATTCGCGCGACGCGGCGCCGGGCTGCCTGTTCGTGGCGCTCAAAGGGGAGACGACCGACGGGCATCTCTATGCCGGCGCGGCGCGGGCTGCGGGCGCTGTCGCCATACTGGCGCAGCAGGACGCTGTGCTGCCCGACCTGCCGGGGTGCTGCGTGATCCGCGTTCCGTCCACGCTCAAGGCGCTGCACGCGCTTGCGGCCGGCTATAAGAAGATGTTCCGGCTGCGCACTGTCGGCGTGACCGGAAGCGTGGGAAAAACTTCGACAAAGGAATGGATTTACGCCGTTTTGGCGTGCAGATACAACACTCTGAAAACAGAGGGCAATTTCAACAGCGAGACCGGCCTGCCGCTGACGGTGTTCCGGCTCGGATCGGAGCACGAGGCGGCGGTGCTGGAAATGGGCATGAGCCGGCGCGGCGAGATCGCGGCGCTGACGAGGATCGCCCGGCCCGACGTTGCGGTGATTACCAATATCGGGTTTTCACACATCGAGCACCTGGGAACGCAGGAGAACATTCTCCGGGCAAAGCTGGAAATTGAACGCGGCCTGCCCCGCGACGGCGTGCTCATTCTCAACGGGGACGACCCGCTGCTGTGGCGGCTGAAGGGCACGCGCAAGCACAAGACGGTCTATTACGGCGTGGATAACCCGCAGGCGAAGTTCCGCGCGGAGAAGGTGAGCCTGCATGAAGCGGGCGCGTCTTTCGACGCGGTTACGCCCGTGGGGCGCATGCGCGCCGAGATCTGCGTGCCGGGGCGGCATCAGGTGCTCAACGCCATGGCGGCGATTGCGGCCGGGCTGTACAACGGCGTGCCCATGGCCGACTGCGTGGCCGCGCTGAAGAATTTCCAGAATGCGGGTATGCGGCAGAACATATTTGAGCACAATGGTATTGGAATTATTGAGGACTGCTACAACGCCGCGCCCGACTCGATGCGCGCCGCGTTCACCCTGCTGAAGCAGCGGCGGCCCAGCCGGATTGCAGTTCTTTCCGACATGCTGGAGCTGGGCGGGATGTCCGAACAGCTTCACCGGGAAGTGGGGGCGGCGGCGGCCGAGAGCTGCGATATACTGCTGGCCTACGGCGCGCAGTCGAAATACACCTGCGAGGGGGCGCTTGCAGGCGGCATGCCCCCGGAGAACGTGCTCTGGTTTGACAAGCGGGACCCTGTGGTGCTACAATTAAAACGACTGGCAAAAACAGGGGACAGCATTCTGTTCAAGGGCAGCCGCGGGATGCAGACGGAGCTCGTTCTGCGCGCATTTCTGGAACAGTAGCGCAATTTCCCCGGGAATCTGGCGCGCCTCCCGCCATCAAGGGGGCAAGCGGCCGCTGGGCGGCCCGTTATGGAGTGAACTATGCCGACACAGGAAATAATTTTGGCCGGCGTGACGGCCTTTGTGATTACGGCCCTGCTGGGCCCGCTTATGATTCCGGTGCTGAAAAAGCTCAAATTCGGGCAGAGCATACTGGAAGAGGGGCCCTCCTGGCACAAGAGCAAGCAGGGGATTCCCACCATGGGCGGGATTCTGTTCGGCGTGGGCATTCTCGCGGCGTTTCTGATCGCCGGCTACGGATATTACATGCATGGGGACGTCACCGTGCTCGCGGCCCTCGTCCTCGCCCTCGTGTTCGGCGCGATCGGTTTCTGCGACGACTACATCAAAGTGAAAAAGAAGCGCAACCTCGGCCTTACCGCCATGCAGAAGCTGATTCTGCAGGTGCTCGCCACGGCGGCGTTTCTGATTTTTCTGTATTCCCGCGGCGCGATTACCACAAGTATTCTGATTCCGTTTACAAATATCGTGCTCGAACTGGGGCTGGCGTATTATATACTGGCGCTTTTGCTGATTGTGGGCATGGTGAACGCGGTGAATTTTACCGACGGGCTGGACGGTCTGCTGTCCGCGGTGACGATTCCGGTCATGCTCTTCTGTCTGGCGGCGGGGCTGCGCTGCGGGGCGCAGTCCGTATCGGTGCTGGCAAGCGCCGTAGTCGGCGGCCTTGCGGGCTTCCTCATTTTCAACTTCCATCCCGCAAAGATATTCATGGGGGACACGGGCTCGCTGTTCCTGGGCGGCGCGGTCATGGGACTGCTGTTCTGCCTCAATATCCCGGAGATCGTGATCATTGCCGGGATTGTCTATGTGATAGAGCTTTTGTCCGTCGTTTTGCAGGTGCTCGTATATAAACTCACGAAAAAGCGTATATTTAAAATGGCCCCGATTCATCATCACTTTGAAATGTGCGGATGGAGCGAAGTGAAGATCGTGTGCGTGTTCACCCTGATTTCGCTGATCGCATGCGCGATCGCCTACCTTGCGACAGGGAGCTTCTACTGTAAATAACAGAGTTTAGTCCGTTGGGAGACAGCCTATGGAAACAAGAGCGCGGCGCGTGGCCGCACAACCGAATAGAGCAAAGCGGGAAACGAAGACCTCCTTTTTCATCAAGGAGCCGATGGATATGACCTTTTTTATCCTGGTCCTGGTGATTCTGGCCATCGGTCTTGTCATGATGTTTTCCGCCAGTTTTGCGACCGCCTACTTCGAGGAGGGGGACAGCTACTACTACATCAAGCGGCAGCTCACTTTCGCCCTGCTCGGCTGCACCATTATGGTTTTTACTTCCAAGATCAACTATAAATATTTGAAAATGGTTTCCTGGCTGTTTTACGGCGGTTCGGTCGTGCTGCTGATTCTCGTGCTGCTGGTGGGTACGGGCGACGGCGTTGAAAAGCGCTGGCTCAACCTCGGGTTCACGACCATTCAGCCGTCCGAGCTGGCAAAACTCGCCGTTATCATACTGCTGGCCTATTACTTCTCCCGCAACTACCAGTACCTGAAAAAGCCCGTCAAGGGCGTTCTGGTCCCGTTTATGATTATTGGGCTTGCGGCGGGGCTCGTACTGCTGGAGCCGCACCTTTCCGGCGCGATCCTGATTTTGTCCGTCGGGCTCTGCATGATGATCGTTGCGGGCTGTAACTTCACCCTGCTGAGCGCAACGGGCGTGGTGGGCGCCATCGGCCTGTATTTTTTCTCCATGAACACCGACTATATGCGCCGCCGCATTGAGATCTGGCTGCATCCGGAATCTGACCCGCGCGGCGACGGGTACCAGACGCTGCAGTCGCTCTACGCGATCGGCTCGGGCGGGCTGACCGGGCTTGGGCTCGGGCAGACCCGCCAGAAGTACCTTTTCCTGCCGGCCCCGCAGAACGACTTTGTGTTTTCCATTGTCGCGGAGGAGCTGGGCTTTATCGGCTGCCTGATTATCCTGGCGCTGTTCGCCGTGCTGATTTACCGGGGGTTTGTCATCGCGATGCGTTCGGACGACAAGTTCGGTTCGTTCATGGTGTTCGGCATTGTCATGCGCGTTGCGGTGCAGGTGCTGCTGAACGTCGCTGTTGTGACAAACGCGATTCCGGTCACGGGCATTTCGCTGCCCTTCTTCAGTTCGGGCGGTACGGCGCTTGTCATACTGCTGTTTGAGATGGGAATCGTACTGTCGGTGTCCCGGCAGTCCAACCTGACCAAAACCTGAGGGGGGACGGTATGAATTACGTACTTGCCGGCGGGGGCACGGGCGGACATATCAACCCCGCCATTGCCATTGCAAAGGAGATCCAGAAACGGGACCCGGAGGCAAAGCTGCTGTTTATCGGCACGGACGACGGCATGGAGAGCAGCCTTGTGCCCCGGGAGGGGTTCGACATTGCGTTTATCAAAGTGCGCGGCTTCAGCCGCGCCCACGGCATACGCGGGCTGCACCGCAACGCCGCGAACGCGTACATGGCCTTCAAGGCGAGCGTGGAGGCAAAGGGGATTATCAAGAAGTTCGGCGCGGACGTCGTGATCGGCACCGGCGGGTACGTAAGCGGCCCGGCGGTGCTTGGCGCAAAGTTCGCCGGCGTGCCGTCGGTCGTGCATGAACAGAATGCGTTTGCCGGCGTGACGACGCGCATGGTGTCCAAATACGCCGCCCGCGTCCTGCTTTCGTTTGAGCGGACGATCGGGCTGCAGGATAAGCGCAACACCGTCGTAACCGGCAACCCGGTCCGCGAGAGCCTGCTGCTTGCCGACAGGGACGCCGCGCGCGCCAGGCTCGGGCTGGACGAACGGCCCATGATCCTGTCCTACGGCGGCAGCCTCGGCGCGCGTGAGGTGAACACGGCGGTAGCCTATGTCCTAAGCCGCTCCCAGCAGGACGGCCTGTTCCAGCATATCCATGCCACAGGCTCGATTGACCGAAAAAGGGCCATGGGCCTTTTGGACGAATACGGCGTGCGCACCGACGGGAGCACGGGAATTACCGTGACGGAATACATCTATAATATGGACGAATGCATCGCGGCCTGCGACATGCTCATCACCCGTTCCGGCGCGATTACGCTGGCGGAGCTGACCTGCCTCGGCAAGCCTGCGATTCTGATCCCTTCGCCGAATGTGACGGAGAACCACCAGTACCACAATGCGTGCGTGCTGCGCGATGCGGGCGCGGCCGTCATGATTGAGGAAAAGGACCTGACGGGAGAAACGCTCTACGAGACGCTGCTGGAGATCGCCTGCGACAGCGGCGTGATGCGCGAGATGGGGCGGCGCTCCAGGGACCTTGCGCATATGCGGGCGGCGCAGCGGATCGTCGACGAGATCGAAGCTGTCTGCGCGCTGCGCAAAAACGCCTGATTTTACGGATACGAACCAATTACACAACTTCCAAAGCCGCGGCATACTATAAATTGTAAAAGGCTTTCGGAGGTTGGGTTATGGGTAAACTTGTAATACAGGGGCAGAACCGGCTGGAAGGGAAACTTTCCGTGCACGGCTCTAAAAACAGCGTTCTGCCGATTCTTGCCGCTACTATGATCGGCAGGGGACAGAGTGTGATAGAAAATTGTCCGGACCTTTCGGATACTGCCGCCGCCTGCGATATACTGCGCCAGCTCGGCTGCAGCGTCTGGCTGGAAAACGGCGCCGCCATTGTGGAAAACGGCGGCTACGGCAGCAATAAGATCCCGGAAAAGCTGATGCGGAAGATGCGCTCTTCTGTCATGTTTCTGGGCGCGATTCTGAGCCGGGACGGCTCGGCCGTCATCAGTTTCCCCGGCGGGTGCGAACTGGGGCCCAGGCCCATTGACCTACATATGAGCGCCCTGTCCCAGATGGGGGTCAAATTCAGGGAAGAGGGCGGATACCTCTACTGCACCTGCCCGCGCGGCCTGCAGGGGGCGGACGTCACGCTCTCCATTCCCAGCGTCGGCGCTACCGAGAATGTAATGCTCGCCGCAGTGTGCGCCAAGGGCGATACGGTGATTGTCAACGCCGCGCGAGCCGGAGATCGAGGACCTGGCAAATTTCCTGAACAAAATGGGCGCGAAGATCACCGGCGCGGGGAGCGACAGCATGCGTATCAGCGGCGTAAGCGCACTGCACGGGACCTGCCACACCATTATACCCGACCGTATTGTGGCGGCCACCTATATTCTGGGCGCGGTGATGGCCGGCGGTCACTGCCGGATTGAGGGCGTAAACACGCGGCACATGTCCTCTGTGCTTGCCGAACTCAAGGAGATGGATATTCCGCTTGTCATCACAGACGACAGCGTCACGGTCAAATCGGAGAAACGGCCGCGCGCGCCCAAGCTGATCCGCACGGCGTATTACCCGGGCTTCCCGACCGACGCACAGGCGCTGATGATGGCGCTGGCGAGCATCTGCAACGGTTCGTCCATGTTTATTGAAACCGTTTTTCAGAGCCGGTATAAGCATGTGGGCGAACTGGCGCGCATGGGTGCGAATATCCATGTGGAGCAGCGCGTTGCCGTTGTGGACGGCGTGGAGCGGCTCTGGGGCGCGAACGTGGAGGCGACCGACCTGCGCGGCGGCGCGGCGCTCATGATCGCGGCGCTGGCGGCCGAGGGGACGACGGTGATCGACCGGATCGACCATATAGACAGGGGATACGAACACCCGGAAGTGCTTCTGCGGGAGCTGGGTGCAAATATTCAAAGGATACAGGACGATGAAGTATAGCAAAAAGCAGCTACGGGAAAAACAGAAGACGCAGGCGCAGCTAAGCCGGCTGGTGCAGGACAGCCAGGGCTTGGCGCGCGCCGCCGCAGGAACAGGCTCCTGCGCGGCCGCCGAAGCGCAGCGCTACAAAGCCGAAAAAAGCCGACTCTGCAAAGGTGCGCGCCAAAGGCGGACAGGCTGGAGTAAACACGCAGAAAAAGGCCGCCCCGGCGCAAAAGGCAAAGGGCAAAAAAACAACGAAAAAAGCATCAAAACAGATCAAGGGGCAGACGGCCGCGCTTCAGGATTACAGGGACATGCCCGCCGCCAAGCGAAAAAAACGCAAGCGCAACGCGATTTTGTACATAATGATCGTTCTGCTGCTCGTGGGGATTGCGGTGATTTCATCCGTAACGATATTTTTTAACATTATCAATATTGAAGTGATCGGCGATTCCCGGTATGCTAAGGATAAGATTGAAAGCGCTTCCGGGATTCTGGAGGGCCAGAACATGTTCCGGCTGGACAAGTTCGAGATTGAGCAGTCGATGGTAAAACAGCTCCCGTACCTCAAGACTGTGAGTATTAAGCGAAAGCTACCCGATACGCTGGAGATACACGTGGAGGACACCACGGCCGTTGCGGCGGTAAAAACGGCGGCGGGATACGTGCTGATCGACGCGGACTCCAAAATGCTGGAGCTGGCCGCGCAGCTGCCGGAGACGACGGTGGAGGTCATCGGCGCGGAGCTCGGGAAGTTCGAACCGGGCGAAACGGCAGAATT
>ERZ824978.3244-NODE-3244-length-12534-cov-95.855197_pt1 | contig 12534 bp, 8 predicted proteins | sample MGYA00519860_ERZ824978 | MGnify/ENA primary metagenome ERZ824978 (study PRJEB31778, sample SAMEA3449184) | human gut metagenome | biome: human gut; feature: human-associated habitat; material: faeces | place: United Kingdom | collected 2010/2012 ... | reverse complement strand
GGTGTCATAATGATTGACTCTTTTTGTGAGTCAACCTTTTTCAGGCAAATACAAGGCAACCTTGGAAGACCCTTTCGTGAGCAGAATGCGCCGTTCCGCTCACGAGGCAACCTCGGAAGACCCTTTCGTGAGCAGATCGCGCCGTTCCGCTCACGAGACATCCTTGGAAGACCCTTCCGTGAGCAGAATGCGCCGTCTCGCTCACGAGACAACCTCGGAAGACCCTTTCGTGAGCAGAATGCGCCGTTCCGCTCACGAGACATCCTCGGAAGACCCTTCCGTGAGCAGAACGCGCCGTTTCGCTCACGAGGCAACCTCGGCAGACCCTCCCGTGAGCAGAATGCGCCGTCTCACTCACGAGACAACCTCGGAGCTGTCGTGCGCTACGGGAACTCTACGGGGACTCTACGGGAACTCTACGGGCGCTCCTCGATGCCGCCGAGGTGAGACCAGAGCCAGTGCGACTCATAGAGAGACTTGGTGCCTTTCGGGACGGTAACCTTGACGGCTGAGCGGTCTGTGCGGAAGAAAAAGAAGCTCGAAGGATCCGACACTATCGTGGAAATCCTGTCGATGTCCTCTTTCGTTCTCCAGTTCAACTCGATCTCAAGAGGAGTCTTGGAGTCATTAAAGAATCTTGACCCGATATATTTTACTGATTCCGGGACGATGATCTTGTCGATACCCGTGTAAGTAAGCGAATAACGATCAATAACCCCCACGCCATCCTTGATGGTGAACACGCCGGTGGACTTTTCAGGAAGCCAGGAGAGTACTTCTGTCTCTCCAGTATCTGATGAATAATAGCAGTGCCTATACAACGCCCCGTCGTGGGTGTAGAAATAATCCCGCTGGCTTTCCGAGGTCTTTGGTGTTGTGACTATCTCGAGTTTCGGACAGCGTTCAAACACCGGATTGCCAGTGTCGAACCATTCCATCGTGGAGGAGAATGTTATCCTTTCGAGATTTGGGCAATTACAGAAAGCATAGGCGTCAATGTATCCAATTCCTTCGCCAAGGGTCACTGACTTAAGATCTGCACACTCGCAGAACGCGTAGCTCCATATTTGAACGACCGAATATGTGATCCCGCCATATTCAATCTGTCCGGGGACGGAGATATTCCCGCCGTATTTGCTTCCGTCAGGATCGGGAATCACCCTTGCCTTGTTTGGACCATAAGATTCATACCACAGTCCGCCAACCTCGAATTTTGATTCCGCTTTTTTCACGGTGACGGTGCAGTAGGACTTGAAGCCGCCGTCTTCGGTTGTCACGCAGATCTTCGCCGTTCCGGCGGCGACGCCTTGCACGTTGCCTTCGGAATCGACTGTCGCGACGGACGGTGATTCTGACTCCCATTTCACATTCTGGTTGGTCGCGTCCGCCGGTCTGATCGTGTAAGAGAGTTTGGAGGTGCCGCGTACGGACAGGGTCACCGCCCACGGATTGACCTCCACGCCGGTCACCGGAACCGTCTTGGCCTTCACCGTCACCTTGCAGGTCGCCGTCTTCCCGCCGTCCTCGGTCGTCACAGTGACCACAGCCTCGCCGGCCTTCACGGCAGTCACCCTGCCGGCGCCGTCGACCGTGGCGACATCCGTCTTGTCCGAACTCCACGTCACCTTCCGGTTGTCCGCGTTGTCGGGCCTCACCGTGGCCGTAAGCGTCTCCGTCTCGCCCTCGGTCAATGTCAACTCCGTCTTGTCCAGAGTGACCTCCGTCACGCTAACTGTCTTGGCCTTCACCGTCACCTTGCAGGTCGCCGTCTTCCCGCCGTCCTCGGTCGTCACAGTGACCACAGCCTCGCCGGCCTTCACGGCAGTCACCCTGCCGGCGCCGTCGACCGTGGCGACATCCGTCTTGTCCGAACTCCACGTCACCTTCCGGTTGTCTGCGTTGTCCGGCCTCACCGTGGCCGTAAGCGTCTCCGTCTCGCCCTCGGTCAATGTCAGTTCCGTCTTGTCCAGAGTGACATCCGTCACATTTACCGCCTTAGCCTTCACCGTCACAGCGCAGGTGCCGGACTTGCCCTCCGCCGTCGCGGTGACGGTCGCGGTGCCGGGTCTGAGGCCATGGACGGTGCCGGCCTTGTCAACAGTGGCGACGCTCCGGTCGGACGACGACCAGCTCACTACCCTGTCGGACGCGGCTTCGGGAGAGACACTGGCGGACAGCACCGCAGATTCGCCCTCTATGATCTCTATCCGGGACGGGGTGACGGTCACGGATGAGACTCCGACAGTCTCCTCCTTCTTACCGCATGAGGTGATGAGAAGGATGGCGGCGGCAGCCGTCAGCAGCGCGCGCCGTGTGTGTGTGTGTAAAAACGCTCATATCGATTGATGTTTTGGTTATAGTCTCGTGAGTCCTATGAGTTCAGCGATGCCTTGGTAAATAACTTGGCGACCATCGGTCACACTTTCGGTCTGTATCTCGTTCCAGCCTTGCGTCACGGCACGGGACGTGACATCGTGGCAGGTGTCAGGACAAAAATAATAAAAATTTCCAAATCTCATACTAATATGGCCGGAGATAATGGCCGCCAGTTGTTTTTTAAGTTGTTTTTTAAGGATAACCAAATGCTTACTTATCGGCGATATTCATTAAATTTGTAATCTCTAAAACAAAAAAAGATGAAGATGAAAAGAATATCACTTCTTGCGGCGGCACTTCTTGGTGCCACCTTCATGATGGCCGCGCCGAAAGCGACCGAGAGTACCATCAAGGCTTCCGATTCCAGAATCACCTACATCGGAAGGACCGAGGTCAAGGGCGGCGATGTCTCATTCGACTGGACAGGAACTTACCTCAAGGTTAGATTTCAGGGCAACGCATTGAGTTTCAAAGTGTCCGACACCAAGAAGAACTACTACAACGTTTGGCTTGACGGCTCGATGGACCAGGCTCCGGACAAGGTCGTGGCGGTTCACGGAACAGACACCACAATCGTTCTCTTCAGCGCCGGGGAGCTCAAGGCCCGGTTCGGCAAGGACAGGAAGGCGGCGAAAGCCCCGCATCAGGTGATCCTCCAGAAGCGCACCGAAGGCGAGCAGGGCATCACGACCATCAGTGAGTTCATCACCGACGGCGATTTCCTGCAGGCCGACGCCCCGAAGGAAAGGATCATTGAATATGTCGGCGACTCCTACACCTGCGGCTACGGCACGGAAAGCCCGAACACAGAACGCTTCAGGCCGGAGACCGAGAACCAGAACCTGACCTACGCATGCGCCGTGGCAAGGTACTTCAACGCCGACCAGATTGTCGTGGCCCACTCCGGAATGGGAATAGTCCGCAACTACAACAGCAAGTTCACCGACTACTGCATGCCTGAGCGCTACCTCCAGACATTCGACAGTGACAAAGATGTGAAATGGGACGCCAAGTCATGCGGTCTCAAGCCGGGTATCACTGTCATCTATCTGGGAACCAATGACTTCTCCAGAGGGATGCAGCCTTCCGAAAGAATGTTTGTCAGAAACTACCACAAGCTCATGCGCGAGATCAAGGACAACTACGGCGAAAGCCATCCGATCCTCTGCATGGTTCCGAAACACGACTATCTGATGTTCGAGTACATCCGTAAGGCCGTGGACGACTGCGGGCTTAAGAACGTCCACCTTGTGGCGCTGACGGATTCCGTCCACAACAACGTGGAGGACATGGGAGCCGACGGACATCCGAACTACAGCGGACACCTCAAGATCGCCCACACCGTCATACCATACGTCTCCACCATAACCGGATGGGAACTTACCGGCAACGCCATCAGGTAATCGCCGGATCCCTTTGCAAAATCCGCGACGGCACATTCTTCCGCCGCCAAATCTTACCAACTTTCTTTAACGCTAACTAAATAAACCATCATGACAACAAAAGGCAAGATATTCACTTGGGTAGGTGCCATCGCGGCCCTCAGCCTGGCGGCGTTCATCTACGTCAGGTTCTACTTCGTCTTCGGAGACGGCGTGAAGGCCGGGGAACTCAACCAGTTCATGTACAAAGGCTACGTCTGGAAGACCTACGAAGGCAAACTGATCCAGTCCGGGTTCCGCGGCTCAGGAAAGGGTTCCGGCGGAGCGGCGGTCGAATCCTACATCTTCGACTTCTCCGTGGAGAACGAGGAGGTCGCCAATGAGCTGATGAGGTGCAGCGGGAAAACCGTCGAGCTTCATTACAAGGAATATCTCGGAACACTTCCTTGGCGCGGAATGCAGAAGTACGTCGTGGACAGAATAGTCTCAACCACTTCACAAACAGGCGAATAATGAAAAGAATCCTCTCAATCATCGCGTTGGCGACACCACTCGTCCTCAACGCACAGACCGGGGTCTACACGACACATCCGGCCAACCCGGAAGGCAGACTCCTCACGACGGAGGAAACCGAACTTGGCAGGCACATCAGACCGGCGAGCGTGTCGGCATCCTGGAAGGACAGCGACACCTTCACCACTTTCAAGGACGGCAAATGGATCCAGGAGAACCTCCTGACCGGGGAGATCTCCGACTATTCAGCCACCCGTCTTCCGGAAGGTTTCCCTAAGGATGCCGGGAACATCACGCGAAGCGATGACGGAACCTTTGCCTACACCATAGGCCAAAGCCTCTACATCTTCGACAACGGCCCCGTCAGCGTCGCCGTCAGCGAGAATCCCGACATCACCTACGGGCAGTCGGTAAGCCGCAACGAGTTCGGAATCGGCGAAGGAATATTCTGGGCGCCTGACGGATCGAAGCTGGCGTTCTACAGGAAGGACGAGAGCAAGGTCACGGACTTCCCTCTTCTGGACATCACCACCCGCACCGGCTCGCTGAAGAGCATCAAGTACCCGATGAACGGCATGGACAGCGAGAGGATAAGCCTCGGAATCTATGACAAGGCAAGCGGCAAGACCGTCTGGTGCGATGTCAATGAATATGGCGACGACCGTTACCTGACGAACATCAGCTGGTCGCCAGACAGCAGGAACATATTCATCCAAGTCGTCGACCGGTCCCAGAAGCACATGAAACTGAACATGTACCGCGCGGCAGACGGTTCCTTCGCGCGCACCATCCTCACCGAGGACGACTCCCGCTTCGTCGAGCCACTGGATCCGCTGCGGTTCATCAAGGGGACATATTCATTCATCTACCGCACCGATATCCGCGACGGCTACCGCAACCTTTACCTCTGCGACACCCTCGGGACTGTCAGAAGGCTGACCGGAGTTGACGCCGATGTCGAGTACCTTGGCAACGACGGCAGGTTTGTCTACTACACCTCGGCGGAGGTCTCCCCTGTCGAGAATCATCTGTTCAGGATCGAGGTCAGGATCCCGAGAGCCGGCAAGGCCAAGGGACGCGCCGACGCTGTGGCGAAGGCCAGGTTCGGCAAGCCTGTCAGGCTGACCTCCGAGGAAGGCTGGCACACGATCTCCCTCAACGAAGACTGCACCAGATTCATCGACAACTACAGCAGCTTCAACGTTCCGCGCGTGATGAACATCGTCTCGGCTGACGGAAAGCTGATCCGCAATCTGATCACAGCCGAGGATCCGCTCAAAGACTACAAGACCGGAAAGGCTCTGCTCGGCACAGTCAAAAGCGCCGACGGCAAGTACGACAACTGGTACAGGATGTTCCTTCCTACGGACTTCGATCCAGCGAAGAAGTACCCTGTGATCATCTACGTCTATGGCGGCCCTCACTCACAGATGGTCCGCAACTCCTGGCTCGGACAGGTCAGGATGTGGGAGATGCTCATGGCACAGAAAGGCTACATCGTCTATGTCCAGGACAACCGGGGAACCCAGAACAGGGGCTCCGAATATGAGAAGGCCATCCACCGCCACTGCGGCCAGGCCGAGATGGCTGACCAGATGGTAGGTGTCAACATGCTGAAATCTCTGCCTTTCGTGGATTCCGACAGAATCGGTGTCCACGGATGGAGCTACGGAGGATTCATGACCATCTCATTGATGACCAATCATCCGGAGACATTCAAGGTCGGCGTGGCCGGCGGGCCGGTCATCGACTGGAAGTGGTACGAGATCATGTACGGCGAGCGTTACATGGACACTGAAGCCACCAATCCGGACGGATTCGCTCAGACAAGCCTTCTTAACAACGTGAAGAATCTCAAAGGCAAGCTTCTCATCTGCCAGGGAGCCATCGACAACACTGTGCTCTGGCAGCACAGCCTGAGCTTTGTCCAGCGATGTATCGAGGAGAACGTCCAGCTGGACTACTTCCCTTACCCTCGCTCCGAACACAATGTCTTCGGAAGCTGGAGAGTCCACTTGATGGACAAAGTGACAAACTACTTTGACGACTACCTGTAGTCACCCGAATGATCAGTAAAAAGGACTGTCCGGACCGGACAGTCCTTTTCCATCACAAGCCGTCAATCATCAAGGCAGGCGCTCCTGGCATCCTTGATGGCCTGGAAAACCAGGTTCTCATCACCCAAAGTGCAATCCGCACGATAAGGAGTGGACTCCGAGTAGCGGAACTTCCCACTTTTCCCTCCATAGTAGACATCCCTGAACATAAAATTACTGAAAGTGATGTCAAAACCGTCATAGACATTCCTGATCAAGAAGATTTCGTCAGGATTCTGAATGACACCATCCTTGACGGAGAGGATGACCTTGACCGTGTTCCTGATCTTGACATCATTGAGGTTGCCACTGTTCTCAAACGTGGTCACACACATGTCTGACCATGTTTCGTCCGTAGCCTTCAGATAATCAATCATGGTGTCATAACGCGTGAACCTGAATGTCTTTGTCTCCTCGTCGTAGTAGGAGTTCCTTCTGTACACATGGCCGAAGGTCGAATAGTCAAAAGCGAAGCTGAACGAGGTCTGACCCAAAATCAGCTCGTAGTTGGTACGGTTGACCGGCACCTTGGCCGCCCCGTCATCAGACAGCACAAGCTTGTTGTTGTGACTGGTGTACGCCTCGTCTCCTTCCCCGCCCTTCTTACCTTTGATGTCAAGGGAGCCGATCAGGCAGTATTCCGGGATGATTGTCTTGGATTCAGAGACGACCTCCATTCCGTAGTCCGGCGTGTGACTTTCATAATACATACCATTCGACCGTCTTACAACCGGAAGATAATGGATGTCAAGCTTTGACGGAGCCACACCGTCTCCAAAAGAAACCGATTGCGTTGTCTTGCTCGCCTCTGTGCCGACTGGCCTGATCCAGAAGCTCTTCACGTTGTCACTGCCAAGTTCGAGAAAATGATCGCCTGCCATACGCGGGGCGCCATAGACATCCGTCATAAGTTTCCCCAACCTGGCAATGTCGCCGACACTCCGGTAGAAGAAATATCCCTGCCCGGAATTGATGTCGCAATGAGGATACTCTATACCTGACCAAGAGGTCTCTGTCTTTCCCTCAACGACTCTCGCAATGTCATATTTCACATCAACGGTGCTTTCTCTCCATTCAGAATCCGTCATTTCGACAGTGACTCCGACACGGTACGGGACAGCGCAAGTGGCGGCTATCAGAGATGGATCAGTAATCTCCTTGTCCCCGACCCTGAAACTTTCCGGTCTGGTTCTCATTGACAGGTCGCCGGCGCCCGGGCTTCCCTCAGTCCATACCGGAAGCTCGTTCTTGTCCAGATAGATGTAGCCTAAAGCATCGGATGTCTTCGTGTACGAGTTACCAGCCTGATCCTTGAAAGTGACCTCGCATCCGGCAAGCAATACCGGGCCCGGGCCGGTGACGACAAGCGAGGCTCCACCGGTGTAAGGGTTGACATATTCATAAGTAGTGTCTTTGACCGCCGCCTGTCCTCTTGACGCGACTTTGGCAAGCGCTCTGACCGGAGCCACATTATACTTCGTCCAGTCCGCTTCCTCCACATACATGGTGTCCACAGAGGCCATCTTTGGCGCATTCTTGCCGTCTTCGCCGTCCCGGCCTTTGAGATACTCGTAAAAGTCTTTCTCCGTGACCGCGGTCCTCGGCCACTTAGGATATGTCTCGATGTCATAGACACCGTTCCCCGGATTGTCAAGCCCATTGTCGCTCAGAACAATCTCTTTCCAGAGTTCATAGGCGGACTTGCCATCCTTGCCATTGGCACCGTCCTTGCCGTCAGAGCCGTCCTTGCCGTTTTCCCCGTCAGCTCCTGCCGCGCCGCGGAGATATTCATAGAAATCAGACAGCGATGTTCTTGAAGAATCCCATTTGACTCCTGGATTCTTAGGATCCTCAAGGCCCACCGGTGATGTAACATCCAAGACCCAAAGCTCATAGGCGGATTTTCCGTTCGACCCGGAGGATCCGTCCGATCCGTCCTTACCATCGCTGCCGTCTTTACCGTCCTTACCGTCTTTGCCATCGAGACCGTCCTTGCCATTGAGGCCATCCTTGCCGTCTTTACCGTCCTTGCCATCCTTACCGTCAAGACCATCTTTACCATCCTTGCCGTTGAGGCCATCCTTACCGTTGAGACCGTCTTTGCCATCCTTGCCGTCCCTACCGTCCAGACCGGAGTTCCCTTTCGCCCCGGCTTTTCCTGTAAGATATTGGAAGAACTTCTGGATCGACAGATCCTCGAGGGTTATCTCATTACCGTTCTGGTCTTGTACCCGGCCACCAGCCTCGATTGTTTCCCTGACATATTCCTTCCACATCTCATAAGCGCTCAAGCCGTCATTCCCGTCATCGCCTTTATCACCTTTATCGCCCTTGGCCCTCACGCCGGTGTCCTTGTCTCCTACCCACCAGTTTCCGTCCTTAATGTAAGGAATAAGCCCGTCAGCTCCATTATTTCCGGTCAGGAACCAATAGAAATCAACCATCGATGTGTGCGACCTATCCCATTGTTTTCCAGGGTTATGAGGATCATCCACACCCGAAGCGACATATTCCTTCCAAAGTTCGTAGGCAGACTTGCCGTCCCTGCCGTCTTTGCCGTCAATTCCATCCTTGCCGTCTTTGCCGTCCTTGCCGTCAATTCCATCCCTACCGTCTTTGCCGTCCTTGCCGTCAATTCCATCCCTGCCCTTCAGATAGAGGAAGAAATGGGTGAGATCCACGGGGCCGGAATAGTCTATGAGTTTCTCTTTCACAGCTTTTACCCAAAGCTCGTAAGCCGACATCCCGTCCTTTCCAGGCAAGCCCTGCACTCCCTGCTCACCACGCGGGCCGACCGGCATAGTCACCTCAAGAGAGTTGCAGGCGGATGCCATAGAAACTTCCAAGAGCATCATAATCAGTGATTTAAAATTCAATTTCATAATATTATTGATTTATAATTGGTTAAGGTAGTTCCATAATGACTCGGATGTCACCCTTTCTATGACAACTTTGCGGTCGCCCCTGCGCTGCTCGTCAGAAGCCGACTCCGGCACAAGGGCCATGCGCTTCCCGAAGCCCCTGCAGCATAGTCTGTCCGCGCTGACGCCTCTTTGGACAAGAGCCTCCAGCACGACCTTGGCGCGCGCCTTCGACAACTCCTCGTTGTACCTCACCGAGCCTCTGGCATCCGTGTAGCCGGCCACGAGGAACCTTGAATCCGGGAATCCTGAGATGATGCGGGCGATCTCGTCCAGCACGAATTGTGACTCCGGTGTGATCGTAGCCTTGTCAAAATCAAAATTCACATTGTCCATCAGCTCAGCCAATGTCCTCTCGCAAGGGATTTCTTTGACAATCTCACGGACCACATCCACCGGCACCTCGCGGATCACCTCTTTCTCCACCACGCGCTGCGGATAGAGTCCGGCATAGTCATCCAGATGACTTGTGATGTAACGGTCGGCAACCTCTTTACCCTTGCTATGTCCTCCGAGCCTAAGCAGGACCCCGGCAGAGACCTGGGCGAAATTCACCCCGTCCGTACCAAACGAATGATGGTACTGTCCCTGAACACGTACCCCCACCCTCTCGCTCATCCAACCGATGACACCGATGCCTACAGACACAGGGAAAAACAAGTCAGAATCAAAGGTATGGCCTTTGTTCCATGCATCCTCCGTCTTCCACAAGGCTTCCTTCGTGACATCTCCCTTGAACTGTCCGAAATACGATGTCGGAAAATTCTTTTTAAAGGCGTTGACTCCGAGCCTGAAATACGGCTGGATCCATTCGCTCCGCACAAAAGGCCGGAACTGAATCCCGGGACTGACCATAAATGAATATCCCTGCCTGACTTTTTGCGAATCATTATAGCGGGCAAGCCCGAGTGTCCCCTGCAGATCGGCATACAGCCATCTCTTGAGTTCCATGGCCGAATAGATTTCGGCTCCGCCGTAGATCAGTTTCTCGTCAAGGTTGAAAATGTAGTCCCCGCCGGCAGTCTGGTGAAAGTCCGACACGGTGGTCCTTGTTATGTTCATGCCTGCTCCACCCAGGCCTAACTCCCACGTTCTGGGATAGATCCTGCCTTGAGACAATCCCGCCAGCGGGTACAAAAGAGCAAGCGCGACGGCGAATGCCGTCTTGTTTAAATTCTTTCTCATAAATTATGAATATTACTTGGTGTTCTACTGCCGGGCAATCCTTACTTAAGGACGAACTCCGTGATGTTCTCTATGCCCGGAATTCCGTAATAGGCTGCGATCAGATTCCCTTTGAGATAGATTTTCCTGCCAAGGATCTCCGGATGGTCAACAAGGTTGATCGCCGCCCGGACATCACCCTTAGGCAGTTTGACGGACATGCAGGAACTCTTGGATGTCACGGATGTGCGTGATGCGATCGCTATGCAAGTCATTGATGAAAAAGGGTCTGTAAACGAGATGCCTTCCTTTGCGGAAGACAGATCCCCGCCAACCACGAATCCACAAACCCACACACCTTTCTCCCCGACATGTTCTTTTGCCTGTGACACGCCATAGGCGGTTGACTGCGTGGTTCCGGGATCCGCTCCGGATCCAGACCCTATCTCATAATCATAGCTGTTCCAAACGCGGTTTGTGTCAAGTTTGATCGACAGTCCGGAGCCTTCGCCCTGTTCCGGAGGTGCAATCGACGGGCAGGACAAGCCCAATGACAGAATCTCGCAGGCTTCCAGGAAGCGGTTCATCAAAACACGTGACGATGACCCGTCGTACAGTTTCACCGCGACCGTTCCGGGCTTGAAATAGCCTATCCTTCTCTCGGTCTGGCCGTATTTAAGGTCACCGTCCGGCGACGAGACCGTCACCACACCGTCGGGATAGGTGGCCTTGAAATCCGGTCCAAGAACCAGTCTCAGGCCGGAATTTAGTTGAGAGCAATTCAGGCAGGCTCTTGTACTCATTCCTGACTGGACGACCACGACCTGCTCATCGCCGAACTGCGGAGCCGAGAACTCCGGCTTATCGAATCTCCTTGAGACAGCCTTTACAGTGTAGGTGCCGGGATTGACCAACATCGACTCGGGGGAATCGCCGTATCTCCCCTCATACAGAACCTCTTCAGCCGAATTTCTGACCGTAAGAATAAAAGCATCCGTGTCCGGAAGATCAACCGTTGACCTGGTGGACACCCCCGATGAGAAATTCCAGCATAACGTGCCCTGCGCGTTCTCAGTCGGAATCTTGTTGCAGGATAGCACGCTGGCTGTCAAGACAATGACTACCGCCGCGGCTAGCCTCGAAAGAGCTTTAACAGAATTATCCATACTTGAAAAAGTTAACGGTCCGCACCGTTGCGGGCCGCTTGCAAAAGTATGGCGACTAAACGTAAATAATTAAAAGAAACAGAAATAGATTTTTATAAGAAACAGAAATTTCTGTTTTTTATAAGCTCGTGGACAAAAATTCACGGGGCAATCGCAGTCACTGCGATCACCCCGCTACTTAACCTAAACTTAAACTATGAAAAACTTCACGTCAAATATACAAATTCTTTTAAAGAAAACAACTATTTGAAACGATTTTTTACACCGTTTCTACTAATACCCTCACAAAAACCACCAAATTAATCCAGCGAATCATGATTTGCCGGCAAAAACCCGGTCGGTCACTTTGCCTTGCTCACTGTCTCCATAAGATCCTTGATGGCTTGCTGTGCCTTCACGCTCGGTCGCAGACCAAGGATGACGACAGCGGCGGCAGCGGCGATGCCGGCAAGAACAGTGAATATTCCGGGAACACCTTTGACACCAATCACCCCAAGAGCCACAAGAGCCGCAGCCAACGCCAGGACAATCACCACCTTGGCCACACGGTTCTTGTTTCCTTCCTTGAAGGAGGCAGCATAACGGCGCAGTTCAGCGCCTTCGGCGTTGGTTCCCGCCGGCCCCGCGTCCTCCAGCCGGCAGGAGATTGCCCGCCATCTCAAAGGCGTGGACCAGTCCACGAACAGGTCACACTCACCCGTGGTGTCAGGGATCTCCTCCGCAGAGATCTCATTAGCCCTCCTGACAGCACCGTACTTACTCATCTCCATCTTGATGCCCCCCAACACTGTCCCGAACGGTTTCTCGCTAGTGAACAACGTCATCCCGGCATCCATCATCTGTGTCTTGATATTCATGCCACAAAGTTACTACAAAAAAGTGAAATGCGGAAAGATATAGTGATAGAATTGAGTTA
>ERZ824978.3235-NODE-3235-length-12565-cov-2.691687_pt1 | contig 12565 bp, 12 predicted proteins | sample MGYA00519860_ERZ824978 | MGnify/ENA primary metagenome ERZ824978 (study PRJEB31778, sample SAMEA3449184) | human gut metagenome | biome: human gut; feature: human-associated habitat; material: faeces | place: United Kingdom | collected 2010/2012 ... | reverse complement strand
ATGTTGCAGTTTTGCAGCACCTTTGGGTGTACCATGCCGCAGCCGAGGATCTCAATCCAGCCTTCCCCTTTGCACAGACGGCAGCCTTTGCCCTTACAGGAGAAACACTGCACATCCAGCTCTGCCGACGGCTCGGTAAACGGGAAATGGTGCGGGCGGAACCGCACGACCGAATCCTCTCCATAGAGCTTTTTTACGAAGATCTCCAACGTGCCTTTCAGGTCAGCCATGGTAACCCCTTTGTCAACCAGCAGCCCTTCAATCTGATGAAAGAGCGGCGAGTGGGTGGCGTCCACCGCATCCGAACGGTAAACGCGTCCGGGCGCGATAATGCGGATAGGGGGAGCTTGCTGTTCCATGACGCGGACCTGGACGGGAGAGGTCTGAGAGCGCAGCAGCACGTTTTCGGATATATAAAAGGTGTCTTGCGCATCGCGCGAGGGGTGGTTTTTCGGCAGATTCAGAAGCTCGAAATTGTAATGATCGTATTCAACCTCCGGTCCTTCGACCACCTCGTACCCCATGCCGACGAAGATATCGATCATTTTATTCAGCGCGATATTCATCGGATGCAGAGAGCCCGCGCTGCGCTCCGGACCGGGCAGCGTTACGTCGATCGCTTCTGCTGCGAGGCGCTCCTCCTTTTCCCTCTCCTTAAGCTCGGCGGCGCGTTTATCCAGCGCTTCCTCCAGTGCCGCGCGCACTTCGTTGACCAGCTGACCTACCCTCGGGCGCTCCTCGGCGGGCAGTTTTCCCATGCCGCGCAGAAGACCGGTCAGTTCGCCTTTTTTGCCAAGAACGCCTACGCGAATCTGTTCAAGCTTGCTGCTCGCCTTGGCTTCGCTCAGCTCGGCAAGTACGCGTTCGCGGATTTCCTGCAAACTCTTCTCCATCATGACCCCGTTCTCTCCTTCAATCTTTTTCTTCGTCAGCGCCGTTACGCAATAAAAAGGCTCCGCCCCCGTTTCAAGGGGCGAAGCCACGCTTGCTCCGCTGTACCACCCAAATTCGCCTTTATTAAAAAGACCTCTCCATCCTTTTAACGTAAGATGAACCCGTCCGCGCCTACTCTTCTTTCAGCGCGGAAGCTCCGGAGCGAACTTCACCCGCAAACCGTTTGCCGCGCTCTCAGCATTCGCGCCGCTCTCTTTGAAACGTTTCCTCGGGCTACTTTTCTCCATCTCTGCCGATACGGGTATTATACCATATTCGGCGCGCGTCTTGCAAGTTTGCCGCGCAAATTTACCGAAAATTCGATTACTTAAATCTCATAATCACACGCGACGGACGCGGAGCGCACCTCATGCATATGCTTCTTCACCGGCATATGCACCGGATGCGTCTGATACGCGTCGAACGCCGCGCGATTTTCAAACACGGTAATCAGCGCGAGATCATAGCTGCGCTCGCTGCCCAGGAAGTCCGCGCCTGCTTCGAGATCGACCATGCCTTCGATTTTACCCTTCATGCCGTAAAAGTTTTTGACCAGCTGCGGAATTTCATTCTTGAATTCATCCTTGATCTTGAACATTACGATGTGGCGAATCATGTTGTTTTCCTCCGTTCATTATTGTTATTGTTGTAAAATCCAGCGGATGCCCTTCGCCAGTCTGCCGACCGGATCGGAAAAATGTCCGCCGGGATTCAACTCAAAAGTGGTCTCGGCGCCCTTTTCGCGCAGTATCCTCTCTGCGGCGCGCGTACATTCCTCAATGGATTGAAACGTGCGGTTGCGCCCGAGCCTTTCGCGATCGCCGACCGAGAAATATGCCCGCTCCGGAACATGCGGCGCTCCTTTAAGGAAATCGATAAAGCCGCCGAACCACATGGATCCGGACGCGGAAGCTGCGCCTGAAAAGCAATCGCACCGCGCCGCGGCATACATCGCAAACAGTCCCGCCATTGAATAGCCGGCAATCATCCGACGGCGAATCGTCTGTCCGGCTTCCGCCTCGGCAATCACGCAATCGACCAGCTTTTTCAAATACGCATCCGCGTTTCCGGCAAAATCCTCCTGTCCGCGAAACACCGCCTTTGCACGCCACGGCGAAAGATCGGCGTTCCAATCCAAATCGTAAAGCGCCGCGATTCGGCATTTGCCGACCTGCGCGCTCAACGTCGCCGCATTCTTCCGTTCAATCGGAACATATACGATCGAATCGCCTGATCCGAACAGCTCCCAGCCTTCACCCGACGATTTCATCTTCGCGGAAGCGCACATTCTGCGCGTAATCCTCCGGCGGGAAAAACAGGTGATACGCATCCTCAAGCGCCGCATAAATCTCCGCGGGCTTCGGCTCGCGCGTAATCGGCAGCGTCATGATCGTGTAGTCATAACCCCGCAGATTCAGATTTACCGGCGAATGCAGGCACCGGTTCCGCTCGTAAAAGCGAATCCGACGGCTGAAATGCGCCTCTTCCGCTGCATCCGGCGCATATTTCGGGTCTTCCACTTCAAGAATGATCGCTTCGCAATCCAGCTCTTCTCGAAGCATTGAAAGGAATCTTCCGCCCCAGCCGCTCGACTGGTATTCGGGCAGCACCGCATAATAATCGAGCAGCGCAAAACGCCCGTCCTCGGTAAATGCAAGCAGCGCGTACGCGATCAGCGTTTCATTTGCCCACAGTCCGTAAACCTTGTATCGATCCTGCGCGCGCAGCGCTTCCATCGTCGATAAATATTTCAGCTCGCCCGCGTGAAACTGCTTTTCCATCCATTCGTATATCGTTTTGAATTCCTCCGCGCTTGCCGCGCGAAGATTCGCCAGTTCGTTCATTTACAGCTCCTTCAGATAGGGAATAGCCTTCCCCTTGTCGATTTCAATGATCGCGTATCGCCCTGCGTTCAGCGCACCTGGATTGACCATCATCACGCCGCCGACATAGCCCGCAAATGCCTGATGCGTATGCCCGAACAACGCGATCTGCGCCTGCGCCTCCTCTGCATAGTACGACAGCTGTGCCAGATCCAGCTTTACGCCGTATTTGTCGCCGTGAACTGCGAGAATGCGCACGTTTTCAAACGCCAGCCGCAGCTCGCGCGGCGCGTCGCCAAACCAGTCGCAGTTGCCAGAGACGAAATAAATCGGCGTTTGCAGATTCTTTTTCAGCCATTTTGCGTCACTCTGACCATCGCCAAGATGGACGATCGCGTCGAAAGTTTCATTTTTCGCAAGCTGCGCAAACATCTCGAGCCGCACGGCGCCGCCGTGTGAATCGGAGATCACGCCGAGCCTAATCATTTTCCTCGTTCAGGCGTTCGATCAGCGCCTGAATTGCGCGCGCGCGGTGGGAAACGCGGTTCTTGCTTTCCGCGTCCGCCTCTGCGAACGTTACGCCCAAATCCTTCGAAAGGAACAGCGGATCGTACCCGAATCCGCCTTCTCCGCGGTATTCTCGCAGAATTTCGCCGTCGCATTTGCCATAGGTAATCAACGGCACGCGCCCCGGACGGCAAAGCGCGATCGCCGCGCCGTAATGCGCGCTTCGCGTTCCGTTTGCCTGATCAAGCTCCTTCAGGAGCAGCTGGTTGTTCGCCTCGTCGTCGCCGTGAACGCCGCAATAGCGCGCGGAATGCACGCCGGGCCGACCGCCGAGCGCATCGACGCAAAGCCCGGAATCGTCCGCCAGCGTCGCACAATGGCAAATATCCATCAGTGCCTGCGCTTTCAAAAGCGCATTTTCTTCAAACGTTTCGCCCGTCTCGTCCACTTCGAGCTGAATGCCCATATCGCGCATTGAACGCACATCGAATGTGTCGCCCAGCATCGCGCGCAGCTCGCGGAGCTTTCCAAAATTGTTGCTCGCCAGCACGAGCTTCGGCTTCCGGCAAATCACTTCCGCACAGTCGCCAAGCGCCGCCTTCTGTGTCTCCATCAGCTCGGAAACACCCTTTTCGGCAAGATCGATCAGTTGATTCAATTCCGTTCGGGAATAGCATTTATGCTCGCCGGTGCCCTGCACTTCCACAAATCCGGTTTTGCCCTTGCGATTTTTCGTCATCACGACGTTCATATCGACCTCGGCGCGGCTGTCCTGCGCGTATTCGAGGTCGAGCGTGCACGCCCCGTCGACCACGCCCACGGAAATCGCGGCAACCTGGCGAATGATCGGCGAATCGGCAATCTTGCCCGCCTTGAGCAGCTTGTCCACTGCCAGACACAGCGCAACGAAGCCGCCTGTGATCGACGCAGTGCGCGTGCCGCCGTCCGCCTGAATGACGTCGCAATCGATGTACACTGTCCGTTCGCCGAGCATTCCCAAATCGCATGCCGCGCGCAGCGAACGCCCGATCAAACGCTGAATTTCAACGCTTCTGCCGTCCTTTTTGATGCCGTCGCGCGCCTTTCTCTCCGGCGTCGCGCCGGGCAGCATCGCGTATTCCGCGGTCAGCCAGCCTTGACCCTTTCCCTTCAGGAACGGCGGAACGCCCTCCTGAACCGACGCAGTGCAGATCACGCGCGTGCGGCCGCATTCGATCAATACCGAGCCCGCCGCCATTTCCGTATAATCGGGAATGATGCGCACGAGGCGCTTTTCATCCGGCTTTCTTACGTTTTCCATCGGGTTCATCCGTCCTTTCAATGCATCGCCGCGCGCGAGAATTGCGCGCGGCGAACGTTTCTCTCAATCGTCCAGCAGCATCGCCGTCTGCGTCTGAATGTAATCGTATACGATCGAATCGGCGACGTTGGCGAACGTCGGCACGCTCAGCGTGCCCTTGCCGGGATCGTATTTCTCACCCTCGACATAGATTTCCACCGAATTCACGCCGTCAAACTGCGTGCAGGTCAGCACCAGCGCCTTCAGCGCAATGCGCCCGCCGTCTGAATTCAGCGCAAGCTCCGCAAATTCCTTCGTGAAATTCAACTTTGCCACGCCGTTTTCAACCTTTACGTCAATCAGTCCGCATCCCGCGGGCAGCACGTTCTCCAGCGAACACACGCTGCTCGGGCCCTTTGTCAGTTCCAGCACCGCGGTATTCAGATCCGGCGCGGAATAGACCATTCGCGTAACCGGCACGACTACCGCGCCCGCCTCTGACGGAAAATACAGCGTGACCGGATGCGTATTCGCCGCGCCCATCACGTCCTCCGCCATTTCGGGATTGATGTTTCCGCGCGTAAATCTTCCGGAAACGTTCGTTCCATTCGGCAGATTTTCGAGCTTCTGCCCGCCAATCAGGAATTCAACCTCTTTTACCGTGTCGAATTCCGTAAGCGCGCCGACGACCGCTGAAACCATGTTGCTCTCTGCCGCCGCATCCGGAAGCTGAAGTACCTCACGGCTCAGATCGATCCGCGCAAGCCCGTTTGCAATGTCCAGATCGATCTTCGTATTCTCCGGAAGCACGGTTCGAAGCCCCAATCGTGCCGCCTGCATATCGTTGCCGGTTGACTGCACCATCATCGAAAGCGTCGCCTTCGCGATGCCGTCCTCCATCGGAACCGAGCACATCACCGGAACGAGATAGCCGTCGTTGTCCTGATAGTAGACGATCGTGGAGATCTTCTGCTTCTTTTCCGGATTCGCTGCCTGCGCGTTCGCGCTGCTCGCCTCGTCGGTCGGGCTTGCGCTCGGTTCAGGCGCAGGCGATGCGGTCACTTCCGCCGTCGGCGCGATGAACGCGGATTCCGTCTCCCTGTCCGGGCGCAGCATCCAGCCGCAGACCAGCGCGATCGCAATCACCATAAGCGCGATCGCCAGAAGATACCCCTTGCGCTGATTTTCGGTAAAACTCATGAAGGAACCCTCCTTGCGAACCGATATTTCTGTTCAATCTATTCCCGGCGCGCAGGCGGTATGCCCTTCAAAGCCTATTTTATCACATATTGTGCGGTTGCGCAATCGCGCGGAATCGGTTATAATCGATAAAGATTGAAGAATTTCGGAGGAAACGGAAAATGCCTCTTGATGGACTTACACTCTCTTTTCTCTCAAACGAACTTCGCGACGCGCTCGTCGGCGGCAGAATCGATCGAATTGTACAGCCGGAACGCGACGAACTGAACCTCACCATTCGAAACAATGGGCAGAATTACCTGCTTCTGCTCTCCGCAGGCGCGGACTGCGCGCGCGCACATTTGACCGCGCAAAAGAAAATCGGTCCGCTCGAGGCGCCGGCTCTGTGTATGCTGATGCGCAAGCACGTAACCGGCGGCAGGATTTCCGATATTCGCCAAATCGATTGCGACCGCATTCTCGAAATCTCCATCGATCATTACGACGAGCTCGGCGAACGCGCGACGAAAAAGCTGATCTGCGAATTCATGGGCAAGCATTCCAACCTGATCTTTCTGGGCGGCGACGGCAGAATCATCGACAGCGCGCGGCGCGTGAACGAAGCGATGTCCTCCGTCCGCGAAGTGCTGCCCGGACTGCGCTACGAGCTCCCGCCGGCGCATGGAAAGATTCCATTCGCCGAAGTAAGCGCCGAACGCCTTCTGAATACACTACAGGGGCAAGCAGGCTTTCTTTGGAAGCTGCTCGCACGCTCGATCAGTGGGCTTTCCACGCAGGCCGCGCATGAATTCGCGTTCCGCGCGACGGGCAACGAAAACGCGCACATTGAAGAATGCGATTTGCGCGCCGTGTGCGAATCCGTTGCGTTCGAGCTTCAGCATCTCACGCCGAATCCGCAGGTGCTTTTCGATTCGGAGGGCAAAAGCGCGGATTTCACGGCGTTCGAATACAGAAGCCGCGGAAACATGAATCGAAAGGCGTTTGAAACGCTTTCCGAAGCGATGGACGCGTTCTATCTCTCGCGCGACCAGGCAGCCCGCATCCAGCAGAAGAGCGCGACGATGCACCGCGTTTTGAAAACGAACATCGAGCGTCTGGAGCGCAAGCTCGCCCTCCAGAAAGAAGCGCTGCTCGGCAGCGAGCGCATGGAGGAATACCGGATCAAGGGCGAATTGCTGATGGCGAACCTGAACTGCGCGAAAAAGGGCGAAAAAAGTGTTCAGCTTCCGAATTATTACGAAGAAGAAATGCCGCTGATTCAAGTGGAGCTCGATGAAAAGCTTTCGCCGAGTGCGAACGCACAGCGCTATTTCAAGCTCTATCAGAAGGCGCGAAACGCCAAATCGCTCGCGGCGGAACAGATCGAAATCACGAGTGCGGAGCTGGATTATCTCGATGGGCAAATGGACAATCTCGGCAAATGCTCCGAGGAAGCTGCGTTGGTCGAAATGCGCGAGGAGCTCGAAAAGCTCGGCTATATCAAGCCGAACCGCAATCGCCGCCAGATGAAGCAGCTCCCGCCGTCGAAGCCGATGCGCTTTGCGCTGCCGAACGGACGAATCATCCTCGTCGGGCGCAATAATCTGCAAAACGACAAGCTGACGTTCACCGCCCAGCCGGACGAAATATGGCTGCACGCAAAGGATATGCCCGGCTCGCACGCGATCATCATCGGCGAAAACCCGGACGATGAAACCATTCGCGCCGCCGCGCAAATCGCCGCCGCTTATTCAAAGGGCGCGCAGAGCTCGAACGTTCCGGTCGATTACACGCTGCGCAAATACGTAAAAAAGCCGAGCGGCGCGCGCCCCGGCTTCGTAATCTTCACGCATCAGAAAACGCTTTACGTTCATCCCGACCCGCATTTGGGCTGCATGGAACAATAAACGACGGGCGCAATGCATTCCCCTATTCGCATTGCGCCCGTTTTTCAGATTTCCGCGCTTAAAAGATCGAACAGCATCGCATGACCCTTCTCATTCGGGTGAATGCCGTCGATACAGATCATGTCCGTCATTCGCGGCTGTGCGAGAAACGCGTCGCGAACGTCCAACAGCCGCACATTTTCCTCGCGCGCGACGTTTCGAATCATCAGCGCATACCGCTCCTGCCAGCGGTAAATGTGTTCGACGTCACCTAAATATTCGAAAATGCGCTCGGCGTTCAAGCCCCGCGACACCCAATCGAAATACCGCTTTGCAACCAGCGGCGGCGGCGTAACCAGCACCGGCTGCATTCCTGCGCCACGCGCGCACGCGATCATCTTTTTCAGATTCTCCCCGAACAGCTTCAGCGGTACTTTTCCCTGCTGCGCGATTTCAGGCTGTTCGCTCGCTGCCTTCCAGTCCAGATCGCAGTCGTTTCCGCCGAACTCGATCACCGCAACGCCGCCCTCATTCGGCATTCCGGCATTCATGCGCTCCAATCCCTGCGCGGACGTATTGCCCATTACCGCAAAATTATGAATTTCAACGCCGCTTTCCTTTTCCAGCCGCGTCAGACAGTTTTCCTTCGAAATGCGATACCGCCCACGCGCTTCGTCCATCACGATGCCCTTCGCGATCGAATCGCCCCATACATAAATTTTATCGCTGATCTTCACGGTTATCACCTCGGGTTCATCTAGTATTTGATACTAGTTTACATCATATAGCACCTCTTGTCAACCCGTATCGATAAATTTTTCTTTGCAATTTTGCCGGAGATGTGCTATAGTATATGAGAAATTCAAATGCCGGGAGGGAAAGAAATTGGGAACGGAAAACCTGAAAGCGCTGAGCGGCTATACGCCGATTCCTTGGAGCGCAATTCCCGATCTCGGGCTCTATATGGATCAGGTGATCACGCTGATTACGCGGATGTACGAGCCGCTGTATGGCGATGCGACGTGCGGCTATCTTTCCGCATCAATGATTAACAATTATGTCAAGGCGAAGCTGATTCCGCGTCCGACGGGCAAAAAATACGGCCGCGAGCAGATCGCGCTGCTGACGATGATCGTATCCTTAAAGCAGGTGGCGACGATGGAGGACATCCGCGCGATGCTCACGCCGGCGGAGGATCAGACAGTCGAAGACCTGTACGCGCTGTTCTGCGCGCAGCAGCAGGCGGTCATTGCGCAAATTGCATCCGCAAATGAAAAGCCGGGCGACGCGCTGCCGACGGCGCTCCACTATGCAATTCTGTCCAGCGCCTATCGCGCGGGTTGTGAAACGGTGCTGCGCGACAACGCATGAACGCGCGGAAAGCGCGCATAAAATCCCCTGATGAAATATCGGGGGATTTTTCGTATGAAGAGATGTCTGATACTGATTGTGATTGCTGTTTGCCTGTTTCCCGCCGCGAGCGCATCTGAAACGCTAAGCGTCGCGGCAAAGGGTGCGGTGCTAATTGATGGAACGAGCGGGCGCGTACTGTTTCGGCAAAACGCGGACGAGATGCTTCCTATGGCGTCGACGACGAAGATCATGACTGCGCTGATCGCGCTGGAAAGCTGCTCGCTCGATGAAACGGTAATCGCCGGAAAGAACGCCGCCGGCGTGGAGGGAACGTCGATCTACCTTTCCGAAGGTGAATCACTTTCGATGGAGCATATGCTTTACGGGCTGATGCTGCGCAGCGGAAACGATGCGGCGGTCGCAATCGCGGAGCACGTGTCCGGCAGCGTGCCTGCATTCGTTGAAAAGATGAATGCACGCGCACAGGTGCTGAATGCCGACGCGCATTTCGTCAATCCCAACGGACTGCCTGCATCCGGACACGCGGCGAGCGCGCTCGGCATGGCGCGGATCATGCGCGCGGCAATGCAGATCGACGAATTCCGCACCATCACCGCGACGGAGCGGAAGATCATTCCGTGGGTCGGAAATGAATTCAGCCGCGTACTCGAAAATAAGAACCGCCTGCTCTCGACCTATGACGGCGCGAACGGCGGCAAAACCGGCTATACAAAAACGGCGGGGCGCTGTCTGGTATTCAGCGCGGAACGGGACGGTCTTTTCCTGATCGGCGCAGTGCTGAATTGCCCGACATGGTTTGACACCGCGGCGGAGATGCTGGATTATGGGTTTGAGAATTTTCGAATGCAGGAATCGCTCGCGCGCGGGCAGTCCGTCGGCGAAATCACCGTTTTCGGCGGCGCAAGCGGCGAGGTGCGCGTCGTTGCAGGCGAAACGCTTTCGGCTGCGATTCCCGTCGGCGCGCGCGCCGTTCTGCGTTACGATTACGACGAAAACATCTCCGCCCCTATTCGAAAGGGCGATGTTGTCGGCGCCGCGCGGCTGATCGTTTCCGGCGACGTCGTCGGAGAATGCCCGCTGATTGCCGATTCCGACGAGCCCGTCTGGAACCTGGCGGAATCCATTCGCCGCCTGCTGCGCAACTGGGTCATGCTGTTTCAGACGGAAGCCCGGTAAATTCAGAGCTTCTTTTGCCAGATCGTCTTTCCCTCTTCGTTGCACAGGATCAGCGCGCTTTCGCTAATCAAGAGGTATCGATTTTCTCCGACTGCTCGAATCTCCTCGTATTCGGCGGGCACGATTTCCCTGCCCGTTCGATCGATCATACCCACGCGAAGGCTGTCGTAATTCACGGAATAGCGCGTTCCGCCGAGAATATCGCTGTTGTAGAGCGCAACGTTCATGGAAACAAATGCGTATCGCTCGTCGTCAAGCGGAATCAGATGCTGATCGACACGATCAATCTTCGCGCCGGATTCATCGATGATGCGCACCGTCTGCGACCCCCAATCGCCTTCGGAGAGAATCAGCTGTCCGCGCGCGCCCTCGACGACTGCGGCATTTGGCGCGCACGTGCGGCGAAGCGTACCGGTTCGATCGTAAATGCGCAGCGATTCGGCATTCACCGCGACGATTGCGCCGCCCACCGCCGCGACCTCGAGATTGGCTTCATCCAATCGGAACAGCTCCGTCCTTCCATCGGCGTCGAACACGATGCACGCGGAATGATCTTTCAATGCCACATAAAAGCTTTCACCCTCGGCGATATAGCTGTATTCCGGCTGGAGCACCCACTCGCCGCTCGTGTCGATCAAGCCGTGCTTTCCGTTTTGAACGGCGTTCGCAAGCCCTCCGGAGAATTTGCCGGCGTATTCGAACTGCGGCGCAATCGCAATCGCGCCGTTCGAATCGAGATAGCCGTACAGCGCCGTGCCTTGTTCGCAGAAGGGCATTCGACTGTCGGACGGCTCGGAAAGCGGAATCGTCGTCCAAACGCCGCTCGAAACGGAAGCGCCCGAAACATCGACGCAGTAAATCTGATCCGCCTGATCGTCGTTCGGATTGGTCAGAAACGCATAAAGCGCGCCGTCCCCTGCCGGAACGAGCTGCGTATAATCTGCGGGAATCTCCTCTTTGCCGCTTTCGTCCATCCACCCGTAAACGCCGTCGATCTGAAACAGCACGCCGCCCTGCGCTGCGGAAAGCGACGCGTAAACCGGTTCGGTAAGAAGTCTGCCGTTTACGTCGCAAAGCGCATAGCGCATCCTGCCGTCGCGCGCAAGCCCGACCGCATACAATGCGTCCTCACGAATGCAGTATATGTCGCTCCATGCGGAAGAAAGGTCGATCGCTTCCCCGCTTTCGAAAACGAGCAGCACATTTTTATCCGTCGCCACGCAGTAATGCGTTTCCGCAAGCGCCGAAAAGGAAATCAGCATCAGCGCGCAAAGCAGCGCCGCAATTTTTCGCATCATGCGCGTTTTCCTCCATTTATATTGATAGATTGATTGTATCACACGCAGGTAAAAAGCGTAAGAAGTCCGTTCATGTAAACATTTAGTTTATTTTGAAAATCCCTATAGACAAAATGCAACTTTGGTGCTATAATTTCAAACTGTCGGCAGGAACTGAATTTCCTAAACGCGATGAAAGTTGCGCCAGTAGCTCAGCTGGATAGAGCAACGGCCTTCTAAGCCGTGGGTCAGGGGTTCGAGTCCCTTCTGGCGCGCCACCTTGGACTCAGGGATTTCATGGTGGGTATAGCTCAGTTGGTTAGAGCGCCAGGTTGTGGCCCTGGAGGTCGTGGGTTCGAGACCCACTACTCACCCCATACTTTCTCTCGAAAAGCCGCCGCGGGCTTTTTCTTTTATCCGACATTGGGGCGTAGCCAAGCGGTAAGGCACGGGACTTTGACTCCCGCATTCGCTGGTTCGACCCCAGCCGCCCCAGTTTTTTGATCCATTAGCTCAGTCGGTAGAGCACCTGACTTTTAATCAGGGTGTCCGGGGTTCGAATCCCCGATGGATCACCACAAAGTACTTGGATGTTGTATCAATGTCTGGGTGCTTTTTTATATTTTACGGAAGGACGCGAGCATCATGCGAATTCTTTATGCCGAGGATGAACGCGATTTGAATGACATCGTTTCACGAAGACTTGCCTCAGAGGGCTATAGCATCGATCGTTGTTTCGACGGTGCGGAAGCGTGGGATTATCTTCAGGCGGCGGATTACGACGCGGCGATTCTGGACATTATGATGCCGAAGCTGGACGGGCTGACGGTGCTCCGCAAACTGCGCGCCGCGGGAAAAAACACGCCCGTTTTGCTGCTGACGGCACGGGGTTTCCGATCGCGTGGCGGGGCTGGATTGCGGCGCGAACGATTATCTGGTAAAGCCGTTTGCGATGGAGGAATTGAGCGCGCGACTGCGCGCAATGACCCGCGCATCGTTCGGCGTAAACGACAGCGCACTTAGAATCGCCGACCTGCGTTTGGATACCGCAACGCGCAAGGTTACGCGCGGCGAAACGGCTATCTCTCTTTCTGCGCGCGAATACGCGCTGCTTGAATATCTGATGATGAA
>ERZ824978.3232-NODE-3232-length-12569-cov-2.914815_pt1 | contig 12569 bp, 11 predicted proteins | sample MGYA00519860_ERZ824978 | MGnify/ENA primary metagenome ERZ824978 (study PRJEB31778, sample SAMEA3449184) | human gut metagenome | biome: human gut; feature: human-associated habitat; material: faeces | place: United Kingdom | collected 2010/2012 ... | reverse complement strand
AATCGCGCCCGGCATCGCGACGATTACGCTCCGGACGAAGGGTGGGCTTGCCAATTCCGCAACGATCACTGTCGAGTCCGCGGCAATGGATTTGCAGCTGACGCCTACGAGCGTAACGATCGAACGCGGCAGCAAGTTCTCTCTCGACGCGCAGCTGATCGGTGACAGCGCAAGCGTAAACCATCATATCGATTGGACGAGTGACAACCCCGCGGTCGCGACGGTGGAAAACGGCGTTCTGAACGCAATCGCCTCCGGCACGGCAACCGTTACCGCCACGGCAGACGGATTTACGGCGACCTGCCGCGTGCGCGTTCAGACTACCGTTCAGAAGATCGAGCTGAACCTGACGGAGATTACGCTGCTGCGCGAGGAAGCACGCAATCCCATTCAGTTGATTGCGACGGTGACGCCTGCGGACGCGGACGACCCGAGCGTGAAATTCATCTCTGATAATGAGCTGGTTGCGACGGTTGCGCAGGACGGCACGGTCACGCCCACCGGCGGCTACGGCACGGCGCATATCATCGCGACAGCGGCGGGCGGCGCGGAAGCGAGATTTACCATCAATGTCGTTACTGCGCCCGCAACGCCCGAACCGACCGCCGAAACGGCGGAATAAGGGGGAGAAGAGCATATGAAATTCCGCGGGAAGCGCCTGCTTGCGGTGATTCTTTCGGGCGTTCTGTACCTGATCGCCATGGTTCTCGGTATTATGTTTACCCAAACGGGGAAGCAAATGAAAATAAACGCCGCGGCAATCGGCTCGGCCGTACTGTTGGCAGCGTGGCTGGTTGCCGGCGCACTTGCAATGCGGCGTTCAGGTAAAGTGCATATCGATTTGAAGGCGCACCGCAAGGCGATCCTTCAAAAGAAGAGCGCAATCGAAATTGATCCCGAGCGCGTGCGCCGAAGGGTTGGACGAATGGCGCTGCTCGTGCGCGCGATTCATGTGCTGGCGATTCTGCTGGTGCTCGCATTCGCGTTTTTGAATGCCGCGCAGAACGTTTATCCGGTGTTCCTTTCCGGAATGCTGTCGCTGCTTCTGCTGCCGGAACTGATAGGCGCATATTTTCGTTTTCGCTATACGCCGGAAACGCCGTGCGTGGATCAAAAGCGCTTCCCGCAGATTGTGAATGTGTTCGAGGAAGCCGCGCGGCTGAGCGGATGCAGGCTGCCGGCGCGCCTTTATGTCTCCGGAAGCGGTTCGATCGGCGCATTCCGCGCAGAGAAAGCCAATGCCTATGGCATTATAGCGGACGATATGCTCGTTTCAATGCTTACGCGCGAGGAGCTGAAGAACATATTCCTGCACGAATTCGCGCATCTGACGGGATGCGAGGAAGCACGCCAGCACAGATGGAACGCCATTGCCGGACGCGTTTCCTATATGCGGAATCTGATGGACGAATGGCGCTTTTTTCGCGCTGGGCGAAATCATGCTCGGCGCAGTATACGAGCGGTTTTCGATGCAGCTGGAGGAATACTCCGCGCTGACCAGCCGCCGAATGGAATTTGAAGCCGACCGCCGCGCGGCGGAAACGGGCGACGCGCAGACGTTCGTCGATGCGCTGGCGAAGATCAGCATATTCGGCGCGTATATGCGCGAGGATACGGCGAGCTCCTATCGCGTGTTTGAAAATGAAACGCTGCCGGACGATCCGGACGCAATCCGAGCGGCTGAATTTGATCGCCTGTATGCGCAGTGCGGCGCGTTCTGGCGCAAGGAACTGGAAACGGAGCTGCCGGCGCAGGTTGAGTCGCATCCTACGTTTCGCGAGCGCCGCGAAGCGCTTGGAATTTCCGAATATGTTTGCGACCGCGAAGAGCCGAATGCGGATTACCGGCACGAAACGCTCGAGCTGCGCCGATGGGCGGGCAATGAGTTGCTGCGCGAATCCGGCGATTATGCGAAATTGCGGAAAAGGTTTTATCTGGATCGGAAGAAAAATATCGAACGGCTGGATCAGCCGAACCTAGAAATGCGCGCGCAGATCGACGGTTTGTTTGAGCTGATCGGTCTGGACGACGCGCGCGCCGAATCGCTGGCGCGGAAAATACTTGAAAATAAGCCGGACAATTCGCGCGCGGCGCTCGCGCTGGCGCATTGCCTTGCCGCGCGGCGCGACGACGAATGCATCGACTGGTACTATAAGGCGGCGGAAAGCGCGAATACCGCGCCGACTGCGATGGAGGAGCTCGGCGCATATCTTTTGAATCGCGGGTACACGGATTTGATCGATGATTATCGCGCGCGCAGCGATTCGCTTGTGCAGGGCTATGTGGATTTCCACGAAAAGATGGATCGAACGAATCCGAAGCAGCTCGAGGATCCGCGAATGGATTCCGAATTGCTGAAAGCGCTGGTTTCCGAAATCGTAAAAGGCGCGGAAAGCGAAATCGATCAGCTCTATTGCTGCGCAAAGCCGTTGCCTGGTGGAAAATACGCGCACATCTTCTTCATCGATTTTGCGGCAGGCGTTGGTGCTGAGCACCGTGAGGAGATCGACAAACGCGCGTTTTACATTCTGGACGAGCGTCCGGAGGATTACGCGCTGGAAGACGCAGACGATTTCGATATGTACGAAATCGAAAAGCGCGCCCCGCACGCGCTGGTGTGGCTGAGAACGAATTCGAAAGGTGAATGAGACTCTAAATTGCACAGCCTCCTTCGATGAACAGCTGCGTTAATTGGAGCTCTTTGTCTAGCGGAGTTTACAAGCAAACCTTATAATAGAAGAAAACGCCCGAAGGGATGGAGCACATGAGCAAAATCAAGGAAATGTTCGGCAGCATGGTGTTTAACGATTCCGTCATGAAGGACCGCCTGCCTCACGAGGATTACAAGGCGCTTCGCCGCGCGATTCAGAGCGGGCGCGAGCTCGATCGCGATATCGCGGACGTGGTTGCCAACGCGATGAAGGATTGGGCGATCGAAAAGGGTGCGACGCATTTCACCCACTGGTTCCAGCCGATGACCGGAATCACCGCCGAAAAGCACGAAGCGTTCCTGACTCCGGTGAGCAACAGCGAAGTGATCATGGAATTCTCTGGAAAGGAGCTCGTGCGCGGCGAATCCGATGCGTCGTCGTTCCCGTCCGGCGGCCTGCGCGCGACGTTCGAAGCCCGCGGCTATACCGCATGGGATCCGACCTCATACGCGTTCATCAAGGATCGCACGCTCTGCATCCCGACGGCGTACTGCTCCTTTACCGGTCAGGTGCTCGATAAAAAAACGCCGCTTCTGCGCTCCATGCAGGCAATCAATATTCAGGCGAAGCGCATCCTGAAGCTCTTCGGCGATGAAAGCGTTTCGCGCGTATTCCCGACCTCGGGCCCGGAACAGGAGTATTTCCTGATCGATCAGGAGATGTTCCTGAAGCGTCCTGACCTTCGATTCACCGGCAGAACGCTCTTCGGTGCGCGCCCGGCGAAGGGACAGGAGATGGACGATCAGTTCTATGGCGCGCTGAAAGCCCGCGTGTCGGATTTCATGCGCGATCTGGACGAAGAACTGTGGAAAATCGGCGTGTTCGCGCGCACGGAGCACAACGAAGTCGCGCCTGCGCAGCATGAGCTCGCGCCGGTATTTACCGATGTAAACGTTGCCGCCGATCACAATCAGCTTACGATGGAGCTGATGCAGAAGCTTGCGAGGAAGCACGGTCTCGCGTGTCTTTTGCATGAAAAGCCGTTTGACGGCGTAAACGGCAGCGGCAAGCACAACAACTGGTCGCTTTCGACCGATACGGGCAAGAACCTTCTGAATCCCGGCAAGAATCCGGCGAGCAATGTGTCGTTCCTTTTGTTCATGTGCGCGGTTATTCAGGCGGTGGACGAGCATCAGGATCTTCTGAGAATCGCCGCGTCGTCCGCGGGCAACGATCATCGTCTCGGCGGAAACGAAGCGCCGCCGGCGATCATTTCGATGTTTGTCGGCGATGACATCGCCGCGATTCTCGACGCGATCGAGCATAAGGCGGATTTCAATCCCGACGATATGGGCATGATGGACGTCTGCCTCGGCACGATTCCGAAGTTCAAGCGCGACGCGACCGACCGCAATCGCACTTCGCCGTTCGCGTTTACCGGAAACAAGTTTGAATTCAGAATGCCCGGTTCGTCGTTCTCGATTTCGGGACCGAATACGGTGATGAATACGATTGTCGCAGACGTTCTGAAGCAGTTTGCGGACGAGCTCGAAAGCGCGGAGAGCTTCGACTATGCGGTGATGCACCTGATTCGCCGCACGATTCGCGAGCATAAGCGCATCATCTTTAACGGCAACAACTATACTTCCGAATGGGTTGAGGAAGCGCGCCGACGCGGTCTGGTGAATTTCGATAACGCTGTCGACGCAATGTCCCATCTCGCGGACGAGAAAAACATCGAGCTTTTCGCGCGCCACGGCATTTATACTGAAACCGAGCTGCGCTCGCGCCAGGAAATCCTGCTTGAGGAATACGTAAAGGTCGTTCACATCGAGGCGCTGACCATGCTGGACATGGTTCGCCGCGAAATTCTGCCCGCCGTTTCGCATTTTACGAGCAATCTCGGCGCGGCGGCGAAGGCGAAGATGGACTTGAATATCCCCGCCGATTACGAAATCGGCACGCTTTCCCGCCTTTCCAAATTGATGACGAAGATGTACGAAGGCGCGGAAAAGCTGAACGAAGTGCTTGAAAACGCGCCGGCGGACGACGCACTGGAAACCGCGCGCTACAGTCGCGATCAGGTGCTTCCGGGAATGCGCGCGCTGCGTGAAGCGGTCGATTCCGCAGAACTGATCACCGGCGCAAAGGACTGGCCGTACCCGACGTACGGAGAGATGCTGTTCAGCGTCATGTAAGCAAACAGAGAGGAATAGAGAATCATGATTACGACGATATCGCTCAATCCCAGCATCGATCGAACGGTCAATGTCGAAAAATTCGTGCCCGGCGGGCTGAACCGCGTCGTCAGCGCGCACAGCGTCGCAGCGGGCAAGGGTATCAACGTCGCGCTTACCGCATCGGCGCTGGGCGTCGCGAGCGAATGCATCGGTTTTATGTATCGCGAGGGCTCGAAGCTGTTTGAAAAGCGGCTGATGGTCGGCGGCGCTGAATACAATTTCGTCTGGTGCGACGGCAGCGTCCGCACGAACGTCAAGGTGTTCGACCAGTCGACCGGCACGATTACCGAGATCAACGAATCCGGCGCACGCGTTTCGGAGGACGATCTCAAGCGTATGACCGATTTGGTCGCGCTGCACGCGGAGAATACGGATTACCTCGTGCTCGCGGGTTCGCTCCCGCCCGGATGCCCGCCGGATTACTATCGAACGTTGATTCAGACCGTCGAGGGGCTCGGCTGCCGCTGCGTACTGGATGCGGACGGCGATCGGATGCGCTACGGTCTGGAGGCTCGCCCGTTCATGATCAAGCCCAATCGCTACGAACTTGAACTGATGACCGGCGAAAAGCTGAATTCACTTAAGGAAATCCGCGATGCGGCGCAGAAGTATCTGGATATGGGCGTGTCGGTCGTCACGGTGTCACTTGGCAGCGAAGGCGCGCTGATTACCGACGGCGACGAAACGCTGTATGCGCCGAAGCTTGCGCTCGATGTGAAATCCACCGTCGGCGCGGGCGACGCGATGGTCGCGGGACTTACCTGCGGATTCATCGGCGATAACGAGCTGGAGGACGCGTTCCGAATGGGCGTTGCCTGCGCCTCCGCGCGCTGCGCCACCGAAAGCTATCGCGTGATCGACAAAACCGAATACAAACGACTGCTCGATCAGGTCAAAATCGAGCGCGTGTAAAACGAAAACCGCCTCAGAAAGGGGCGGTTTTTGCAAAAATGGAAGGAGAAATTCGCCTGCGCATTTGAAATGAAAGAATGAAAAACTGCTCGCGGCGCTTCCCGAGTCGATCGCAGCGAGCGTACGGAGAATTTATGAAACGTATATCCGAAAGGAGCGTGCAAAATGATCCCCTATCAGGCTTTTATGAAAAACGCCGCGCTGCGTAAGAACGTGTTCCGGCCGAACGGCGAAAATGATCACGAGCATTGCGTGATGTGCGGTGCGAAATTCTCATTGCGCGAAGGCGACCTTCACACGGGCTTCACGACGCTCGATGGCGCGCACTGGGTTTGCCCGGAATGCCTGAACGCGTATCGGGATGAATATCGCTGGGCGGTGCAGGATTGAACGGTTTCAGCCTTCATATTCAATCTGAATCTCAAACGACATTTGCGCGTCGGTGGATTCGTCGTTGTCCCAGATGTGGCAGACATATTCTTCCGGCGCGCCGAGCACGATGAAATAGACCTCTAGCGCGCCGTCCGGAATGTCGAAGGCGATTTCGCCTTCGGATTTGGAGTGCATTTCGCTGTAAACGCGCGTTCCGTCCTCGAGCAGCGCGGCAAAGCCATAGCGCCAGCCGGGAGCGGCGCTCGTCTGGTTGAACGTCCGCGTTTTGCCAATCCGGTTTTCTTCCGCAGCTTCGTCGCCGATCACGTATTTGCCCGGATCCTCATCCGCCAGCGGTAAGCCCACCGGCAAACCGCGAAAGCGCACGGCAACGCGCGAATGCTCGGAAGCGTTCAGGCGAATCGCCGCAAATCCGTTTGCTTCCGGACAATCGGCGTAAGCGATTCGCTGCCATCCGTCCGCAGGATAGAGCGTCGCGTCGTAGCGCCCCTGCCAGTCGTCCGCATATTCGCGCGCGGCGGCGAAATCGAAGATCGATTTGTCCTCCTGAAAGCAAAAAGATTGCGCATATGATATACCATTTTCAAGGAAATTTCAAGCGACTGCATCGTGATGTTTTTTGCCCGCCCGCCATACATTTTCAAAACGGAGGTGGGGGAAAGTGAATGCGGGATGTCTTCTGATGGTCGGCGAAAACGAAGGGCGGCTGCTTGCGGCGCGGCTGCGCGCGGGCGGAATCGGTGTGGTGCGCGTAGAGACGAATACGGGCATTCAGGAAGCGGCGCTCGACGGGCTCAGGTGCGCGCGCGGAAAAGAGCGGACGATGATCGCCGCTTCGGGCGAAAAGGTGTGGGCGGCGCTCGCGCTTGCGGCACGGATGAACGTCGATCGGCTTGCGCTGATCAATCCGTGTCCAGCCGAATGCGCTGAAACGCGCAAAATGCAGTTTTTTGCGATGCGCAATCTGTTTTTCTGTGTATCGGACGTGCTCGTGATCGAACGGGGAGACGGGCGCGCGTTTGACAGAACCGTTAAGCGCCTTTCCAATTCGCGCGTTTGGCGGATGACCGGCGCGACGGAAGCGGAAATCATGGATTGGACGGAAGAATTTCTGAAATGCGCCGATTTTTCTGAATGCGAAGGGCAAATTTCCGCGCGTCAGGCTTGAACGAATCGTTTTTTGGGGTATAATGAAGAAAAAACAGTAAGGAGAGAAAACGATGGAAAGGAACCGGGAGAGACGGGTCATAATGAGTATGGTGGAATTTGTGTTCCTCGAGGTGCTGCTTGTTACTCAGTGCGGAATTAAGGTGTCCGCGCTGTCGTTCATTCCTGCTGCGCTGGTGTATGCATTGATCTGGGGCGCGTTCGACAAGGTTTTCAGCAAACTGAGCGGGAAATAAGCGGCGATTTACAGGAAAAGTTTGGTCCGTATCCTCGAATGGGTTGCGAAAGCGCTTAAAGTGTGTATAATAGAAAGGGTAAACCATTGCTATGGGAGGAACGATTAGGATGAAACACACTTTGAAGGCGCTGATCGCGCTGCTCATGCTCGCGGCGGTGCTGCTGACCGGCTGCTCCGGACAGTCGGACACGATGAAGAAGATCGAAGATCAGAGGAAATCGCTCGAGGAGAGATTCAAGACGGTGATCGCCGAATACGACGGCGGCACGATCACGATGATGGATGTTCTGCCGAGCTTCTATTCGATGTACAGCTACTATTACCAGCTGTATTCCATGTTCGGCATGACCGTTGACGACGACATGATCAACGAGCTGAAGGATCAGACCGCGCGCTACGCCGTACAGTGTCGCGTGGTGGAAGCGGAATTCGAGCGCCGCGGTCTTACGCTGGACAAGACCGAAGAGGAATACAACGCCGAGGCGGATAAGAACTACAACGATCAGCTCGAATCCTGCATTCAGCAGATCACCAGCGGCACCGACGAGGAGAAGAAGGCGAACGCCGAACTGATTCTCTACAGCCAGGGTCTGACGATTGAATCCAATCGCAAGCAGACCATCCTGAACGCGAAGATCGACAAGGTCGTTTCCGCGGTTGAGGACGAAGCGGCGAAGCCCACCGAGGACGATATCAGCGCGTATTACACTGAGAAGCTCGCGGAGGACGAAAAGACCTATACCGAAACGCCCAACGGCGTTGAGACCGCGATGACGGACGGCAAGGCGGTTTGCTGGATGCCCGAGGGCTATCGCACCGTTAAGCACGTGCTGGTCATTCCGGAAAGCGTCGTTTTGAAGGCTGTAACCGATGCGCGCAGCGCGCTGACGACTGCGCAGAATCAGCTTTCTACCCTTGAAACCGAGCTTGCGAATGCGACGGCAGTGCCCGCTGAGACCGAAACCGCCGCGCCGGAAGCGACTGAAGCGGCTGCGACCAAAGCGCCGCGCACCGCGGAAGAGATTCAGGCGGACATCGATGCGAAGAAGGCGGAGTTGCCCGATCTCGAAAAGGCGGTTGCCGATGCGGAAGCCGCGTGCCTTGCGTCCGTGAAGGAAAAGACGGATAGCGTTTATGCGGCGCTCGAAAGCGGCACGGACTTTGATTCCGTGATGGCTGAGTATGGCGAGGATCCCGGCATGAAGAGCGAGCCGAACAAGACCACCGGCTATTATGTCCGCTCGGATTCGAGAATTTGGGATTCAAAATTCACCGAGGGCGCGATGGCGCTTGAAAACGTCGGCGATTACTCCAAGGAGCCGATCATTTCGTCCAGCGGCGTGCACATCATCTATTACGCTTCCGACGTAACGTCCGGCGCGGTGCCGTTCGAATCGGTTCACGATGCGCTGTACGCGGAGAAGGAGGAATCGCTGCGCACCGAGCACATGGCGGATGAGCTTGCCAAGTGGGTCGAGGCGGTCAATCCCGTTTATCATCTGGATAAGTGGACTTTCCAATAATCCAATAGACTGCGGCGGAACCGAAAATCGGTTCCGCCGTTTTTTACGCAATCGATCATTGACAAAATCATTTGGTTGTACTACCATCTATTTAGATGAACGTACAACTATTTCCGAAGGGGATACAGTGGACGTGACGGAACGGAAAATTACGAAGATCGCGCGCGAACTGAGCGCGTTTACAGTGCAAACCATGAAAGCCGACGGCGTGGGCACGGCGGAATTCGATTTCATTCACCTCGTGCGCCACAATCCGGGCATTACGCAGGCGGAAATCTGCGATCGACTTCGGATGGACAAGGGCGCGGCGGCGCGCAGAGCCGCAAACCTGGAAGCGAAGGGCTATCTCGTTCGCCGTGAGAATCCCGAGGACGGTCGCAGCAAGCTCATGTATGCGACGGAAAAGGCGGAATCGCTGAAAAATTCAAAGGCGCGTATCGAAGCGGTGTTCTATGAATGGCTGATCGAGGAGCTTTCGGAGGAAGAACGGAGCGCGTTCTGTGAAACGCTCGAAAAGCTGTACCAGCGCTCCAAGCATGAAAGCCGGACAGGATTTCAGAATGTGAAACAGCGGATTGCAGAGGGCGAATGCGATGAGGAATGAACGGCTGCGCCCGAATCGAATCGACGATTATTTTCGGGCGGAATGGCGCGTGCTGGCGGCGGTCGCAGTCTCGGGACTGATTTACAATCTGGGTTTGCTGGCGGGCCCGTGGTTCGAGGGCAAAATGGCGGGCTGCCTCGCGAATATTTTCGGCGGGAAAAGCGCTTATACGGATATGCTGATGCTGGTCGCCGCTTATGTGCTGACGATTGCAATCGTGCAGGGCGCGCGATATATGAAACGCTTTTATGTTCGGAGATTTGCCAATAATGTCAATCGGCGAATGAAGCGCGTGGTGTATGGCAATCTCGTTCGCAAAAGCCGCGTGGCGCTGGAATCCGAAGGTGCGGGCAGCATGCTGATGAAGGCGATTCAGGATGTGGACGACTGCGCCGAAGGAATGCGAAAATTCACAACGGAGGTCTTCGATACGGGCGTTGCGCTGCTCGCGTATGCGGGAATGCTGCTGAGCTACGACTGGCGGCTGGCGCTGATTTCGATGTTGTTCCCGCCGATTTCTTTTTTCCTGGCGGAAAAAATGAAACGCGTCGTTCAGAAAACGGGCGCGGCATACAAGGTAGAAGCCGGACGGCTGAGCGGCGCGACGCTGGATCGTGTGGCGAATGCGATCACCTATCGTGTGTTCGGCTGCGAAAAGCAGCGGCAGGGCGCATATGAAAAGGAACTCGGCGATTATGAGCGCGCCGCGGTGAAGGCGAATATCTGGTCGTCGGCGCTGCCGCCGCTGTATCGCGTGATTTCCATGGCGGGCATTCTGCCGATCGTCTGGTTCGGCGCGCAGAATATCGCCGGAAAGGGCTGGACGGCGTGGGATCTCGCGGCGTTTACGACCTTCCTGTCCTGTTTTACGAAGCTGGCGACGAAATCATCCAGCGCGGCGAAGCTGTTCAATGCCGTACATAAGGCGCAGGTTTCATGGAAGCGCATTTGCCCGACGATGCAGCCCGTGGAAGCGCTGAGCGAGGTCTCACCGTTGAAGCCCGCGGTGCTCGAAGTGAGGAATGTGTCGTTTGCGTATCCGGACGGCGAGAAGATTCTTGAAGACGTGAATTTTACGGTGCAGCCCGGGCAGATCATCGGTGTGACCGGCTCGGTCGCGTGCGGCAAATCCACGCTGGGCAAGCTGTTCTTGTGCGAATACCCTTATGAGGGCAGCATCCGCTTCGACGGAAAAGAAATTTCGCAGATGAACCGCGACGAGCGAACGGGCGCGTTCGGCTATCTCGGGCACGATCCGGAACTGTTTTCGGACAGCATTCAGGAGAACGTCCTGCTGGGCAGCGCGGATGATGCGGAGAAGTACCTGCGTGCGGTATGTCTCGATCGCGAGGTTGCCGCGATGGAGGATGGCATTCAGACGAAGGTCGGCAGCAGCGGTGTACGGCTTTCCGGCGGGCAGGCACAGCGGCTGGCGCTCGCGCGAACGCTGAAATTCAAACGGCCGGTTCTGATTCTCGACGATCCGTTTTCCGCGCTCGACAAGCCGACCGAAGCGCAAATCTTTGAAAACCTGCGCGCGATGACGAAGGACTGCGCAGTCATTCTGATTTCACATCGCCTGTACCTGTTTCCGCAAATGAGTCAGGTGCTCTGGATGGAAAACGGCAGAGTTCGGGCGGGTACGCACGCGGAGCTGATGCACTCTTGTCCGGAATATGCGCGGAGATTCCTGGAGCAGGAGGAAAAGAAGAATGAAAAATAGCGTAAATGTGCGAAGAATCATCTTTGAAACCGCGAAGAAAAAGGCGGCACTGTCGGTCGGCATCGTCTGCGCGGTCGGCGCGGCGATCGTCGCTTCGCTGTTTCCGCCGCTGATTCTGGGGAAAATCATCGATCGGTTGACGGCGGGCAAGGGGATATCGTTTGCAATGGCGCTTTCGTATTTCGCGCTGCTTGCGCTGGCGAGCATTATGGAATCCGCACGCGAAAGTGGGCTGATTCTGTTCGGGCAGAAGATAACCCACGCGCTGCGCAGTGCGCTGATGGGTAAGATGGTGCGCCTGAATGCCGATTGCCTGAACGCGCAGGAGCCGGGCAGCGTCGTTTCCAGATTCGTTGGCGATGTGGACACGGTCGAGCAGCTGTTTACGAACGGCATCGTCAGTATGTTCGCCGATGCGTGCAGGATTATCGGCATCGTCGCGGTGATCTGGTTTCGCAATCGCGGACTCGCGCTGCTGCTTGCGGCGCTGATTCCGTTTCTGTTTGCGTTTACGCGCCATGTTCAAAAGCGAATGCTCGCCGCGCAGATTGAAAACCGCCGCGCCGTGAGCCGCGCATCTGGTAGTGTTCCGGAAACGCTTTCGAATATCCGAACGATTCACGCGCTGGGCAAGGAAACGCATATGGAGCAGAAATACGACGAATACATCGAGCAGGGCTATCGCGCGACGGAGAAGACGAATTTTTACGATGCGATTTATTCGCCGGTGATTCTGATTGTGAATGCGGTCGTGGTCGCGGCGGTCATGCTGCTGAGCGCGTCCGGCAATGCACACGTGATCGAGCTGTTCGGAATGTCGGCGGGCACGGCGGTGGCGGTCATGAATTATATTGCACAGATTTTTGCGCCGATCGAGAGCCTCGGCATGGAAATTCAGACCATTCAGTCCGCCGTCGCAGGCGTTCACAGAATCGATGAATTTCTTGCGCAAGCGGAAAAAAACGTTCGCACTGCAAACGAGAAGCCGAACGAGAACCGACCCTGCGTAGAGCTTCGGGACGTGACGTTCGGCTATGACGGGCATAATGTGCTCAATCACCTGAGCTTTCAGGTGCAGAACGGCGAACAGGCGACGCTTTCGGGGCGCACTGGCGCGG
>ERZ824978.3227-NODE-3227-length-12587-cov-4.405203_pt1 | contig 12587 bp, 7 predicted proteins | sample MGYA00519860_ERZ824978 | MGnify/ENA primary metagenome ERZ824978 (study PRJEB31778, sample SAMEA3449184) | human gut metagenome | biome: human gut; feature: human-associated habitat; material: faeces | place: United Kingdom | collected 2010/2012 ... | reverse complement strand
AATGGTTCCCTCAAAGTACCTGTCGGTGTTGGATATTATCCCCCGGGTGACGGTTCTCGCGTATCCGTGCGGAGTCCCGACGGCGTAAACGACCTCTCCCGAGCGCAGGCTGGCGGAGTCGCCAAATTCCGCATGCGAGAACGAAAGCCCGCGCTTTTTTATATCGGCCATATCGAGGCGTATCAGCGCAAGATCTGTCCAATGGTCCCAGCCGATAAATTCGGCTTTCACGCGCTCGAGGTTTGCGAGGGTGACAATAATTTTAGTGGCGTAGCAATTTACAACGTGGGCGTTTGTTAGTATCGTGCCGTCGGAGTCCATTATTACGCCCGAGCCGATGCTCCTGACTGTCAGGCTTCCGCCGTCTTTCTGGGATTTTTCCCATACATCGATTTTAACGACGCTTTTGACGAGGTTGTCAAAGCCGTCGTTTTGCGGTCCGTCCGACAGGTCGAATGACGCGCATGCGCATTCGATGATTGCGGCGGCTAAAAGCGGAAGCAGTAGGCTGATTCTCATTTTTGCGGCAGTTGACCAGCTTCGGCGGTGACTTTGATTGCAATTCCCCCGCGCGCGTTGAAATTGCCCACGACTCTGCACCATATCGGGTCAAGTGCCTTTACGAGGTCGTCGAGTATGATGTTTGTAAGGTGTTCGTGGAAGCAGCCTTCATTTCTGAAAGACCACAGGTAAAGTTTTAGGGATTTGCTTTCCACGATTTTTTCGCGCGGGATATACGATATTTTTATGGTGGCAAAATCGGGCTGCCCTGTGGCGGGGCACAGGCAGGTAAACTCCGACGTTTCGAGCTCCACTACATAGTTTCTTCCGGGATTTTTATTCGGGAAAACTTCGAGCTTGCGCGACGGCTTGGCCTTTTTTCCTCCGAGAGCCGAACCTAATAGGGTAAGCCCCGACAAATCTTTCTTTTGGGTTTTCGACATACCTTTATGTTCTTTTAGAATTCCAACATTACTTTACCGAGGCGAGAATTTTCCGTTGCGCGTTTCATTGCGGCTTCGATGTCTTCCATTTCGAACCGCGAATCGACGGGGGCTTTAAGAGTGCCGTCTGCTATCAATCCGAATACTTCCGAGAATAGGGCGTCGCATTCTTCGCGCGAGTGCGTGCGCTGCCATTTGTCCCACCAGAATCCGCGCAGGCGCAGGTCGTTAAAAATCAAAAAGCGGGTCGGAAAGCGGACAGGCTCTCCTGTCATTCCGCCGATTGTGACGACTGTTGCGGAGTCGCCGACAGCTTTTATCATATTGGAAACGCTGTTGCCGCCTATTTGGTTTAGGCCGAGCTTTATTTGCCCGGCGGTCGCTTCTTTTATCACTTTCGGATTAAATTCGGCTTCGTCGACTATGATGTCGGCGCCGTATCCCTCGAGCATAGCGCGTTTCTTTTCGGCGTTGCGGAGCATATTTACGGTTTTTATCCCGCGCGCCGCGCAGATCTGAATCATAAATATCCCGAGGGCGCTGCCGGCGCCGTTTTGTATGAGCCAGTCGCCTTTTTTGACGTTTTCAAATTCGCTTAAAACGCAAAGGGCAGTCGGGGGATTGATGAAAGCCATGGCGGCGGCGTCGGTGTCGATGCCGGCCGGAATTTGAAGAAGATCGTCTGCGTTTGCAATCTGGTATTGGGTCCACGCGCCGGGTTCGGAAGGAAGGCGAACGAGAGTCCCGATGCGCGGAGATTCGGTGTCGGGCCCGAGGGCTACGACTTCCCCGACTCCTTCGCGCCCGGCGATTGCGGGCAGCTGCCTGAGCCTGCCGTAGGAGCCTCCTATCATACCGAGGTCAGACGGATTTACCACAGCTTTTACAAGCTTTACGACGGCTTCGCCTTTTTTTGGTTCCGGTATTTCAATAGTTTCGGGGTGGACGACCTCGGCAGGGTTGCCGTAGGTTCTGTGTATTGCGGCTATGCTTTTCATTTGTTTAATTAGAAACTCGCCGCCTAAAAAAGTCAACGCGACAATGCTTAATATTTTTCTTGCTGGAAGCGGAGGGAGCTGACGGGAGTGAATGCGGTATCCTAAAGGACGCGCCGCAGTTGCAAAAAACCGCGCGCGGGAGTTTTTTATGTGGGTTTTACAAGCAGAGTAAATAGGAAAATGCGTCGGCTTTGCAAATTGCAATTCCGCAAAATAATGGGAATTTTCCGCCGCATATTGCGCATGGATTTTTTATTTTTTGGGGGATTTGCCGCAAGAAAGTCAATGGAGGAAAACTTCTGCAAATTGGGCTTTTTTTATAGATTGCAAAAACCAATTCGAGAGCTTGCGCCGCCCGCGGGATTTTCGGGAAAAAAACTTGCGAAATGCGTGGTTTATTCCGATAAACATTTTTATGGAAAATCCTTTTTTAAGCCGTGAAATTTTGCCCGATTGGAGCAAAATGGCGCCCGAATATATCGGCGGGGCCGTTAAAGAGGCGATTGAAAAATCGCGCAATAATTTGGAGTCTATAAAGTCCGTTCCCAAAGGAGGGCTGGACTATGAAAACTGCGTTATGGCTTTCGACGAGTCAACAATGCCGATAGATATCGTCTATACGCGCATAGGGCATTTGGCGTCTGTCGCGGATTCGCCAGAATTGCGCGCGGCGTACAACGCCTCGATAGGCGAGATTACAGATTTTTATTCCTCAATAAGGCTCGATGACGCCCTATACGCGCGTTTTGCGGAGTATTCTGAATCCCCTGAAGGCGCTTCGCTTAAAGGAGAGCGCGCGCGAATGCTGTCTGAGATAATGCTCGACTTCGAACTCGGCGGGGCGAAGCTTCCGGAGCGCGAAAAGAAAAGGATACGCGAGATTGATTCTCTGCTCGCTATTAAGACGCAGAAAATGTCCTCGACGACACAAAGGCGTTTTCGCTCGATATAGAGGACCCAGCGGACCTGTCAGGGCTACCGCCAACGGCTGTCGCGGTGGCGGCGGCTACGGCGACAGCGGAAGGCAAAAAAGGCTGGACTTTCACTCTCGACCAACCCTCCTACGTTCCGTTTATGTCGTATGCCGACAACGACGCTTTGAGGGAAAAATTATGGAGGGCTTCTGCGCGGATTGCCTCCGACGGAAAGTATTCAAACGCGGAGCTGATGCCGGAGATTCTAAAGTTGCGCGCAGAAAAAGCGAAGATTCTCGGGAGAAACGACTTCGCCGATTTGATTCTCGAGCGCAGAATGGCGCGAAATGGCAAAAAGGCTCTCGCGTTTGTCGAGGACTTGCGCTCGAAGTTTGCGGGTGCATTTGAGGCAGAATGGAAGGAGCTCCTAGGCTTTGCCCATTCCGAGGGGCTTCTTGGCACTGACGAAATGGCGCCGTGGCGGACTTCGTATATTTCCGAAAAACTCCGCGCAAAGAAGTATGGGTTCGACCCCGAATCGCTGAGGCCGTATTTCCCGATGGAATCCGTCATGGAGGGAATGTTTGAAATCTGCAAAAGGCTTTACGGACTAAAAGTGTCGCGGGAAAATATGCCGGCGCCAGCTTGGGACGCCTCTGTTGAATTATACAAGGTATGCACAAAGGAAGGTAAAACGCTTGGATATTTTTACGCCGATTTCCGCCCGAGGCGCAGCAAGAGGGCGGGCGCATGGATGAATATGCTAGAGCAGGCGCATGGCGGGAGGCCGGCGGTTGGACTTATAGCGGGCAACCTCAGCGAGCCTGCCGACGGAAAACCGGCGCTGCTTTCGCATTCTGACGTGGAGACGCTCTTCCACGAATTTGGGCATCTAATACACTTCTTTATGATGGATTCCCGCGAGCTTTATTTGCGGAATGTGGCGTGGGATTTTGTCGAGCTGCCTTCGCAGATTATGGAGAACTGGTGCCGCTCGCGCGAGGGTTTGGACATATTTGCGCGCCACTACCAAACCGGCGAAAAAATACCCGGCGACTTGTTCGCAAAGTTTGAAAAGGCGCGGAAGTTTATGGGCGCGAATGCCGCAATGAGGCAGTTATCGTTCGCGCAGATAGATCTTTTGCTGCATGTGTATCCGCAAAAATTCATAGAAGCCGGCGTTGAAAAAACGGCCGAGGAGTCTTTGAAAGATTTTACGCACAAATACACCGAAAGGGTGCCCACGATTCTCCCGCGGTTTACGCACATATTCGGCGATCCTGTAGGGTACGCGGCGGGATACTATTCCTACAAGTGGGCGGAGGTTTTGGAGGCGGACGCCTTTACGCGCTTTGAAAAGGAGGGAATTTTTAATCCCGAAACTGGACGCGAATTTGCCGAAAAAGTTCTGAAAGTCGGCAATACGGTTGAAGCTTCGGAGGCGTTTAAAAACTTTATGGGAAGGGAGCCCGATGCGGCTGCGCTCGTCGAGAGGTCGGTGTCGGCGGAATTCCTCGACGGCGCGCCCGCCTAAGTTTTGGCGGAGAAAAACGCTATTAATGCTTGAAGTGCCTGCGCGGAAAATTATAGTTTTGCGGCATGAAATCTGTTAAAACATACTTTGCTGCGTCGATTTTCGCGCTGTCTCTTTCGTGCTTCGGGGGGCAGAAAACTGTGGATCTCTTCAACGGGGAAAACCTCGAAGGTTGGAAGTTTTTTGTCGAAAACTCCGCCGCCAAGCCCGGGGACGTATTTTCAGTCAAAAACGGCCTGATACATATAAAAGGCAAGCCGTTTGGCTTCATGTACACAGAAAACAAGTATTCAAATTTCCGCCTGCATGTAGAGTGGAAATACCCGATTGATGGCAGCAATAGCGGCATATTCCTCTTCCTGCAAGAACCCACAAAGGCGTTGTGGCCGAATGCGGTTGAATGCCAATTATGTTCCGGCAGGGCGGGGGACTTTGTGCTTTTGGGTGGTTCTGACGTATCCGAATACAAGGCTCCCGAGGGGAAGCCCCGCCCGAAATTCCCCGTGGTTGAAAGGTTTGTAAAAGATCGCGAAAATCCCATTGGGGAATGGAACAGTGCCGATATAATATGCAAGGACGGCAATATCGAAGTGTACATAAATGGAACTCTTCAAAACATAGGCACAAAATCCGCCCATTCCAGCGGATACATAGGCCTGCAAAGCGAAGGCGGAGACATACTTTTCCGCAACGTGCGGCTGACTCCGATTGATTAGCATATTTTTTATGTTTGTGATAAATCCGCCTTCGGGCGGATTTTTTTGTGGAAATGCGCGGCGACTACGATAAAAATAAAAAAATGAAAAATAGTTTTTTTATTTTCTGTGGGCTTGCGCTTTCGATGGTTTGCGCTTACTCGGACGGCGGGGATTATAAAAAACCGGTAGTGGAAGATGTCGACTTTTTCCCGAAATTCGAGTCGTTAAAGCCGCCGATTTTAATGCCCCAAAACGCAGAAATAAAAATTTCCGACGACGGCCATTTTCTCGTAAACGGCAAGCCGAGATACCTTGAAGGAACGCTGTTTTACGAAGGGGATTCGCTCTCGGTTGACGTGCCTACGTACGGATACCCGCCGTCGCTAAAATGGCTATACGAGACTACCCAAAACTACGAGGACCTGCAAAGAATCGGCTTTGACACTGTCGGCACGGGAATTCCCAACGACTGGATGCAAAAGTACCGCAAGCGTTTTATACACCTTAGAGCGAATGAAAAGATGTTCTTGCGCTATGCCCAAAGCGGGTTGCCTTTGTATGTGGATTTTACCGCCGCAGAATGGAGCCACGGAGGGCTTAAATATGTGGAGGGAATGGAGCCCTCGAAAGAGGCGTTTACTGTCCGCGGCAGTTCTTACCACTGGATGCCGTATTCGGCAAATACCAAGGAGGGCCGTCAGCTTTGGCGCGAAATGTGGGAAAGCGGCGTGCAATATTTAAAGAAATACTCCATAAAACCTTTCATTTACGAGCTTTTCAACGAGCCTATTTACGACGACCTCAGCGATTTCAACAAGCGCAAATTCGCAAAGGAAATGGAGGTAAAATACGGCGGAAAAATCGATAGGCTAAACAAAGACTGGGGAACTTCATACGCGGATTTTACGGAAATAGCCGGATTTAAAAAATACGACGAAAATGTGGGGCTTTTCGTAGAGTGGATAAAATTCATGGAGGACTCCTTCGCGGATTTGTGCAAATACGGCGCGAAAATAATCCGCGAGGCCGACGGGCGTCCGGATGTCGGCATTTGCTTCCAGCCAATATTTTTGGACGGAAACAACGTTAATATCTACAAGACGAATAAAAGCCTGAATGCCGTATGCGCGTCCCCCGGCGGCGGAGACTTTTTTCAGGCGCGCTACTTGAAGGCGATATCCGACGGCAAGCCGATTTTCGACGGCGAGACGTACATGGGGCACACCCGCGAATCGTTCCGCGACAAGATTCTAACGCAATACATGCGCGGTTTGAATGCTTCGTATCTTTTCAAATGGAGCCGCAGGCCAAACGATCCCGCGTGGAAGCTTCCGAATGGCGGGGTAAGGCTGGCAGAGATATTCCCGTACATGGTGTTGAATCCGTATGCGGTAAATCCACACGCTTTTCTAGGTCTGATGGACGCTAAAAAAATAATATCGGAAGTTGACGAACTTTTTACTCCGCGCAAAAGGGGTGTAAAAAGCGACGTGGCGGTTGTCTATTCATACCCGACAAACAGGCTGCAGCGCTACCCGAAAGCGCCGCCTTTGCAAACCGAGATGGAAAAAAAGCTGGCCGCTGCGCTCGAATATTCGCAGGTGCAATATGATGTCGTTTTAGAAGAGCAGGCAAGGAAAGGCAGGCACAACAGGTATAAGGCGCTGTTTTCCGCAGGGGCGGCGGCCTACAAATATACTCCTCGCAAACTGCTCGATTACGCCGAGAGGGGCGGGACTCTGATTCTATTGTATGATGCGCTTACGCTCGACGAGTACGGCCACCCGCAAAAAAAGAGCATAACCGGCATAGAATTCGGCGAGGACAAGAGCGCGGTGTCGGGAGAGCTCAAAGTTGGCGGAGCGGCAATGAAAGCTTTTCATTTTAAATCTGTAAAAATGCCTGACGACTGGAAGGCCATCGGATTTATAGATTCCGACCCCGCCATTTGGGAAAAAACTGTCGGCAAGGGAAAAATTATTTTTATAAACGCGAAGGTTTCCGGCACAGACATGCGCAGGCTTGCTGTCGAGCTATTGAAGGGAGCGGGCGTGGAAAAGCTGTGCGAGATTGAAAACGCAATTACCGGAGCTTCTTGTGCGGCAGTGGAAATTGCAAAGGCGTCGGCAGAAGGAAAAGTAGGGTACATGCTTTTCAACCGATCTATGGACGCGGAGCCTATCGCTATAAAACCGCCAGAAAAGTTGGTATTTGCCGAGATTGTATCCCGCAGAATAATCGAGCCGGACGCCGACGGAAGGCTTCTTATTTCCATGCCCGCTGGAAGCCCGGCTGTGTTTGTTGGAGTCGCGCCCGATGCCGCCGCCGAAACGTTCAAAGACTTCAAAAAACTGTCCGCCGACGATGCCGCGCGCGAAGTTTCCTCATGGTATAAAAAGATACGGGAGGAAAAGATGAAGTCTGAACAGGCGTATTACGCCGACGCCGCCGATTTGCGAACTGTCCCGATGAGAGAGTTTGTAAACCTCGATAGTAATGCTGAGCTGCCTACGGGAAATTCCAAGTCCGAGATAAAATCCCTGCCGTGGAGCGTTGAAAATTGCAACGGAATAGCGTTCGACTTTATACGCCCCGACCACAATAATAACCTCACCGCAATAGGACTGGGTGACTTCGGGAAATATGGAAAATTCTCAGAATTAAAAGGAGTAAAAATAGACTCGAAAGCCGCGTGCATATATTTCTTGCATGCCGCAGCGGGAGACGTTGACGGCGAAATAATGCGCTACATCGTAAACTACTCCGACGGTTCCAAAGAGGAGATTCCCGTTGTCGCTGGCCGCAATATCGGCGCTTGGGATAAAATCCTCACTCCAGATAAAAACGCTGAAACCGCCCCCGGATTTATAGATCCCCAAAACCGCGGGCTGTATATATGGAAGTGGGAAAATCCAAACCCGAACAAGCTCGTGAAATCCATAGACGCCGTTTTGACGCGCCCGACTGCGGCGACGATAACAACCGGCATAACGGTCGAGACGCCGAAGGGAGACAGCGACTACGAGGTTTTGAAACTAAAACCCGCAGCGGAAAATCCCATAAAGTTTATAAATTGCGACAACGGAAAGTTCGACGGCAGATTTGTCGAGATGTCCGCCGCGAACATGCGTGGACATGCGAGATTCACTATGCTTCTCGACGCGCCCTGCAAGCTGCCTGAAAACGCTCCGGAAGGTAGCATAGCGTTCGACATTGAAGTTGGCGGCAAGGAGCTTCCGCCGCGCTTTTATGTGGCTCTCGACAAAACCGTAAACAATGTGCGCTTTTCGTCAAAAGGCATGTTATATAAAATTGGCGCCGGGAAATACCGCGTGCAAATACCCCTCAATAAGCTGCTCAAAAACGAGGGCGATTCATTCGATAAAATAACAGTCCAGGTCGACGGCGCTCCAAGCGGCTTTAAGGATATTAAGATCGGCAACTTCGAGCTTATTGCCTACCGCGATAAAAATCCGCTGAGATGGGATTCTTTTGAATTGTCGGCATGGGGCGGAGTAAAGGCGGGTAAAGGCAGGGGATACATCGCCTTAGACATAGACAACGACAGCAACGACTGGTGCCTCGGAACGCTTAAACTGTTGCGCCCGCTTGCCGTAGACGGGAACTTCCGCAATAAGACCCTGACATTTAGAATCAACGGCGGCGAGGATATTTTGGGCAACAGGAATATCGGCGGACAGCCCTTCCGGATGTCGCTTGGCGTCGTTGGAGCGGACGGCAAAAAAGGCGGCTCGCAGACCCTTGTCATATCTAAGGGCGGCTTTATCTCAGGCGAATCTGTCGATACGTCTCCGACAACGTGGCAAAAAGTATCGATACCGATAGCCCGCATTTTCCCGAAAAATGCGGAGGACGTCAAAGAGATAACTTCCATTGCCTTGCAATATATGAAGCTGCCTTCCGACAGGGCGGGAGTTTGGATAAAGGACTTGCGATTGGAATAGACATGCCGCAGGATTTTTATCTGATAACTATAAAGATATTTGCCGGCACTTTTTTTAATTGCGCAGCAAAATAACACTTTGCCGGAAATAAAGCAAAAGGCGCGCTTGGATAAGTTCCGAGGCGTCTTTTTTTATGGCGTATTTTTTAGCGGGTCGGAATTTGCGAAAACGCGCCGCATTAAAATTTGCGCAATGCACATGGGGTATGTCTAAAAGCGCGCAAAAATTGTTTTGCAATGCGCAAAATAGGGCGGGCGTGAAGCGCAAAATTAAAATACAGGTTGTGGAGCTAAAATATTCGCGCGTCATGGAAAATAAATTTTTGGGAATAAGAGCTTCGCAAAAAAAGTTCTACGATAAAAAAGTTTGTTTGGCATGTGCTTTGCTTTTTGTTGCCAAACGCGCGGGCTCAAAAAAAAACACTTCGCGTTGTACGCGTAGCTAAGAAAGAATTTTTAAAGCGCCAGCCATAAGGCTAATATGTCCGAATGACTGAGCCAAACTTGCGGTTAGATTTTTACAAAGGCGCAAAAAAAGCATGCGCCATGGTGCATGCTTTTAGATTGCCATAGAGAGCCGGCAGGGACTCGGGATTACAATTCATTTGAAATATTTTCAATAGAATCGCTTGCCGCCTCCGATTCCTTTAAAAATTCCGAAACTTTTTCTGAGGCTTCTTTTAAAAGTTTTTCAAAGCGGCTTTCAAAAATCTCGCGGCGCGATTGGAGTATTTTATTTGTTGTTTGGGCGGTTTGAACGGAAGATTTTATCGATTGCGCCGTCGAAAGGTATGATATGACTCTCTTGGGATAATCTTGCGCCTTGGATATGTCGGAGTCGATTATGTTGTTGCATGAGTTGGCCTCGTCGATTGCCGCCAAAAGGAATTGTGTGATTTCCCTAATCTCAAACGATGCGTCTGAGATTTTTGAAAATTCCACGGAAAGTTTTTCGTTTTGTTGTTCGCGCTGCCAGCTTTTATTGCCTAAATTATTGGATTTAGCCATGGCGGTCACTGCCTCGTTTTTGTTTTTCATGACGCTTCCTCCAAAGCCGTTCTCATAATCATTGTTGCCCGCATTGCTGCGGCGATAATCGCCCATTTTAAATGGCGCGATTTTCCCCGGCGCGGAGAATATGGGGAGGCGTTTAAATTCCGCGTCTTTAAAGCCTTTTGATGCGGGGACTTTATTGTACATCAAGTCCGACAGCTTTGCAAAAGTTGCCATTAGATCTTTAGTCGCGCCGTTTACCTCTCCGGCTGTTTTTGCGAGAGACTTTTCAGACTGCAAATATTCGTCTGTAAGTTTTTCTAAAAATTCTTTTATATCCCGTATGCTTTCCTCGTTTTGTTTTTCGATGGAATCAAATTGTTGAATGTAGTCTTCGGCGAGTTTTAGCGCGGGTGGGACACCCTCGATTTTGGGCTCGGCAACAGATATGTTTACGAGCACTTCCGAGAGCTTTTGCTGGGCGGATTCCAGCGCGGCGGCGGCCTCCGCAAACTCCGTCTCTATATATTGAAATTCCCTTTTATTTTGGTACATGTCTCCCGGCCGTTTGGCGACCTCCGCGCGCATCTTTTCAATCGCGGCGTTTGTGGATTCGATTTTCTTGCGAGCAAGCGGCAGGATTTTCTCTATTTCTTCAAGCGTTGTCTTGGCGTCCTTAAAATTTTTTACATCTGAGTCGAAGCGGATTTTAAACGAGGAAATTTCTTTTTTAAGATCCTCTTCTGAGCGCTTTATGCTCGAGAAAATATCTTCCATAAGCGCGAAATTGGAATTTTTCTCCCTGAGAAAGTCCGTTTCGGATTTAAAAATGGAATTGGCTGATGACAGAAAATTACGCGCTTTGTCCAAGTCGTCAAAGGCGGTTTTTACGGTGCCTCTCGTTTCCTCTATCCTGTCGACGATATTTTTTGGTTCTGCAGAGGCTGCTGCGCATATAAATGCAGAAAATGCTGAAAATGCCAAAATTTCAAATTTTTTCATAATTTTCCTTTCCAAATTTTAGACGAAAATTTTTTCTTAACGTTTTATAACTTCTGAAAAAACAAATTTATTTTAGTTTTTTTGGGGACGTATTGTCAAACGTCGTTTCGTGGGGCGGCTACATCATAGACATTGGGTCGACGTCGAGAGTGTCTTCAACGTCTTCGTCCATGGGGAATTCCGCCCGCAGCTTTGTTATTTCGGCGACTGCCATGCGCACGTTTTGCGTGAAATACCAAATGTGCCACCTATAAAAATCCTCGGATTTTTCGAGAGGCGCCGGCGCTGGGCCGCGTATCGAACAAAAGTCGCCTATTTTTTTCTCTATCTCATTTGCCCATTTTTCGGCGTAAAATTCGAGCTTCTCCTCGCTCCTTGAGCGGAATATGTGCCGTATGAGCCGCGTGGAAGGCGGATAGCCGTATTCTACGCGGTTTGCGAGCTCCTCCTCCAAAAACGACTCCATGTCGTCCCGCTTGGCGTATTGTATCGGTGCGGACTCTGGCGTCATTGTCTGCACGACAACCTCCCCTCTTGCCTCGCCCCTGCCGGCGCGCCCCGCGACTTGCACTATCAGCTGGTATGTCTTTTCCGCCGCGCGAAAGTCGGGCATGTGCAGGCTTATGTCGGCGTCGATTATCCCGACGAGCGTCACGCGGGGGAAGTCGAGCCCCTTGGCTATCATTTGCGTGCCGACAAGTATGTCGAGCTTGCCGCGGCGGAAGTCTCCGAGTATTTTGCGGTAATTGTCGCGCCGCTTCATTGCGTCGCGGTCCATGCGCCCTATCCGCGCTGCGGGGAACATCGCAGATATCGCCTCCTCGATTTTTTGTGTTCCGGCGCCGCGCCATTTCGCCTTTGGCGAGCCGCATTTTCTGCATGCCCGCGGGGCTTTTGCGGTGTATCCGCACAAATGGCATTTTATAATATCCTCCTTCTTATGCCAAGTCATGCTAACGGAGCAGTGCGGGCATTTCTCGACTTCGCCGCAGTCGGGACATTCAAAAATCTTTGAATATCCGCGCCTGTTTAAAAATAAAATCGCCTGCTCCCCCTCGTCGAGCCTTCGGGCGAGTTTTTCCTTTAAAATATTGGAAATGCCTATACCGGGTTTCTCGCGCTTCATATCTACTATGAATACCGACGGCATTTTGCTGCCGTCAATCCGGTGCGCTATTTTGGAGAGCGCGTATTTGCCCGTCTTTACATTGTGGAGCGTTTCAAGGGCGGGGGTTGCCGAGCCCAAAATGCAGGCGCAGCCGGCGAGTTTTGCGCGCATTACGGCGACGTCCCTGCCGTTGTACCGCGGCGATTTATCCTGTTTATAGGCTGTGTCGTGCTCTTCGTCCACTATTATAAGGCGCGAATTTTCGAGCGGCGCAAATATGCAGCTTCTTGCGCCGACAACCACCTTTGCTTCGCCGCGCGCGAGCGCCCGCCAGGCGTCGAGCCTCTGCCCGTCGGTGAGCCCGCTGTGCCACACGACGAGCCCGCAGTCTCCGAGGCGGCTTTTCAGCCTTCCGACAGTCTGGGGGGTGAG
>ERZ824978.3225-NODE-3225-length-12593-cov-4.045542_pt1 | contig 12593 bp, 12 predicted proteins | sample MGYA00519860_ERZ824978 | MGnify/ENA primary metagenome ERZ824978 (study PRJEB31778, sample SAMEA3449184) | human gut metagenome | biome: human gut; feature: human-associated habitat; material: faeces | place: United Kingdom | collected 2010/2012 ... | reverse complement strand
GCTCTGTACACCATCCTTGCGGTGCGCCGCTTTGCAAAGCTGCACCCTGAAACACAGTCCGTGCTGGAAAGCATTACCGGCGAGGACCTGAACGGCGACGGCGTTGTCGCCCCGGACGTGACCCGCACCGATGCAGAAGCCACTGCCGTGGAGCTGGACCATGTGGACGAGAGCGCCACCGTGGAGCAAGAGGAGCAGGAGTAAGGAATAAACCCTCTCAGTCAACGCCGTCAGGCGTTGACTGAGAGGATTCTACACCAATTATCAAGAAAAGGAAAAAGGAACAAAATCATGGAAAAGTACGATCTGATCATCGTGGGTGCGGGCCCTGCCGGCATCTTTACCGCTGTGGAGCTGCTGCGCCACGGCAGCAAAAAGAAGATGCTGCTGGTGGAAAAGGGCAAGCCCGTGGAAAAGCGCCACTGCCCCAAAGCCGAAGTGGGCCACTGTGTCAACTGCCGCCCCACCTGCGCCATCACCACCGGCTTTTCCGGTGCAGGTGCCTTCTCGGATGGCAAGCTGAGCCTCTCCTATGAGGTGGGCGGCGACCTGCCCGCCCTGATCGGAGAGGAGTTTGCACAGGAGCTGATCGACTACACCGACAAGATCTATCTTGAGTTCGGCGCAGACCCCCATGTGGAGGGCATCTACACCGGCGAGGACATCAAGGAGATCCGCAAGAACGCCATCCACGCCGGCCTGAAGCTGGTGGACTGCCCCATCCGTCATCTGGGCACCGAGAAGGCCCAGCAGCTGTATCTGGCCATCCAGAACTATTTGGCCGACAACGGCGTGGAGATGCTGTTCAGCACCGAGTGCGAGAACATCATCCTGGAGAACGAGGAGTGCAAGGGCGTGTTCATCAAGGGACCCAAGGACGAGGAAGCCCATGCTGTTTATGCCGATACTGTGGTCATCGGCACGGGCCGCCGCGGTGCCGACTGGCTGGAGAAGATCTGCGCCGAGCACCACATCGCCCACAAGCCCGGCACCGTTGACATCGGCGTGCGCGTGGAGTGCCGCAACGAGGTCATGGAAAAGGTGAACAAGGTGCTGTATGAGTCCAAGCTCATCGGCTACCCCAAGCCCTGGAAGAACAAGGTGCGCACCTTCTGCCAGAACCCCGGCGGCTTTGTGGCTCAGGAGAACTACGACAACGACCTGGCCGTGGTCAATGGCCACAGCTTCAAGGAGAAGAAGAGCGAGAACACCAACCTGGCCATCCTCGTCTCCCACAACTTCACCGAACCCTTCAACCAGCCCATCGCCTACGCCCAGAAGGTGGGTGAGCTGACCAACATGCTGGGCGCGGGCCACATCCTGGTCCAGCGCTACGGCGACATTCTGGACGGCAAGCGCACCTGGCCCAAGGAGCTGGCGCAATCCAACGTCAAGCCCACCCTGAAGGATGCCGTGGCCGGTGATATCACCGCCGCCATGCCTTACCGCGCCATGACCAACATCATCGAGTTCATCAAGATGCTGGATATGGTCGTGCCCGGCTTTGCCGCCAACGAGACCCTGCTGTACAGCCCGGAGCTGAAGTTCTACTCCAACAAGGTCAAGATGGACGAGAACCTCGACACCAACATCCGGGGCCTGCACTGCCTGGGTGACTCCTCCGGCTGGACCCGCGGCCTGATGATGGCCTCCGTCATGGGCGTGCTCATGGGCCGGAAGCTGGCCGAAAAGGAAGGGTGCTGATCGCACCTTCCCGCCCCTCAAAACGCAAAAAGGACTGCTCCGCTGGAGCAGTCCTTTTTTCACTTTCGGCACCATGCATAAGAAAATCGCCGGATCCATTACGCCGCCCCCAACACACAGGCCGGTTTTGATGCACCCCGCGTCAAGAAATCTCGGTTTATTTTGGAATGATATGCATTTTCTTGCCAGATTCAATTGATTTTTCACCAAAAAATCGGTATACTATTTCCAGAGTACTGTGCGTTGTGCCCAATGCACAGCGCGCACAGGGAGGTATTGCTATGCACGATTCCCCGGGAAGCGTCGTCACCCAGCTGTGCTCCGGGCTCCAGCTTTACAGCGCCGAACGGCGCATTGCGGACTGCATTCTTGCAGATGTAAAGTGGGCCTCGGTCGCCACCTCTGCGGAGCTTGCAAAGGCCAGCCACTCGTCCGAAGCCACGGTCACCCGGCTGTGCCACAAGCTCGGCTACGCAAATTATCGCAAATTCCAACTGGAGCTTGCGCGGGATGTGCTGGAGCAGCAGGAAACGGAGGCCCGCAAAAGGCCCCCCAATGACCCGCTGCATCAGGCCCTGCTCGATCTTCAGAACAACCGTCAGGAGGAGGTTCAGGCCACCATTCAGGCCTTGAACCTTGTCCAGCTGAGAAAGGTGCTGTCCATTCTGCGGGCGGCAGAGATCATTGAGATCGAAGCCAACGGCAGCAGCCTGCCCGTTGCCATGGATGCCTCGCTCAAGCTGGGCAGTCTGGGCAAGCGCTGCATGATCAGCCCGGTGCCAGAAAAGGCACGGTCTTTCGCTTCGGCACTGACCCCAAAAGATGCCCTGCTGCTCATTTCCAGCGCAGGCCGCTGCGAGGCGTTGGAGACGGCCGCCCGTGCCGCCAAGAAGAACGGCACACCGGTCATCCTCATCACCTGTGACAAGCGCTCGGCGCTGGCAGGCCACGCCAGCTATACCCTGCTGGCCTCCAACCGCATCCAGCGCATTGCCAGCGATATGATGCCTTCCCAGCTTTCGGCAGCGTTGGTGGTGGAGGTGCTCTACTACCTGCTGGTGGGCAATTTCGATCTGAATTAAGCGCAAAAAAGTCCCGGCCGTTCTGGTCGGGACTTTTTGCTGTGCTTAAGCGATCATGCGTTAAAAACGTACTTGTCCATGCGGTGGAACGCCTCCTCGATGCGGGAACGGGGAGAAGCCAGATTCATGCGCAGGTGGCAGGGGCCAAAGAACATGGTGCCATCCTGGATGGCAGCGCCCACATCCCAGCAGGCGTGCTCCACATCCTCAATGGTCTTGCCGTGGGCCTTGCACCAGTCGGTGCAGTCCACGAACAGCATGTAGGTACCCTGCGGCTTGGAGACGGTCACGCCCTCGAAGTGCTTCTCGATGTAATCGCAGGCAAAGTCGATGTTGCCGGTCAGCACCTCGCAGAGCTCGTCGGTCCACTCGTAGCCCTCGGGCTTGTAGGCACCGATCAGGGCGTGCATGGAGAGGACGTTCATCATGTTGTAGTGGCTCAGGCTGGACTCCTTCTCGATGCGGTCACGCCACCAGTTGTTGTAAACGATATGGTAGCTGCCCACCAGACCAGCCAGATTGAAGGTCTTGGAGGGGGCATAGAAAGCGGCGGTGCGCTGGCGGGCATCCTCGCTCACAGACTGGGTGGGGATGTGCTTGTTTCCGCTCAGGATGATGTCCGACCAGATCTCATCGGAGACCACATACACATCGTACTTCTTGTACAGCTCCATGGCCTTTTCCAGCTCCCAGCGCTCCCACACGCGGCCGCAGGGGTTGTGGGGGTTGCACATGATGGCGGCATGGATCTTTTCCTCTTTCAGGTGCTTTTCCATGTCCTCAAAGTCCATCCGCCACACGCCGTTCTCATCCTTGACCAGCGGGCTGTGGACAGCCTCGTAGCCGTTGTTCTTCAGGCTCAGGGTGAAGCCCATGTAGGTGGGGCTGTGGATCAGGATCTTATCGCCCCTGGAGCAGACGCAGTTCAGGGCGCTGATCACGCCGCCCAGCACGCCGTTCTCGTAGCCGATGCACTCCTTGGTCAGGCCCTGCACGCCGTTGCGCTTTGCCTGCCACCGGATGATGGAATCGAAGTATTCATCGGTGGGGTTGAAGTAGCCAAACGCGGTGGTTGGTGCGCTCGATGATGGCTTCCTGGATGGTGGGCACGGTGGGGAAGTTCATATCGGCCACCCACATGGGGATGGCGTCAAAGCCCTCCTTGGGGGCGGCGGGGGCAAAGCCGGTGCCAAGGCCATCCACTGCAATGGCATCCTTGCCGTGGCGGTCCATGATGGAAGTGAAATCGTATTTCATAGCGGTGCTCCTTCTCTCAAAATTTTTATCTGGCCCCACTTTAACACACTTTGCCGCCGGGTGCAAGCAGCCAGCACGTTTCCCCGGATATCGTGCGGAAAAATCACGAATTTTTACGGTAATTGCACGCAAAAAGCCGGTCGGCATACGCCGACCGGCTTTTTTATTGGTATTGACTTTCTGGATCAGCCCAGCATCTCGTGAGCGGTCTTGCAGATGGTGGCTGCATCCAGACCGTACAGCTTGAGCAGGTCCCATGCGGGGCCGGAGCAGCCGAACTTGTCCTGCACGCCCACGCGGCGGACAGGGGTAGGCAGCTTCTCGCTCAGGACGGCGCAAACGGCCTCGCCCAGACCGCCGATGACGCTGTGCTCCTCGGCGGTGATGACCTTGCCGCACTCCTTGGCGGCCTTGAGGACGATCTCCTCGTCCAGAGGCTTGATGGTGTGGATGTTGATGACCCGGGCGTGGATGCCCTCGGCAGCCAGCTGCTCAGCAGCCAGACGGGCCTCGTTGACCATCAGACCGGTGGCGATGATGGCAATGTCGCTGCCCTCGGTGATCTGCTCGCCCTTGCCCAGCTCAAAGTGGTAGCTGGCCTCATCGTGGAACACAGGCACAGCCAGACGGCCGAAGCGCAGGTAAACAGGGCCCTGCATGGCGTAAGCGGCACGCACAGCGGCGCGGGCCTCCACATCGTCTGCGGGGCAGATCACGGTCATGCCGGGCAGGCTGCGCATCAGGGCAAAGTCCTCGCAGCACTGGTGGGAAGCACCGTCCTCGCCCACGGAGATGCCGCCGTGGGTGGCACCGATCTTGACGTTCAGGCGGGGGTAAGCGATCGAGTTGCGGATCTGCTCAAAGGCACGGCCTGCGGCAAACATGGCAAAGCTGGAAACAAAAGGAACATAACCCATGGTGGCCAGACCTGCGGCCACGCCCATCATGTTGCCCTCGGCAATGCCGCAGTCGAAGTGACGGTCCGGGTGCGCCTTGCGGAACATGCCGGTCTTGGTGGCGGCAGCCAGGTCAGCGTCCAGCACCACCAGGTCGTCGTGGCCCTCAGCGGCCAGCTCTTTCAGGGTGTTGCCGTAGCTGTCACGGGTAGCGATCTTCTTCACTTCTGCCATCTTACTTGTCCTCCTCTTCCAGCGCGGCGTAAGCTGCATTCAGCTCCTGCATGGCCTGTGCGTATTCCTCATCGTTGGGGCCCTTGCCGTGCCAGTCAACGGAGTTCTCCATAAAGGAAACGCCCTTGCCCTTGAGGGTATCCAGAATGATGCAGGTGGGCTTTTCGTTCTCAGCGTGGAAAGCGGCGATGGCGCTCTCAATGGCATCCAAATCGTGGCCGTTGATGGTCAGCACGTTGAAGTTGAAGGCCTTCAGCTTCTCCTCCAGCGGGGCGCTGTTCATCACAGTCTCGGTGGTACCGTCGATCTGCAGATGGTTGCGGTCCAGCATAACGCAGAGGTTGGACAGGCCGTAGTGAGAAGCAAACATAAAGGCCTCCCAGCACTCGCCTTCTTCCACCTCGCCGTCACCCAGGATGGTGTAAACATTGATGGGCTTACCGGCGTGCTTGGCACCCAGTGCCATGCCGCAGGCGGCGCTCACGCCCTGACCCAGACTGCCGGTGGACATATCCACGCCCGGCACACTGTTCATGTTGGGGTGGCCCTGCAGGTAGCTGCCGATCTTGCGCAGGGTCTTGAGGTCCTCCACCGGGAAGAACCCACGCTCAGCCAGTGCGGCGTACAGCGCCGGGGCCGCATGGCCCTTGGAGAGCACCAGACGGTCGCGGTCAGGGTTCTTGGGATCCTTCGGATCCACCTTCATCTCTACGAAATAGAGGTACGCCAGCACCTCGGCGATATCCAGGCTGCCGCCCGGATGGCCGCACTTGGCGCTGTGAGTGCCCTCGATCACGCCCATGCGGATGTGGCAGGCGTGTTTTGCCAGGGTAAGCTTTTCTGCATTTGTCATCTTTGGTCCTCCCGTATGAACCTCAGCGTTTGCATCGGATATGGTACGCACCCGGGCCGTACGCCCCGATGCGCTATTTCTCAAGTCTATATTATCTATTCTATGCAAAAACGTCAAGGTTCTTTCGTCAAAATGTACATCCCTTGGCAAAATCGCTTGTAAATGTTCCCGTTTTTGTTGAAAATGCAGGGCCATTTTGCCCCCGCAAAACATTTTTGCAGCTTTTGACCGGCTTGCTTTCTGATGCCGAATTGAATGCAGCCTCCGACAATGGTTATTCTCACACCAATGTCTGTAACAGTACATTTGCAGAAGGCCCCGGTGAAGATTCCTTTTATTACATCTACAAATTTCAAAAATCGACAAACACCGCCCTGTAACCATCCTCATCCGCTGAGCTTGACAAGGCGGCTTTGCATCTGCTATACTTTTTGCACAATTCCCGGCCGAAGCCGGGGCTTTGCGGGCCGAAGCCCGTGTTTCTCCCCGCAAACATTATTTTGAAACAGACACCATGAAGGGGTCTGCCGCTGGCGCGCGTGCTGGCGGCAGGCCCTTTTTGTCTGCGCATTTTCAGGAGGAATCATTGATGAATACCAAGACCCGTTCCACGACCCGTGATCTGGTGCTGGCCGCACTGTTTCTGGCACTGGCCTTCGTGCTGCCCATGATCACCGGCCATGTGCCTCAGATCGGCAACATGCTCTGCCCCATGCACTTCCCGGTGCTGCTGGCAGGCTTTGTGCTGGGCGGCCCCTGGGGCCTGGCACTGGGCTTTGCCGCCCCGCTGCTCCGCTCGGTGCTGTTCGGGATGCCCCCGATGTACCCCATTGCCATCGCCATGGCCTTTGAGCTGGCCACATACGGCGCTGTGGCCGGTTTCATGTACCGCAAGGTGCAGCACACCCTGCCCATGATCTACGCCACCCTTGTCACCTCAATGGTGACAGGCCGCCTTGTCTGGGGTGCGGTGCGCTTTGTGCTGGCCGGTCTGTCCGGCTCCAGCTTCCCGTTCAGCGCGTTCCTGTCCGGTGCGGTGCTCACTGCCGTGCCCGGCATCGTGGCGCAGCTCATCCTCATTCCGCTGATCGTGGCTGCACTGCAGAAAGCAAAGCTGACAGATTAAAACCCCTGCGCTGACCGAACCCACACAGCAAAAAAGCCCGGAACCGCACCTGCTATGGCGGCAGGTGGTTCCGGGCTTTTTCAGTTCATATTACAGTGTGGCAGCAGCTGTAACAAAAAAAGAAGGAGAATCTTCAACCGGCAAATTGGAGAAGATCAGCCGGCAAAGCTTGCATTGACAGCGCGGCGGTTGCTCTGGTTGACAAAGTTCTTCTTTGCGCTCTCGAGCAGGCTTGCAAAAGCCAGGCCAATGCCGCAGTTATCGGACACGCCCTCGGTAACAGTCAGGTAAGCGTCCATCATAGTGTTGTCCAGAATAGCAGTGTTCTTGTTCATCATAATAAATATCCTCCGTATATCGGTAAATGTCATTGTGTTTTTTGGCAGGGCCTCTATCTCCCTGCATCCTCAGAGCGGAACCTTTCAGAACCCTTCGTTCTTTTGTTCCCCTCTCTGAGGATGGCCATATTATGCCACTCAATTATGAAATCGTTTTATAAATTCTATGAACAAACTATGAATTTAGTGATACATTTTTAACGTTCTTTCGTTCTTTGCGCAACTAGCACAAAACGTTTTTTATGAAAAATAAAGTTCTTGTATACATGGACGATTGAAACCTTGTTTGGAAAGTTTTTTCAGATTTTCTCTCTGTTTTACCCAGAATTTCTTCTGCAAAAGGGGATACTCTCATGCAAAATCCGTCAGAATCCGTCAATTTCAAACAGGGCGAGGGCTTTCCTGTGCAAAATGCCCAGAAAAAAGTTCCAGACAAAAAGGCCGCCGTGCCAGCAGCACAGCAGCCTTTGAAAAGCCATTTCAGTTTCGCATCACTTGCACAGGAACGCCGGCAGGGGCTTGCCCTCCCTGCGCCACTGGTGATATTCCGCAGTGGCGGCAAATTCCACGTCACCGGCGGAGTTCAGGGCAGTTTCCACGGAATCCTGCACCACGCCGATGATAAAGCCGACACCGACCACCTGCATGGCGATATCATTGGAGATGCCAAACAGGGAGCAGGCCATGGGGATCAGCAGCAGGGAGCCGCCAGCCACGCCGGAAGCACCGCAGGCACCCAGAGCGCTCATGGCGCTCAGCACGATGGCGGCCGGCAGGGACACCTGAATGCCCAGCGTGTTGGCGGCGGCCAGCGTCATGATGGTGATGGTGATGGCGGCACCGTCCATGTTGATGGTAGCGCCCAGCGGGATGGAGACGGAGTACATGTCCTTGTCCAGACCCAGCTTTTCGCACAGGGCCATGTTCACGGGGATGTTGGCGGCGGAGCTGCGGGTGAAGAAGGCGGTCAGGCCGGACTCACGCAGGCAGCGGAACACCAGCGGATAGGGGTTGCAGCCCAGATAGATAAACATGATGAGGGGGGAGACGATGAGGGCCATGAACAGCATGGTGCCCACCAGCAGGGCCAGCAGCTTGCCGTACTGGGTAAAGATGGCCAGGCCGTTGCCGGAAACGTTGGTGTACACCAGACCCATGATGCCGAAGGGTGCCAGATTGATGATCCAGCGGACGATCTGGGAGACTGCATCCGCTGTGTTCGCCAGGAACAGCTTGGTGCTGTCCGCGCCGTACTTCTTCATGGCCAGACCGAACAGGCAGGCCCAGAACAGGATGCCGATGTAATTGCCGTTCAGCAGGGCACTGACGGGGTTTGCCACAAAGTTGGTGAGCAGGGTGTTCATCACCTCGCCCAGGCCCTGGGGCACCACCTCGGATTCTGCCGCCTCGGCCAGAACGACGGTCTGAGGAAACAGGAAGCTGGTCGCCGCCGCAATGGCGGCGGCCAGGAAGGTGGTGAGCATGTACAGCCAGATGACCGTGCCAAAGCGCCGGTCCAGCCTGGACGTGCCCTGCGCCAGCGCACTGGCCACGATAATGAACACCAGCACCGGGGCAATGCCCTTCAGGGCACCCACGAACAGGCTGCCAAACTCTTCCACCCAGCCCGCACCGGGCACCGCCAGTGCCAGCACCGCACCGACCACAAGGCCGATGACGATGCGCAGGATCAGGCTGGTGGCGTTGTACCTTGCCGCAACCGCTTTCAACGTTTTCATAACTTTTCTACTCCCCTATCCAGATTGTGCGCCTATTGCGCACAGTTTTCCCATTCCTCTACACGGAACAAGTACGATTATACGCCTCGCTGACCGAAAAGTCAAAGATTTTACCCGCTTTTTTTGTTTTTCATTTCAACATATACAGACACGAGCTTTTTTCACTGTCCGTATATGAAATACAGATTCACAAAAAGAGACCGCACCCCGTGTGTTTCGGGATGCGGTCTGTTCCTGTTTTAGTCGAGATAGGACACCTTGCCGGGCACAAAGCCCTGAATGCCCATGCCGGGCGCGTCGGAGACGGTGATGTTCTTTTCGTTGAACACGGCACCGCCGAGGATGTGGTCCTCGCTGCAGAGCACCGGGCCGTCGAGGTCGATCTTGGTGATGATCTTCTTGGCGCAGGCCAGCTCCACAGCGGCGTTGACCGAGATCTTTGCTTCCAGCATACAGCCGATCATGCACTCCACGCCGTACACCTCAGCGGCGGCGGCAATACGCAGGGCATTGGTGATGCCGCCGCACTTCATCAGCTTGATGTTCACAAGGTCGGCCGCGCCGGTCTGCATGATCCGCAGGGCATCTGCCGGGCTGAACACGCTCTCGTCGGCCAGCACGGGCACATCGGCATGGCGGGTGACATACTGCATCCCCTCAAGGTCTGCGGCGGGCACGGGCTGCTCCACGAACTCAATGTCCAGCCCCTTCTCCTGCATCTGGTTCAGGATGCGGACCGCCTGCTTGGCGTTCCAGGCCTGATTGGCATCGATGCGGAGCTTGATGTCCCGGCCCACGGCCTGCCGCACCGCGGCAAGGCGGGCCACATCCAGCTCAGGGTCAATGCCAACCTTGACCTTCAGGCAGTCGTAGCCGCGCTGGACGGCGGTGCGGGCATCCCGGGCCATCTCCTCCGGCGGGTTGACGCTGATGGTGATATCGGTCACGATGTTTTTGCGGGCACCGCCCAGCATCCGGTAAACAGGGGCGCTGTACTTCTGGCCCAGCAGATCCCACAGGGCCATGTCCACAGCGGCCTTGGCGCTGGTGTTGTGGACAAGCGCCTTCTGCACAGCGGCGGTCAGATCCTCAAATTCATCGAGGTCACGGCCCAGCAGGGCAGGGGCGATATGATCCTGAATGGCACCGAGGATGGCACCGGTGGTGTCGCCGGTGATGACACCGGTCGGGGGTGCTTCGCCGTAGCCCACCGCACCGGTATCGGTGTGGAGCTCTACGATAACATCCTCAACGCTGTTCACAGTGCGCAGTGCCGTTTTGAACGGCACCCGCAGCGGGGTGGAAATGCGGCCAAGCCGCACCTGTGTGATCTTCATAGTCCCGTCCTCCTTCTTATTCCAGCGGCAGGTTTGCCAGCTTGACAATGGCGTTTGCAATGATCTGGGCGTTCTGCACCAGACGTTCCAGATCGATGCATTCATCGGGCTGATGCTCTGTGACCGGGTCACCCGCGAACAGGGGGCCAAAAGCCACCACGTTGGGCAGCATCTTGGCGTAGGTGCCGCCGCCGATGCACTTGGGCGGGGCATTGTCGCCGGTGGCATCCCGGTAAACCTCCAGCAGGGCGCTGACCAGCGGGGTCTCGGCAGGGTAGTAGAGCTTTTCCTTGTGCACCTGCCCATCCAGCGCCCAGCCTGCGGCCTCAAAGGCGGCCTGCACAGCGGGCTGGCAGTCTGCCCGTTCCATGGTCACAGGATAGCGGTAGTTCAGCTTGACCCACAGATGCTGCGCGTCGCCCTCGATCAGCCCCCAGTTGCAGCTCATGGGGCCGGAGAGTGCATCCTCCAGCCGGTGGCCCAGCAGGCGCTCGCCGTAGGGGTCGGTGCCCAGCTTCTCGGCCAGAAAGTGCATGGCCTGCTTGGCATCCCCCTCCAGCGGCAGCCGGTCGAGGTAGCACACCAGCCGCCCGATGGCGTTTTCGCCCTGCTCCGGGTGGCTGCCGTGGGCCGAAACGCCCACCGCTTCCACCTGATAGCCGCCGGGGACGGCTGTCACGGTGATGTGCTCCGCATCCGGCAGGGCGGCCCCCGCCGGGGCGGTCAGCGCAGCGCAGGCGTAGTCCGGCACCACATTGCCGGCCACGCCGCCCTGCACCCTGCTCAGCTGCCAGGCCCCGGTCTGGTGCAGCTGCACGGCATAGCTCTCGTTCAGGATGCCCTTTTCGCCGTTGATGAGCGGATACTCGCCGTCCGGGGTGAAGCCCAGCACCGGGATCTCCCCGCCGTGGGCCTTGTAGTACAGCACGTCCCGGTCGTTGGTCTCCTCGTTCAGGCCGAACAGCAGCCGGACACGGCGGTTGAGCGGAATGCCCAGATCCCGGATGGCTTTCAGCGCGAACAGGCTGGCCACCACCGGGCCTTTGTCATCAACGGAACCCCGGCCATACAGCCTGCCGCCCTCGATCTCGGCGGCGTAGGGCGGGTGATGCCAGCCCTCGCCCTCGGGCACCACGTCCAGATGCCCCAGCACCGCCACCATCTCGTCCCCGGTGCCGATCTCGCACCAGCCGATGTATCGATCCATGTCGGTGGTCTCAAAGCCCAGCTCATGGCAGAGGGTCAGCGCCTCGGCAAAGCAGGCATCCACCTCCTCGCCAAAGGGCTTGCCCGGCAGCGGGTCGGCCTCCACACTGCGCCTGCGCACCAGCCGCTGGAGCGCCGCCACCATCTGGGGCCGCAGTGCCGCCACGGCCTCGTTCAGTTTTTTGTCCATACGTTCCACCCCTTTTGTGATTCATTTCACAGCTTGTATTATAGAACGATTGCCCCCGCTCCACAAGCCCCCAGTTCCACGAAAAAACGCCCCCGCATACTTCATCAGAAGTATCCGGGAGCGCTCGATTTCAATTGAAAATTGTCAAATCCTATGATATACTGTTTTTAATGCTGGTAACAGCAGGAAAAAAGGTGCTGTCTGCAATGCAGGTGGTCATGCTTCTCGCTCCTGGTGTGCTTACAACGCCGCGCAAGCGGCAACGTTGCTCCGGGAAACGGAACTTTTTTGATTTTGTACCCTTTCCCGGAGCCTTTCAGGCGAAGGGAGGGATGTCGAATGTCTCTGACAGAAGTTTGTGCTCTGTTGACGGTAGTGATCAGTTTGCTGGCTCTGCTTGTCACCGTTGCGAAAGCCGCATTTGATGCTGGCTGGAAGATTTCTCACGAGAAGAGCGATAAAAACAAAGAAGATTGACCGCCACAGTTCCCCAACTCAAACGGTCAATCTTGAGAATAACGGTAAAGTTAAAGAAGTAGAAGAAAACCGCTTCCCTGGTTACGTTCTTGTTGAGATGGTAATGACAGACGAAGCCTGGTTCGTTGTCCGTAATACTCCGAACGTTACTGGT
>ERZ824978.3214-NODE-3214-length-12633-cov-3.592702_pt1 | contig 12633 bp, 10 predicted proteins | sample MGYA00519860_ERZ824978 | MGnify/ENA primary metagenome ERZ824978 (study PRJEB31778, sample SAMEA3449184) | human gut metagenome | biome: human gut; feature: human-associated habitat; material: faeces | place: United Kingdom | collected 2010/2012 ... | reverse complement strand
TAATTATACTTATTATTAAAATTTTTATTTTTTTCAAGTTTAATCATTCCTTTTTTTAATTTTCTGCATATAATGCACTTTTTGAAATTCCAACAATGTCATCTACATTTGCCCATCCATTTGTTGTTGTACTTCCTGGATCTGAAACATAAACCTCTCCAGATGAATTTATATCTAATAAAGCAATAAAATGTTGTCCATAATATTTTGTTGCTCCACCAGCTTTCAAATTACCAGAAATTTCAACCACTACAGGTTTTCCATTTTTTAGATGTTCTGTAATATTTTCAGATGTTGCAGAATCTCTGCTGCAACTAATTCCGTATTCACTATAATGTTGTACTAAGTAATTATGATTTGCAAGATTTGCCGGATTAACATTTATTCCATAACCTGTTAATACTATTGAAATTGAAGTAATTGAACATCCTATAGAACTAATGCTTTCTCCATAAGGCATATACAATGTATCTTTATATGAACCTTCATATTGTTTATATTCTTTAAATTGTTTTCCAGAATTAGCAACATATATTGATGTATATCCATCTCCATCATCTACTGATGTTGAAGTACCACTTGGCTTTGTTTTTCCTTTGAATTCATCATAATAACCTTTGGCTGCATCAATTCTTTTTTGAATTGAACTTTTAAAGGCTTCTGCACTTGGTCTTTCAAATGTAGCACAAAATGCTTTAGTTGCTTTTTCTACACTATCAGCTTCAGTCCATGAATTTTTTCCATTTGGAAAACTTTCACTATATAAACCTGGATCGTTAAAATATCCATTATCCTCTAATTCCATTAATAAATATTCTATTTGTACTTGTACATCTTGCCATTCTTTTCCTTGTTCACTAGCATAATCTCTAAGATATTGACATCTGCCAAATGTCCATTGACATAGCCCAATACCTCCTCTTTCTTCTGTTTGTCCATACTCTACTAATGTTGGATCAAATCCAGATTCTCCATATATATTTCCCATTGCACCAGCAGTTGCTTCTTCACTATATCCTGCATCCCTTAATGCAAACCAGACCTTTTCTTCAACTGAATTTCCATAAATTCCTGTTGAAGTATTAAATGCACTTGGAGCATACTCACTAAAATTAAATGCTATGATGCCAGTATCTTCCCCGCTAGCTTTATAAACAAGATATTTAGTAATATCAACTAAATTGGCTGTTTTATCATTATCTTCTAATATACCTATCAACCAATCTAATGTTAACCAACCCTCAGTTGGATATTTTTTATACAATTCAACAAACTTTTGCTCATTCCCTGTTACTTGAGATTCTCCAGCTTTATATTCATTGACAATACTTGTTGTATCTGTTGTAACTTGTGTAGTGGTTTCTTTTCGATAATTTTTTACTATTTCTATCTCTTTCTCTTCTTCATCGCCATCTTCATTTATATATTTTTCTGTTTTTGTTTCTGTTTCAGACCACTCATCTGTATTAACACTCGTCGCTGTAGAAGATGATTCATTTTGTGTTACTGTACCATTGGCTTTTTGAACATTCTGAGAAGTTTGTTCCAATAATAATTTATTATCAAATTTTACGAACCATGTATCAGCATAAATTAATTCTAATTTTGAAGATGCTTTTTCTGTTGTTTTTATTTCTTTGTCAGTTTGATGTAAATCAACATTTTCAATATTTATTGAGTAATCGCCATTTTCATCTTCTTGTTTTGTTTGAGAAGACTCCTCTGTTGTTGTTATTACTCTTGTTGTTGAAACATTATCTTCAAGCATAATAACAAATTCACTATCTAATGCAAGTTGAGCTAAATTATTTGCAAATTCTTTATTTTGAGTATCTATATACCAACTTAATACATATTCCATTGGCATTGTATATTTACTTAATACACTCTTATAGTCCAAAGCTGTAGGATTTTTACTTACTGTTAAGTTACCATCCGAATAACTCCATGTTGCAGTTATTAATTTATAATTATCATCCAATGAAAATTCTTTTAATGCTTGCTCTGGATTATCCTTTATATCAGCTTCAAATTGTTCTAATGGTACATATTTTAAATCGACTACTTTTGATTCAATTGTACTAGAAATACTACTTGTACCATCAATCATTGTTCCATATCCTCTGTTGTTAATATTGTAATACTCTAAAATTCCATTTACAACACCTTTTGCATACTGTTGTAATCCATAATCTTGACTAATAATTGCATAATCTTTTTTTGAAGTTAAATAACCTCCATTTATTGTTAAAGATAAGAAGTTATCTTCTTTTGTTCCCAATGTATTAGTTGTATCACTGCTATCAAAATCCGCAACATTTAATCCCATACTACTAGATACTGCTTTTTTTAAAATCTCTCCTAATTTTTTAGTTTCATCGGAACCTCCATCTTGATTATATGTAATTCCTACTCCATTTTTATTATTATAAGATTTCCCATCTCCATTCGCATTAAATGCTATACCAACTAATGCATCTACATTAGCATCTTTTGCTTTTTGAATTCTTACATCATTTGAAACATTAGGTTCATCTTCTGTACTTCCTATTTGAACAACTTTTATATTCCCATAAATACTAAATGCTTGTTCTATATACTTAGCCACTTTTATCGTTAGTTCTTCTTCTTTTAGCTGTTGTTCTCCAGATTCCGGATTAGGTGATGTTGCACCAGGTGAATCCTTAGAATATGCTGCCATTATACCAATTGTATAAATTTTATTTCCATCAGATGGCTGATTAACTGTATCAGTATCAGAATATGTAATATTTTGTTTTATTGTTTCCCCACTAGCAGTATTTTTTATTTCTCCATAAGATTTGTTAGGCGTAATTCTTCTTATTTTTATTGCTCCTTGAAATTGATTATCTCCATTAGTTATTTTTCCACCAAGATTTGGATATTGTGTAATTAATTCAGCTTTTATTATTTTTTTTAGAAGTTCTTTATCTATCGACGCTGTAACATAATTAGCTTTATTTAGTTCATTTATAGTATTATTTATCTTTTCATCTATATCATCTTTAAAATCTAAGTAATAACCATTTTCTGCATCGCCTTTTATTTGTATTAATGAAGATAGATTTTTTGATTTTGCATCATTTTCATCTAATGTTGATGCATAAATAACTTCTGGTGTATCTGTTGCTTCAAATATCTCTATAAGCCAACTAAATACTGTAGTAAGTAATGCTGTAATAAGTATCAATGGTAATAGTTTTGCTAAAATTAATGATATAAATGATGTTATTTTTGCTACTATTACATTTTTTATTTTTTTAAATGCCTTATTCTTTGATTTTCTAACAATATCTTCTACAGCATCTTTACTCTTTTTTTCATCATTTTCATTCAAAACTATCACCTCTATTTCTTCATAATTTTATTGATTTTATAATTCAATTTCAATTTCTATTATATCTTTATAATTATCTACATCTTGTTTATATTTTTCATAATTTTTGATTATATTAGAAAAATTTACTTTTCTTAATCCAACATCAACTCTATAAGAATTATTGAATTTTATTTGTAAACTTTTTTTCTTGTTTTTTTCTATAATAAAATCTTCATCTATATTTTCATTAAACATTGCCTTAAATTTTATACCATTACTATCTTGTAAACAAATCTCTTCTCCATCGTTATTCTTTGTTAATTTTATTGTATTTTCTGTCGTATTACTTACTTCTAAATTAATTATTTGATAATCCATATATACATAAGAATTTTTTATTAAAATAGTTATGTTATCTTTTGTTTTTGATTTTTCTATATCTTTAATTCCCAAAAAGCCACCCACATTTAGCTTATAACTATCATTTTCTTTTATTATTGTAAAATAATCTTGTAAATAATTAGATGTATTGTCTCTTCCAGTTGTTAACATATTATCATACACTTTTACTAAATAAATATCTCTACCAGAAGATGACCAAGATTGAAAATTGTATTTTTTATTTTTATCAAAATTTTCATTATAATATAAATCTTCAAATAATTTTTCAGAAGGATATAATACTTTTTTACAATCAGAAGAAAGTAAATCATATGCTTTTTCTGGTTGACTGTTAATACAATATTTTAAAAATTGCTCTATTAAATTTCCATATTCATCTTGTTTTGTTTCTGATACTGTTCCACCTGATACCATTGATTTACTTTCATTTTTATATATTGATGTATTTTTCTGTTGTTCAATTATTTTATTATTTTTTTTATTATTTTCATCTCTAATGGATTTATTAAGATTTTGAATTACAGTAATTGAAATAATTATTCCAATTACTATAATCCATATTTTTATTCTATTTTGATTATATATTCTAATCAAATTATGCATTTATTATTTTCCTCCCATAAATTAATTCTTTCCTTGTATCATTTTTTTAAATTGTTCTTCTGCATTAGCCCCAGTAACAATTGAACTTTTTCTATCATTCTTTGTTTTTTCCTGAGTTCTTGATTTTTTTGATATATTTTTATAGTAAGCTCCTTGTCCATGTGCTTCAGCAAATAATTGCATAACTTGTTCTTGTTGCTTTTTGTTACTTACTTTACTTGCTACGATTCCTTCCATAGCACTTCTTTTCTTGTCATCCAAAATATAATCTTGACCATATTTTCCTGTTAATCCAACTATATCCATCATTTGTTCATGGTTTCTACCACCAACTCCGCCATATTTACTTTCAAGCTCTAAACCTTTTTCAATTTGATCATCACTTAAGCCTGCCACTTTATAGTCAAATGCTGAATTCATAAGATCTTGTGCTGTATATGTATTTCCTGTTTTTTCTTCCAATGTAGCTGCCATTTCTTTATATTTTCTTTTTTGTTCATCATCTTTCATAAAAGCTTTTTTAGCTTTTTGATTTTGTTCAAATATCTGCTCTTGACGAGCTCCTGCTAAACCATATTTTTCTTCTCTGTAATCATTTTTTACAGTATTAACCGCATTGCCAACTCCATTTTTTACACCATTTCCAATTCTTGTTGCTCCATTAAATGTTCCTTCACCAATTTTATTTCCCGCTGCAGCACCTGCTAAACCATATTGAAAAGCCTTTGATGGATCTCCACTTGCTATTCCTGCAGCCAATCCAATTGCTCCTCCCATTAATGTTCCAGATGCCTTTAATCCAGTCCTCAATGCTTTTTTACCAACATACCTACTTCCTTTTAAACCTCTTTTAGCTCCTTTTATCATAGTTCTTTTTAATGCTTCAGCTGTTGATACTCCGCTTTTTAAATTATTTTCCTTTTTATTATATTTTGTTGGAACCTTCTTACTTTCTTTTTGTTCAAAATTACTATTTCCTAATTGTTCAATTGAATCCATATTTTGTTTGTTCAAATTATCATCTAATCTTTTATCTACACTAGAATAATCTACAGAATCATCTTCAGTTATCTTATCTGTTACTGCACCACCTGCTGCTAAAGCACTTGCATTTCCAGTAGCATTATCTATAGAAGAATCTATACCCAAATTATTTTCTTCTCCATTAAATGATTCTAATGTATTTCTTTTATTCTGTCTAATTTTATAATTATCTTCGGCATCTTGTCCATTTCCTTTTCCAGGTCCACCTTTTCCTAATGGTGGTGGAGCTTTTTTACCCAAGCTCTCCAATGCCTTCATAGTCATCGCACCACCAGCAAAAGAACCTAATCCTCCAGCTGTTTGACCTTTGTCCAATCCAAACATTTTCTTTATGAATTTTTCTGCTGGAATTAAGAATCCTATTGTAACTAATGCATAAATTGGATTATCACTAGCTAAATCCATAGCAGATGATACCATTACAGAATATAGCAATAAATGAACTGGCTGTAATATGGCATTCATTATATATTCTTTAAACCACATATTAAATGCTTGTGCTTTTCCATCTCCTGCTTTATCAATTGGATATGTTAGAGATACCAATGGCGCAATCATCGTTAGAAATGCCATCCATAAAAATCTTTTCAAATATGTAAAAGTGAACATAATTGTATATATAACTAACACAATATAAATTATTGTATATGCAGTAGCATCTCCCCAATTATTGCTTTCTGCCATAAATCTCATATAACCTGTCAAGTTTGTTTTAAAACTTGTTCGTGAATTTCCATCAACTACATCTACATATATTGTTGAATCCCCTAAAGAATTATTTAATAATTCTGTTACTTTATCAATAAGCATTAAAGTTCCAGCCATTATAAAATGAATTGCAAAAACCAAACATAATGCCACAAACCAATTCAATAATGCTTCTTTATATTTTGCTTTTCCCTGTGCTGATGTTTCTATTAATATTCTAATGCCCAAATAAACTAAAACACATAATAAGCCAACAACAGATATATTTCTAAAAGCTTTATACCAAGAAGAAATTGTTGGAGCTAATTTACTTGCATAACTTTCAGTCTCTTCTCCATATACGTTTTTATAACTATTTGGATGAATAAAATTAACATCTAACGCAGGTATTTTATTTGAAAATATATTTTCAGGGCAGTATAACATATTGGGTACCTTCCATCCATCACTAAACAATCCATTTCCAAAATTACCTGCAATTGCTTCTTTTCTTGTTCCTCCTTCATTACCACTAGAATATGCTGATGCACCTTCTTTAGTAACACTTGGATTATCTTTGTCGAGAATTACAGAACCATATATTTCGTCAGTTCCTAGCATTGTTTTATTTAACAACCCCATTACTACATCTCCGAACAGAATCTAACAATTTTAAAAGTTGTTCTAATATTTTTCCACCCATCTTTTCAAAAATACTTGCAGCATCGCTTTGAACTGGAATAGCAAAGTTAAAAAGTATAACTACAACTAATGCTAATATAATCTTTTGTATTGTACTCTTTTTTGTTAAAAACCTCATTTTTTCCTCCCTTACTATCCTAAAGCACTCTCTTTTTTATTTCTCATTTGTACTAATTTATTAATATTTGTCTCAACAAATTCAAATTCTTTCTCTGTAGGAACAATTTGAATTATTGCTGTTTCAGAACCTACTTTTAACAAGCCTTCACCTTTTAAGCAAGTAGTTAAAAATCCAGCTTCACCTTCGCTTAATTTAAATACTTCTTTTAAGTACTGAATTTCTGATTTATCTTGTGCTAAGAATAATTTTGTATCAGAAGAAGTTAAAACAGCTTGAGCTTCTGGCTTTTCATAAAAGTCTTGGAATCTTTGAGAAATAATTGCTAATGATACATTTCTTTTTCTTGCACGTCTAGCCATTGTATTTAAAAAGTCTACAGCTTCTGGGTATGGTAATAACATCCAAGCCTCATCAACAATAACTCTTTTTTGTCTAGCTCTTGTTCTATCTTCACTATTCTTCTTTACGAATTTTTCCCAAATCCAAGAAAGTAATATTTGTTGAGCTAATGGTCTTGCGAATCTTTCCTCTAATTGAGAAATATCTAAGTTAATAAATGGTGCTCCATCTAACAAGTCGAAGGTTGATTGTCCATCAAAATATGCCATTTGACCATTAAATTCTCTTATATATTGTTTCATTACTTTTAATAAATAACTATAATGATAACTATAATCTTTATTTGTATTTGCTTGAGCCTTTTTTTCTAGATTTTTATACCAACTTCCTATAGTAGGCATTTCTTTCTTTTGATTATAAAGTTTATCTCCTTGTTGAAAAGTTTGTCCACTATATAAGCTACTTGGATTACTATTAATTCCAAGTCTTGCATACTCTTCTGCAACAGTTTCTGCAATTACTTGTTTTGTTAATTCATTTACTTCAGAACTTCTTGTACTTCCTCTCGCCATTGTAAGTAAAGCTTGAGTAACATCCTCAACTTTACTTTCTACATTTAGAACAGTTCTTTCTCTTCCTGTTATTTCATCTTTTACATTTTCTGGTTCTATATCAAATAAATTAATTACTGTTTTTGAATTTGGGCTTAATACAACATTAATTCCACCTAAGCTTTCTGCAACTATACTATATTCGCCTTCAGCATCTAGTGCTAAACTTTCTATTCCCATAAGAACAGAAGAACGTGAAATTAAAGTTTTCATTGTAACAGATTTTCCAGCTCCGGACTTAGCAAATATAACCATATTATAGTTTGTAAGTGATGGGTGGAAGTTATCAAATAAAATTGGTGTTCCTGTCTGTTTATTAAATCCTATTGGTACACCAGTTGAATGTCCTACTTCTGTTGTAGTAAATGGAAATACTGTTCCCATTGATCTACTATCAAAATCATGTGATTTTTTCACTCTATCTGTTGCAAATGGTAAATTACTTTTAAATGCTTCTTCCTGCATTCCCCATGCACTTTTTATCCCTACTAATGATTTAGACATTTCTGTAGAAAGTAATTTTGTTAATCTATCTAAGTCTTCTTGATTATATGCAAATAATGTAGAAACAATAGATGCTTCATACATTTTATTAAATCCCGCTGCAATTTCATCTCTTAATTGCTCTGCTTCATATCTCTTTTGAGCTAATGTACTTTCTCTGTTTATATTTCCTCTATCAGCAGCTACAATTCTTTCTGTTTCTAGTTCATTTATTGTTTTATTCAATTCACTTTGAGATCTAGATTCTGCTATTGGTGTAATATATATTGATGTATTTATATCTCCAAAAAAGTATAAATCCCTAAACAATTCTGGGAATGTACACATACGAGGAAGTGTAGAAATAAAGAAACTTCTGGCATATCTTTTTACACTTGCTATTATTTCCAAATGATCTATATGTGATGCATCAATCCCTGAAGGAGCAATTAATTCTTTAACAGTTTTTCTTCTTAATATTTCTGGTTCTTCATTATCATTAATTAATTGATTGTTTTTTTCTTCCTCTTGTTGTCTTTTTAACTTGTTTTTCATTTTTTTCTCCTCCTTCCTGTAATTCTTTAATTGCTGCATCAGCAACTTCTTCTCCAACATATTGTCTATTTTCAGATAATATAACTTGTGCCATTTTATTTATTAGTTCTTCCATACTATCTTCTTTTTCTTCTGCTTTTTCTTGTAATTTTGATTTTACTTTTGTTATAGTTTCATTTGCTACATCAATAGCTTTTTTATTTATTTCTTCATCTAATACTTTTATTTTTTTAGCAAATACATCTGGCGCTGTAGAATATAAACTATCATATTGCGCTCTCATCGCTTTATTCAAATTATATATTTCTGCATCTTCTCTATTGTAAGCCATATACAATAATTCAACCAATTGAGCAGAATTTAATATTTTCCCTTTTACGGAACAAGCAGATATTGCTCTTATAATAGATTGTGCTTTTGTATATAATTCTGAAAAAGCCATACTTTTTATTTCTTCTTTATCATATTTTTCATCAGAGTTTTCTTCTGAAAAATATGGTATTACTATATAATATTTTTGATTTAAAACATTTTTATTTAAGCTCATCTTTTCAGTGTTAGCAATTATATCAGTTCCATATTCTAATAAATTTCTTTGCTTTGTTAATTCGTAAAAATACTTTTCTAATTCAATTTCTGTATATGAACCAGATTCTTTCATTTGGTTATATTGTGCTTTCATTCTATTATAATTATCTTGAATGTCTTTTAATTTGTTTTTATATGTTCTTACACTATTTTCCAAATTTACAGTTCTAGTTTGTATATATATTTGAATTGGGTGTCTTAAAGTATTTAAAAATTGTTGGAATCCTTCCTCAACTGAAACTTTCTCTATTTGAGACATTAAATCATAATTAACACCTTGACATTCAACAACCATTATGTATCTTTTACCATCTTTTTGAACAATCATATTATCTGTTACTGAATCAAATTCCATAAAGTCAAATATTGATTGTTTATTATAGCCTGTTGTTTTTACATTTTCTTTTATTTTTGAATTATTTTTACTTTGCTCACTTTTTTTATTATTCTTATCTTTATTTGAATTTTCTTTACTCTTTAACACTAAAAAAATGATTGATAATATCATTAACAAAGCTATTAATATAATAAGTATTATTCCTAATATTGCTGAAATTGTATTTGTCCCCATTATTCTTCTCCTCCTTTTTCATTAGTAGCTGTATTATGACCTTTTTTATCAAAATCATATACATATATTTTTTTATTATTCATTTTAAATTTTATAGCTCTTTTTATTACATCATCAATGTTTTCTCCACCTGTCTTTTTAGTTATTTCAAAAGCATTTGTTTCAGGAACTTTAAGCGTTCCAATCGCAAAACCTAATAGAGCCAAAATTACTATTGCAATAATTCCAACAATATTTAATTTTACTAAACTAAAAATTAAATAGAAAATAAATCCTATTCCTATTCCAACAACAGTATATATTAATGCTTTTGTTGAAAATACAAACAAAATTCTTCCTTCTCCTTTTACATTTCTTGGTAAATTATATGTTCCCAATATTATTTCCTCCTCAGTAACAAAAAATTACATTTTTACTAAGTATAATTATAACATAAAAACTCGTAAAATGTAATATTTTTAGGCAAAAAAGGTAAATTTAATATTTTTTTAATAATCCTGTAATACTATTGTAATAAATTTATTTATATTTTTATTTAAATTTATTTATAAAACAAAAAAAGAGTAGTTTTTCTACTCTTTTTACTAAGCTGCTATTCCAGTAACAAATTGGTAAACAACTTGTGCTAATGCTGATGCTGCAAATATTAATACTGCACCAACTAAATATGGTATCATTGATTTTTTATAATCGGCTTTTTCTTCAGCACTACCCATCATATATTTAATACCTAAGATAATTAAAACAATAACAGATAATATAATACCAACTGTTTGTAAAATCCCAACAATAGATTTTCCTACATTTGCAATTTCTGTTGACCCTGTTCCACTTGTTGACCCAGTTATTTCACTAGGATCTATTGCAAAACAATTAGCTGCAACTGATACCATCATTACAATTAATAAAATTGTTGTTAATATTTTTACTAGTTTTTTGTTCATTTTTTCTTTCCTCCTTATTTTCTATATCAACTCTCTTAAAACGAGAAATTTAATAACATTATATTCAGTATATCATATTTTGTATTTTTATGCAACTTTTTTAAAAATTTTCCATAAATTTAAATATGATTTGTGGTATTAGTGATACTGTAAATACCATAAATGCTCCTATTAAATACGGAATCATGGTCTTTTTATAATCAGCCCTCTCCTCTACACTTCCTAACATATATTTTATTCCTATAACAATTAATATAATAACTGATAAAATAACACCCACAGCTTCTAAAACAGAAACTATCACATTTACCTTTTCTATAAACTGTGGTGCATCTTCTCCTTTTCCCTTATATTGATCTAAATCTCCCAAATTCAAATCATCAGCCACTTTAACACTTTCTTCTGTTACAACTATTTCTGTTGCTGTAACAACATACGGAAATATTATAGTGCAAATAGCTATTAGTATTATAATAAACTTTAACTTTTTATTCATATTACACTCCTTGTAAAATTGTTACTACTAATTTCCAAATAGCAAATGAGCCAAATATAATCACACATCCAACTATATATGGAATTAGTAATCCTTTTATATCTGCTTTTTCTTCAGCACTTCCTAACATATATTTTATTCCTATTATTATACCAGAAATAACAGCCACTGCTATACCTAAGGTTAATAATATATTATATATATTTCTAGAAAAAGCTTGCAAATTTGAAGTTGTTACTTTTTCATCTGTACCTAAGTTAACAAATGAATCACTATCACTTATAACATCATCAATTCCGTCCATCAGAGGTTGATGTTGTAACACTTGGGTCTCTGTAATATCTTTCTGCTTTATATGATTTTATTTCTGTTTTCAAATAGTCTTCAACATTAGCATCAGATCCTTTTGAATCGCAATAAACTTTAGCCCATTTATTTTTTATTTCTTTTTTGTCACTATCTGATAAACTAGTATTATCATCAATTCCCCTAATTAACTTTGTATCTGGATCACTTTTATCAAAATAAATATTTCCACTTGTATTTAAATATGTCTTTATTTGTTCATAATTATATCCCATTAAATCTTCTTTTGTTTTCTCAACTCTTTCACTTGCAGAATTACCATTTTCATCCTTATCATTATTAACAGTTCCATCATCATTATAAAGTTGTGATACAATTGGATATTTACATCCATCATTAAAGAACATTCTTTTAAAGAAATCGTCTAAACTTTCTTCACCATTCATGTCATATAAAATACGATTCCTTATTAAGCCCATAATTTGCCACATTGCAGTATAATTATTTATTTCCTCATCTCCGTTAGCATAATTATCTCTTTCTCCCTCTATTTTTCCTATCAAATCTTCCATATTTTTATCTATTTTGTTTTTGTCTATTTTTCCATTTTTATCTGTACAATTTTCATTTATCCATTTTTTTAAGCTTTCAAAATCTAATTTTGCAGACATTTCATATGTTGTATTATCAAATGTTGCAGAAGTTTTACCTTTGGCAGGAACTGTTTTATGCGTTGTGGCTCCATACGAAGTTGTCCCAGTTTCCCATTTTAGCACAACAAATTTTTTAAAATTTGAATTATACTCCCCATATACGATATTATTTTTCATTATTGTAAAAA
>ERZ824978.3213-NODE-3213-length-12635-cov-8.491733_pt1 | contig 12635 bp, 17 predicted proteins | sample MGYA00519860_ERZ824978 | MGnify/ENA primary metagenome ERZ824978 (study PRJEB31778, sample SAMEA3449184) | human gut metagenome | biome: human gut; feature: human-associated habitat; material: faeces | place: United Kingdom | collected 2010/2012 ... | reverse complement strand
TTGTAGGCAAAGATAATATTTATTGAATTAACCCCTCAAGTTTTTACGTTGATCCTAAATTCTTTCTATTCAGATCAGCAATTTATATTTAGCCAGCGAATTACTCAGGTTTTATGTGGAGTTATCAAATACGGTTGACGTTGTGGTTTACGCGAAGAGTTAATCATAGTGTCAAATAGTTCTAATTTGTTTTACTAAGCGACACTTTCTAAAAACAAAAAAGCATCGATAATCATCAGATTATCAATGCTTTCTTCCAGTCGGGGTGACTGGATTCGATAAAGAAACTTAGTACAATCAAGAAAAAATTATTGTTTCTATTATATATCTGATAATCAATGCAAAATGTAATAAATAGTTGCTTTTTAATTTGGCGAAGTTGCGGGCTTTTTATAAGTTTGTTGCGCAAAAGGTGTTGAATTAGGTGTTGAATAAACTTAGCAACTTTGTAAATATGGCATTGAAATTAATTAAACGGATGTATTATCAGGGTAAAGTTGTAGCGTATTTAAAGAAGAATAATTCAATATTGCGTTACAAGCTTGCAATGATTGAAGAAAAGTATTTAACGACAAAATATAGGGTAAAGCCTGGTTATCCATTTGAAGATTCTGAATTGTTGAATCAGAAAATAGATGAGTTGGAGGAAAGGGTTGATAATAAAGCTTGTGAGATTTTATATTCTAACCCTTTGGCTAAGATAACAAATATGGTTATGGCTGAGGCTTTAAAGCAAGAAAAAGTTGAAGAATCGGAGATTGAAGAGGATGAGAATATTATAGTTTATGATTTTGATAAATATATTGAAGATATGAAATTGCGTAAGGCAGAAGAAGATGCTGAAAGGGGAATATCACGCAAGTTACATCCTTCATGCAAAGATTTTATTAGTACTCGCAACGCTTTAGCGGATTATGAATATGATAACCGAACCCTTCTCCATCTGTCAGATATTACACCAAGTTTTATTGGTGATTTTGTTGATTATTTAGCTGATGAACGAATTTCTAACGAGAATCATACTTATCTCACCAAAGGTAGTTTGGTTAATGCAACAATAAATAAAAGGCTTGATTGCTTAGCTGCGTTAACAAGAAATTTCTACAAAGATTTGAAAGCTACTGAAATCATATTAGAGGGGAAACAAGATAGCGAACAAGCTGATGTTATACGCCTTACCAAAGATGAATTAACGTCATTGGCTTCAATGGATTTGAATGTAGAATCAGAATGTAGGATTAGGGATTATTTTGTTTTTCTATGTTTGACGGGATTGCGTTATTCTGATTTTTGTTTGATTGATAAATCCAATTTTGTGCCTCATCAAAACGGTTATATACTTCGCTTGTATACGCATAAGACGATTAAACGGGCTGAGATTCCTTTGACAAACAAAGCAATAGAAATTGCACATAAATATGAATTTCGTTTTGATTATTATACAAATCAAGCTTTCAATCGACAACTAAAAGAATTGTTGGCACGATATGATTTGTTTGGTGACGAAATAATAAAGTATCGCCAAATAAAGAAAGGAGTTGAAAAGGTGAGTATGCTGAGAAGAGAAAAAATTAGTGCTCATACAGGTAGAAGAACTTTTATATCTATATTGGTTGAAAACGGAGTAAATTTGCCAAAAATAATGGCAATGACTGGACACACAAAAGAATCTACCTTAAAGATATATGTGGATAGATTTTCACCTAATTTGAAGGACGCTATAGTACCATTGGAATTTTAATATAAAAAATGATTATGTGCACAAATAAAAAAGGAGAAGTATCTCAAACTCATTTAGATGAGCATTTAACCAATTGTTTCGTTGGTTATTTGATAGCTATAAAAGAGAATGGTGACGCATTGGGATATACGAGAGTTCAGACAGCATTATTTACTGCTCTTGGTGGTTTAGACAAGGACTATAATACACCTCAATTTGTGGAGCGTATGAGAGATGATTTTGAATTGATTGCAAGACATTTAGATTCAATATCTCATAATATGTATAAGGAAGAGAGAATAAAGGAAGTTTATAATGATAGAAATTCTCCGCAATTAGAAAAGACATATACAGTCGTTGATATTGCAAAGAAGCTCAATATAACGGAACAAGCGGTAAGAAAGAGTATCAAAGTAGGCAATTTGAAGGCACAGAAAGTAAGGAATAGTTATCAAATTACACATAATGATTTAGATGATTTTATTAAAAATAGAAAGCGCAAGTAATTAAAATATGGTAGGTAACTTCTATCAACTATTTGTGAAGTAACCTATTATACTTCACAGAACGGTTTAGCATAAAATTTTCGGGAAAAAAATTGTTCCCAAAATATGCACAATTTGGTTTTCTAATATTTTTCGGGTATATTTGAATCACAAGGAACAATACAATAATTAAAAAAACGGAAAGATAGTACGTTTATCCTCGTTTGAGGAAATGTACTATCTTTTTTATTTAATAATTTAATAATCAAAATATTATGGAAAAAGTAGAATACCAATTTACACAAGTGCCAACCAAATTGATGATACTATTGGATGTTAATTGCAGAAGCATGTTATTTACCCTTTGTCAGTTATCTAGCCATTATGCTGATGAGAATTGCATATTCTTTAGGACTAATGCTGATTTAGTTGCCGAAAGCAGACTTAGCCAAAAGCTTGTTATTGCAACTTTAGATACACTGTATCGGCATGGAATTATCCAAGTGTGGAGTGCAGGGAAAGGCAATGGCAAGCACGCTAATTACTTTAAGTTGAATCTTGAAAGAATAAAGGAGTTTGAACGTCTAAAAATGGATGAATTGAAAAATCCCGATTTACAACTACCAATGGTTGATTATCGTGCTAAGGGTTATTCACCAAGTTATTTAAAAAAGAATACTCAAAATGTTTCCCAAGAAATTCCCAATGATTTCCCAAGAAATTCCCAAATTACCAACAATATAAATAATATAGAAAATATAGATAATGAAGATAATATAAATAATGAAGAAATAGAAAATAGTAATATTAATAATATAGAAGATGAGTATAATAAAAGGATTAATGAATTATTAAAAGGAGGAATGAAGGTTGAGAATATACTAATTAACTTAGCTAAAGAAAATTGGGGATGCTTCAAGTTCTTTAAGGGAAAATTAAAACAGAATGAAGACTTTAAGCCACATTATAGAAAATTGTTGCCTCTAGTCAATGAATTGATTCAACAATATGAACCTAGTTAATTAATTTACTTCAATGTTGTAATTTTCTTACTCCAAATGATATTTATAATAAGAAGTAACAATAAAGTTACTTCAAGAATAAATCAAGTAAAAGAGTAGATTATGAATACAAATATCATTAGAGAGATAAAAAGAAAGATAGAAGAACTTCAAGAACTTATAACAAGGCTGGAGCAGCCTCATCAAACAAAACTAGACTATGTAAACTTGTCAGAAGGTAATAATGAAGATAAACTTTCTAGGATGACAGAGCAGATAGCTCAATACGATATAAACATACTCACAACGCCAAAAGATTCACAACTAGTCAGGTGTGCCATAGTCAATGAACTAGCAGATAGAGGAATGAAATATTGGCATATCATAAGAGCAAAATCCAATGGTTATGATGAGGCTGAACAGACAAAAAGGTATGTATATTTACTTTCAAGAAGAGATAAAATAAACATCAATTTTGGAACAGTAGTGAATCGGTACAAGGACGCAATAGACAAATATAACAGAAACTTAAATATAAATGATGATGGAAACAACTAAACAAAGCGTTGAAAGGAGCGGGAATCTTAACCCAATGTGGAACAAAAAGCAATCATTGGAAACTAAGAAAAAGATTAGTAATAGTCAGAAGAAACGATATGCAACTATCAGAAAAGCAATAAGAGAACAAGACATATTACAACTAGCTCACACGGATGACAAAGCTAGAAAGGAATTAATACATCAACTTCTAGACAAAAATAACATATCCTTTGACAATATTCAACAAGCTGTGAATTTTGTGGCGTTTTTGCTTGAAAAAGAGCGTGTTAAGAATATTATAAGAGAAGAAATCAATAAACTTCTAGTCAAGGATTAACACGGGTAGTACGATGCAAAATTATAGATTTTGCATAACTGGTTGATTATCAGTATAAGAAAACAGTTTGTCGTTTATTCCGATTCTTGCTTTTTTCTTCCTCGTGTAGTAGGCTTAACGTACATCTTCCCCTTTCGGATGGTGCATATTTTATTTTCATATATCTGAGGTGCATCCTCAGAAAGTTTACTAAAGTAATTATTCAATGATGCTTTACTGATTCCAAGTTCTTCTGCTGTATGTTTGTCATACATTGAAGATGGCGAACCGAAATATTCGTGAATCCCGTTAATCTCTAAATGAATTATTGTTCTATAATTTTCTTCCATATCTATATATTTTTTACAAAGTTACTAGAAATGTTATCTATATTCAAATAGAGTCATATTTTTAACTTAGTTTAACGGAAGATATTATTCTATTTCAAATAGAATAACTATATTTGTGATGTGAGAGATAAGGATAGTATTAACAATCAAAACTTAAAAAGATATGAAGGCAATTCAATTCAACAGCAACAATGTAATAACAACAGCAATTAAATGTATGCAGCATGATATGGATGAGGCTACATCAGTTTCAAAAGGTATGATGGCTGAAACATTAAAAAAACGAATGATGAGAGGTGAGGTCGTAAGATTTTCTTATCAGAAATTAGACGGTACAATCCGTTATGCTGTTGGTACATTACAATCGGATGCTGTTAAGGCTAATATAGAAGGTACAGGCATCCCAAAACGATTCTTTGGGATGTTCGCTTATCTAGACCTTCAAAAGATGCAATGGAGAGGGTTTAAGATTGAAAGACTAATTGGAATTGTTGATTGATAGGTGGGGTAATCCCACCTATTTTGTTGTTGCATTATTCTATTTAAAATATAATCATATTTTTAACTGGATTTAACGGTAGATATTATCCTAATTAAAATAAAATCACTATCTTTGTGTTGTAATCAAAAAGCAAAGAGATATGACAACAAAAGAAATAATAAATAGAGCACTAGAGGTAATGAATGGTCAAGATTGGTACTGGTATATGTCGGATTATCAAGTAAGCGAAATGAAGGATAAGGCTTACAGTACAATGCGTTACTTCGTTGAATTGGTTGCTTCAATTAATGATGCAACAATAAGAAAAGCCATGAGAGAGCTTTGGATTGTTACTTATAACTACATGGGATTAAGTTCTCCTATGAGTTCTCCAACTGATATACAGACTAAAGAATATAATGATAGAAAAGCAGAATTGATGGCTGTTATCCTTCCATCAAGATATAATTTGGCAGCATAATAATATGGAAATGGCAATGTATATAATGAGAATATTGAAAAGTCAGTTAATGATTATGTGGTCATGGGGATTTAATTCTCCAAAGGTTATATCCAATGGACTTAGTTTCAAAGTACAAGGTTTCAAGTTCAAAGGTACTGTAGAAGTTGTATATAATGAAAGTAGTGATTTATTTGATATTTCATTAATCAAAGGTGGCAAAGCTGTTGAGGCTGTTGAAGGAGTATATATAGACCAGCTTGTTTCAGTCATTGATAACCATGTTGAGAAGGTAGATAATTACAATGAACGTGTTGAGGCTGAATATTCACTTATTTAGAAAAGTGGTTATTGCTTGATAATCAGCAGCCTCTTTAAATAAGAGGCTGTAATATATTCACTTACATATTAATATACTTAAAACTGAAAATTATGAGCGTAAAGAATAGTACAACTGTAGCGGATTATATAGAATGGGACAAGGCTGTTAACTTGGTGCATAGATTATTCAACGATGGTGATTACCGTTTGTCCTTATTAGTTGGTTGCGGTATCTTTTTCGGATTGAGAATATCTGATATATTACAACTTACTTGGGATATGCTTCTATCTGACAAGTCTTTTGAGTTGATTGAGAAGAAAACAAAGAAGCATAGAGAAATTAGAATCAATTCTAACTTTCAAAAGCATGTACAAAAGTGCTATGATGCTCTCAGTATAACAGATAGCTCGGAAAAGTGCTTTATAAGCCGTAAGAATAGCGTTTATAGCATTCAGAGAATCAATGTATTATTAAAAGGAATCAAGGCTAAATACGGCTTAAAGTCAGTCAAGAACTTTAGTTCTCATTCCCTCAGAAAGACATTTGGACGCCATGTTTATGAGAAGGCTGATTCTAATGGAGAAATGGCTTTAGTTATGCTTTCAGAGCTATTTAATCATAGCAATATAGCCATTACTAAAAGATATTTAGGATTAAGGAAAGAAGAAATTTTACATTGTTACGACTTGCTGGATTTCTAGAAATTTATAATGTGAAAGGAAGTATCGGTATTACTTGGTATTGAGGAAGAATGATTTTTCATCTACTAGGATTAACTAGATAGAATTGCAAGTGTTGAAAATAGGTATATTTTAAAATCATTGATAATCAGATGTAAATAGCATAAAATGATTATATATTAAATGCTGGGTAAAAAATATTTCAAACATTAATTTCTGATTTTGAGTAACTTTGCAAAAAATACAGCTCACAAATGAACGTTTTTTGCTAAATTCTTTCTATTTTTGTAGCGTTGCATAGGGCAACAAGACATAATTTAGGAAGCGTTTGGCAATTTCCTTACCGATGAATCTGGACAATTCAAGTGTAAGATAGGAATGAAAGACGTTCTCCTTTGGTGTGTTTATATGTTTCCAACATATAAAGCCAAAGGTGTGAGCTGTTTTTATTCACTTACACGGGCAGTCCAGAGCCTATCGGTTGAATGCTAACAGGCTCACACTTTCTTTTTTATGCTCCTTTTAGTTTTCATTAAAGTACCATTGAGCCAATGGTTCATTATTAAAGCCATGGAATACAAGTTTAAGTATGTGGGTTCTAGTGTCGAGGACGGGAACTCTATAACACTGGAAAGGCACATTCTAGAAGCGTTTAAACTGCTTCAAAATGAGAATGACTATATCTTACTAGAAAACGAAAAGACGTTTAGAAACGAACAAACATTACAGAAGGGAGGTGTTTTGTAAACATTTATTCGGGAAATAAAATTTTAGCAACCCTTTTTTATATTTTGTTGTAATATACTGCTATTCATTAATATGCATCAGAGTTAAAATAAAAAAACAACTTAAATCTGTAATATATGAAATCATTAAATATAACTATAATAAGTTTTATTGTAGGAGCAATAATTATTGCTTGTAATTCCTCCAAAAAGGAACAGAAAGATAGTACGATAACCTCAGAATTGAGTTCCTTTTCTAACAAAATAGACAATGATACTCTAAATAGCAAAGAAAGTGGGCAAGACAACCTTGTATATCAGTCAGAAGAAATCGATGAGAACATTAACGATGGAACAAGCGATTATATAGAAACGCAGGAAATATGTGATATTCGCAATTTAAAAGAAAGCAAATATCATGATGTCGAAAATGAATTACTCAACGGGAAAGTACGTTCTGTTGAATGGAGCAATGGAAAATCAAATTATGTTATTAATTTTAATACAAATGGCGATTATCAATCCATAGTCCACTATAGCGATAATCCACATGCACCTACACAGCAACATCCTGCTATCCCTAAATATTTCATAGAAGGCAAATTGTTTAACAGATATATTCATCCATTGTATAATTTGAGAAATATTTCGTTTGGAAATTTCGTATATCGTGGCTTTGCTTATATTGATTGCTTCAACCTTATCTCATTTTTCAATGTGAAAGAATCGCAATATTCTTATGACAACAAATCAAATATTAGTGTCATACAAACAGACAGAGGTAAAATAGAATATAAATATAGTGAAAATGGTCTGCTAGAAGGATTCTTAGTAAATGATTTGCCGATGCTACAAATAAGTATGGAGAACAACATGATGTCAGGAATTAGTATTTACAGGGGGGATGGAAGTGTATTCTACAAATATGCTATTTCATATAAAGACAATTCTGTAATTCTTCAAAATGGAAGACCATTTGAAAAAACTGTTTTCCATTTTAATAGTAACGGGAGTGTTACGGAAATTGATGAACAAATAAATAAAGAACAATATTTTGAATCACTTATCTTTTACGATGATAAAGGGCGAATTTCCAATATAACGTACCAGTTCAATGGAAATGATGATGGAGAGGAAACCATTAAATACGACCAATATAATAATGTTGTGGATATTTATGTTTTCTCACGAAACCAGAGTGAAAACGAAAGCATGTGGCACAAAAAGAGATACAGATTCAAATATGAATATGATGATTTGGGAAATTGGATACAAAAAGATGTTTATGAAGTCATTGTTGGCGATATAGAAATAGAGAAAAAAGTAAGTACAGAAACCCGTAAAATTAAGTATTATGAATAAATTGTTGATAATTGGTTTATTGCTTTTCAATACCATGTTAGCTTACGGACAAGTTATAAATGGCAATATGTGGAATTATTTACCTGTTACATCTGAACAGATTCAAATGTATAAAGGTGATGGGGAGTCTTTATATAATGATGTGGAATTTAAAAATGGTATATGGACATCACAATTATATAGTATAAAGAAGGAAAATGTCGAAAAAATGACTATTGTATTTTGTCCTATTACTAAAAAATTCGGGAAGCCTATCTTATCAACAGAAGCCCGTAAAGGATTTCAAGTAACTTACCACTCAGACGGAAGAATCTTGCACGGAGGTGGAAGTAATCTTGGTTTAGATAGCAGAATAATTCCTGGCGGATATACTGCAAATGGAGCGGATATTAAACTGAAAGACAACAGAATCTATGAAGTAATTTATTCATATAATGAAAAGGCTATATATGAATATAATCAGAATGGGTATGTAAAAACTATAAGATACCATTCGAATTATGGGTCTTCGTTTGATAAAATACTTATTTTTCAATATAATTATATTCCTAATAGCAATAAAATATCGAGTGTCGTTGCTTATAATGGTGAAACGGCAAAGGAGGTCGGGAAAGTAAATTATGTGTATGATGCTCAAAAAAGGCTTATTCATTTATATGGGAATCATATAGATGCTGGAAAGTTTGAAAAACAAATAAAATATGACATTCACGGAAATATTGCATTTCTGAGCTTTTCTGAACATTCTAAAATGGGTGACTATCGTAAACAAGAGTATATTTACAATAACCACTATGATGAAAAAGGACTGTTGTGTAAAACAGAATATCAATATAAAGATGAATCAAATTCCAATAACTTCTCAAACAGCTATTCTTTGAATTTTGTTAGCTGCTATAAGTATGATATTGAGGGAAATTGGGTTGAAGTTTTAACAACAGATGAACAAGGAGTTGGGGAATGTGTAAAAAGGCTTATAACATACAAATAAGAATGGTGATAGTTTTAGCAGAAAGTGTAATTAATTTATAAATCGTTAAAAAGAATATTCAGATGGAAAAAGCAAAAAGTATCAAAATGTTATCTTGTTTTGTTGCAGTAGCTATAGCTATATGTTTATTAATTGTATTTGTAAACACATCCAACAATCAAGGTGAAAAACAATCCGTTGAAGAAGTTAATATTAAAAATCGCATAAAGAATATCTATAGTGATTTAAATTTAAATGATACCAATGTAGATGAAAAATATCTTAGCGAAAACCTCAGAAAACTAATGGATAAAGCCTATTCTTTGGTTGATGGCCCAGAGTACATTGATTACAATATATGGACTAATAGTCAAGACCATGATACATTAACAGCTATAATAGTAGATTGCTATTTTATAAATAAAGCACAAGCAATAGCAAGACTTCAAGTTATAGATTCTCGTTTTGGCGAATTATCTTCTCCAACTTTATATTTGCAGCACGAAAATGGAGATTGGTTTGTGGATGATATAATAGAAGATAGAAATAGCTCTTTAAAAATCTATACTATTAAATTTATAGAGGAAAACAAATAGAATCTGATTATCAATATTGTTTATAATCAAATGCTTGAACTAAGCATTAACAATAAAGTTATTTGAGATAGAAAAAATGTTTGTTTTGTTCGGCAGTAATAAACGTTAACATATCTGCCTCAAACGGTGAAATGATGTAGGTCTAGAGCTTAGCTATGAAATAATTAGTACTTGATTCTCACAATTTGTACTAGGATTAGGTGTAACGTATAGATTTTAAATAAAAAACTATGAAAAGAAAGTATTTTTTGACAATGTTATGTGCTGTTTTAGGTGCATTATGTTTCATCTTTTCTTCATGTTCTACAGATGAAGAGGATGGAAATGGAATTAATGGTTCTTTGAAAATCAATGGTGAAAATTATCATGTTGAGGATGCAACAATTTCTGATGGGGTTTCAAATGAAGATGTCTTTGTAGGACGTATGTTTGAGGCAAAATTAAAAGGGAAAGATGGATTTTATCATTTTTCAATGGAGTATATTTATTATGAAGGTGGAAGCTATTCTTTTAATTTAATAGAAGGTGACATTACTGAATATATAAATGTTGAATCATTTAGATACATAACCAGTGTTAGTTTTTCAACATACGATTATGTAAGCGGAAAAGTCTTTTTGACTCACGATGAAAATATCGTAACTCTAGATTTTAAAGACTATACATTCAAAAATGACAAAGGCAGTACATTTGTTGTAAATGGTTCTGCTAAATATATAGATTAACGATTTTACAATCCTTATAAATAAAACCATATTAACAAAAAACAATAGAATATGTTAAAAGTAATAATTTCTCTCTTAGTTTTTGTATATATGATACTTGGTCTATTGCATTATAGTTTTTCGGAAATAGATGGGCAAAAAGTATTTGCTAAAGAATATGAAGTTCCAATGAGTGTATTACCCTACATAAGTACGGATATGCATCATTTTTTAATTCCACACAATACATATTATATCACAACCAACATGGGTGAAGATATAACATTAGCAACTTCATATTTTGGAATTGTTTTTTTTTGATAATGACAATATTGATAAATATTTAGGTCTTAATTCAATTAAAGAAGAATTAAAATCAAGAGGTTATTATGAATGGGCAAAATAATATATTCACTAATATTCAGAAGTGAATATTGAAATATGAGTTTAAATAACTGATAATAAATAATTTACATAAAAAATCTAATATGTGGCGCAAAATGGATATTCACTTTTATCTGTTTTGCGCTATTTTTGTGTATTGTAGTTGATTGTAATTTCATATATTTGTATCAATCTTGATTTTTATATCAACATGAAGGAACTAGATAATATAAGAAGATATATGGATGAGGCTCACATGAGCCAAAGGGAACTGTCACAGAGAAGCGGTATAGCTCATGAAACAATATCCAAAATTCTAAATGGGAAATATCCTCTTAGCCATAAGTTATTGGTCAAAATTGCTGATGGTTTGAACATTCCTATATCTGAATTAATGGAAGATGCTACAACTCCTATCACTGTTGGGGTACAAGGGTATATAGAGTATAATAATGAGATAATCAAAATTAAATCATTCCGTCAGCTACAAAAGTTAGTGCAACAGATAGAGTATGAGATTAGCATTCTGCCTAAAGAAGTAAAGGAAATCAAAGCTCTAAATGAGAAAAATCGAAAGTTGATTAAAAATTCAATAAATAAAGATGATTATGAATTTAACATCAATGACTTTGAACTAATTCAAACACATGATGCAACTAAGGTGGATTGTTGGGCGTTCAAGACAGCATCCGACACTAAAGATGGCATTGTATTAGACCTAGGAAATCAATGTTCGGGTTATCCGTTTAGCTTACATGGACACATGTTCTACACTTCTGAATCTGCTTATCTGTGCGGTCAATTTTCGAATAATACAGAGGAACATAATCGTATTCAGAATCAACTAATTTACGAAAAGAATGGTTATACAGCTAAAAAGAGAGTGAAGAACACTAACAAAGCATCAATAAGAGCCGATTGGGATTCATTTAGAGCTGAATGGATGTTATATGTGATTTGGGCTAAATGTCAGAATAATGATTTTGCGGAAAAACTAAAATCACTTCCCCCAAATGCTATCATTATTGAAAATAGCACAACAGTATATGAGGGTACGAGTTCAATATGGGGATGCAAGAATAAAGAACTTGAAGAAGCTAGGGATAAGGTAGAGCGTTACACTACCTTACAGTATATGAAGAAGGTGCAAAATGGTAAAATTAAGATGAATAGCCAAGAATTGAATGCACTTATTCAATCAGAGAGGAATAAAATTCAATATATTGGAACTTATTCTGACGGTAAAAATTATATGGGTAAAATATTGAAAAGCTGTCAATTAGCATTACTGAATAATACTGAACCCCGTATTAATTATGACTTGTTGAGGACTAAACAGATATACTTATTTGGAGAGTTATTATCTTTCTAAGAGAGGTTGCGTAAAGTGAGAATAGGTTGCTTTTTGCGCAACTTATTGGAAAATGGTGTTGAAAAAAGTGTTGAGAAATAAAAAAGAGGCTTGATAATCAGTATCTTGCCTCTTTTACCAGTCGGGGTGACTGGATTCGAACCAGCGACCACACGCCCCCCAGACGC
>ERZ824978.3212-NODE-3212-length-12637-cov-2.779447_pt1 | contig 12637 bp, 8 predicted proteins | sample MGYA00519860_ERZ824978 | MGnify/ENA primary metagenome ERZ824978 (study PRJEB31778, sample SAMEA3449184) | human gut metagenome | biome: human gut; feature: human-associated habitat; material: faeces | place: United Kingdom | collected 2010/2012 ... | reverse complement strand
ACGCGTCAAGCGCGTCCGCCGTCTCCCTCCCGTAGCTGACAAGGGCGAGGGTCTTCCCCGCCGGTTCGCGCAGGACGGACACGGGCTCGTGCATCCGGTCCACACCCCGGAAACAGGCCGGTTCGCCGCCGCGCGGATAGCGCACGGCAACCACGCCTTCGTATTGGTACAGCGCCTGCTCCAAAGCGGTGCGCAGCTCGTCAAAGCTGGCGGGGCACAGAACGGTCACGCCCGGTATGCCGCACAGCAGCGGCACGTCGAACAGGCCCTGGTGGGTCTCTCCGTCGCCGCCCACAATCCCGGCGCGGTCCACGCCCAGCACGAGCTTCGTCCCGGACAGGGCGGCGTCGTGCAGCACCTGGTCGTAGGCGCGCTGGAGGAAAGTGGAATACACCGCGAATACGGGCAGGTACCCGCCCGCGCTCAGGGCCGCGGAAAAGGTGACGGCGTGCTGTTCCGCAATGCCGACGTCAAAGAACCGGGCGGGACAGGCGCGCTTGAACTGCTGCAGGCCGCAGCCGTCCGCCATGGCGGCCGTGACGGCGCAGATGCGCTCGTCTTTTTCGGCCAGATGCAGCAGCGCGCCGCCGAACGCCGCCGAAAAGTCCGGCTCGCCCGGCGATTCGCAGACGCCGGTCTCGGCGTCGAAATGCGGCGCGCCGTGGAAGGTGACGGGGTCGTGTTCCGCGGCGGAAAAGCCGCGCCCCTTTTTGGTGACGACATGGACGACGCAGGGCTTTTTCAACTGCTTTGCCCGGTCGAGCAATACGGTCAGCGCGCCGATGTCGTGCCCGTCCACGGGGCCGAGGTATACAAAGTTGAAATCCTCAAACCAGGTGGTGTCGTACATCACGTCCTTGACGGCGCGCACCGTGCGCGAGATGCCCCGGTCCAGCCGCATGCCCAGCCGCGTCCGGCTGAGAAAGCGGTGGACGCGGTCCTTGGCGTGGAAATACCGGCGGGAAATGCGGATGCGCGTCATGCCGCGGGCGATGCCGCCCACGTTGCGCGATATGGCCATGCCGTTGTCGTTGAGGACGACGATGGTGTTGGTCTTACTGCGGCCGGCGTTGTTGAGCGCCTCAAAGGCCATGCCCCCGGTCAGCGCCCCGTCGCCGATGACGGCGACGCTGCTGTTGTCCCGGCCGGCGAGCTTGTCTGCCGTCGCAAACCCGAGCGCAAGCGAGATGGAGGTGCTACTGTGGCCCGTGCCGAAGCAGTCGTACGCGCTCTCATAGGGTTTGGGAAACCCGCTCAGGCCGTCGATACTGCGCAGGGTGTCCATCCGGCCGCGGCGGCCGGTCAATATCTTATGCACATAGCACTGGTGGCCGACGTCAAAGATCAGCTTGTCCTGCGGAACGTCAAAAACCCTGTGCAGGGCGATGGTCAGTTCCACCACGCCCAGGTTGGAGGCGAGGTGGCCGCCCGTATGCGAAACCGACTCGATCAGAAACGCGCGTATCTCGCCGGCGAGCTGCTCGAGTTCGTCCACGCTCAGGTTTTTGAGATCCCGCGGACTTTCAATAAAGTCCAGTATGCTCATTCGTTCGCTTCACGCTTTCTGCGGATTTTGCCTGTCAAAACCGGCGCTGCAGGAGCTTGCGCGTAAACCACAGCAAAAATCCGCTGCTCGGCAGGGAGTGCAGCCGCCCTTCCGCGCGCAGCGAATACGCCTTGGCGCGCTCCTTCGCCTCCTCCATCCCGAACACGGATACGGAGGTGGATTTCCCGTTGCCCGCGTCGCTCCCGATGTCTTTGCCGAGCTCGGCTTCGTTTCCCTCCACGTCGAGGATATCGTCCACCACCTGGAAGGCGAGGCCGAGCTGGTCGGCGTACTCCGAAACCGTGTTCAGCACGTCGCGGCTGGCGCCGCCCAGCAGCGCGCCGCCGACGCAGGCAGCGTCGATGAGCGCGCAGGTTTTTTTCAGGTACATATCCGTAAGGACAAAGGCGTCCACCGGCTGGTTCTCCGAGACGAGGTCTATTCCCTGGCCGCCGATCATGCCGGCGATCCCGGCGCTGCGGGAAATATAGGCCGCGGCCTTGACGCCGTTGAGCCCGTCCTTGATGGCGGCGTTGAGCATCAGCTCATAGGCGCGGTTGAGCAGCGCGTCGCCCGCCAGCAGCGCGACGGCCTCGCCGTACACCATGTGGTTGGTGGGCCGGCCGCGGCGCATGGAATCGTTGTCCATGCAGGGCAGGTCGTCGTGGATCAGGGAATAGGTGTGGATCATCTCCAGCGCGAGCGCATAGGGCATGGCCCGCTCCTTGTCGCAGCCGAACCGGGTTGCGAATTCCAGCAGCAGCACCGGCCGGACGCGCTTGCCTCCCGCAAGCAGGCTGTAGCGCGCAGACTCGTAGATGCACCGTTCCGTTATTTTCCGCAGGGGCAGCGCGCCCTGCAGCGCGGTCTCTATATCCGAGACGTACTGTTTGTATTGTTCCTCGTATCCCATTATCCCGCCTCACCGGCAAAGGGGCGTTCTTCCATTCCGCCCGCTTCGTCGGACGTCAACATGACGACTTTCTGTTGCGCTGTTTCCAGCAGTTTGTTGCAGTAACCGGCGAGTTCGGTCCCCTCTTCGAACAGCGCGATGGACTGTTCCAGGGGGGTATCCCCGCTTTCAAGCGCTTTCACAATTTCCTCCAGGCGCTTGATCGCCTCCTCGAAACTCTTTTTCTGTGCCATTTATATATCCTCCTTCGGAGTGATGGAATCTACCGTCAGCAGGGCGCTGCCGTCCGCGAATACGGCGGAAACCGTATCGCCCCGGTCCAGTTCGCCGACGCTTTTGACGATGCGGCCGTCCGGGCTGCGCATGTATGTATACCCCCGGCCGAGCACGGCCATCGGGCTGAGCGACTCGAGCTTTGCCGTAAGGCCGCCGAAGCGCTGTTTCGCCGCGGACGTGGACAGGCGCATCTGCGCTGCCATCTGCGCGGTCAGGTGGTCGGTGAGCAGGCGCCGTTCGTTGATCAGCCGCATCGGGTCGCGCAGCGCCGGCATGGAGCAGACATAGTCCAGCCGCTGCCGCTTGGCCTTTACGCTGTTGATCAGCAGCAGCTGCAGGCGGGCCATGAGGTTGACAAAGCGGTTCATGAGCACGCCCACCTCGGGCGCGGCCAGCTCCGCCGCCGCCGACGGCGTGGGCGCGCGCAGGTCCGCGACAAAGTCGGCGATGGTAAAGTCGATCTCATGGCCGACCGCCGAGATGACGGGTAGCTCGGACGCGGCGATGGCGTAGGCGACGCGCTCCTCGTTGAAGGCCCACAGGTCCTCGATCGAGCCGCCGCCGCGGCCCACGATCAGCACGTCCGCCGCGCGCGCGCGGTTGAAGTACTCGATGGCCTCCGCGATCTGCGCCGCCGCGCCCTCGCCCTGGACGAGGACCGGGTACAGGATTACCTTTGCGGCGGGAAAGCGGCGGCCGAGCACGTTGATGATGTCCCGCACCGCGGCGCCCGTAGGCGAGGTGACGACTCCGATGCGCAGCGGGATCTTGGGAATGGGCTTTTTGCGGGCCGGGTCGAACAGGCCCTTGGCGCTGAGTTTCTGCTTGAGCAGCTCGAACTGCATGTACAGGTCGCCCGCGCCGTCGAGCGTCATCTCCTCCACATAGAGCTGGTACTGCCCGTCCCGCTCAAACACCGACACGCGCCCGCGCGCGAGCACGAGCATGCCGTCGCGCGGCTCGAAGCGGACCTTCTGCGCGCTTGAACGGAACATGACGGCGCGGATGAGCGCGCCCTCGAACTTGAGGCTGAAATAGAAGTGGCCCGACTTGTAGTGGTTTGTAAAATTTGAAATTTCGCCCTTGACGGTGACATTGTAGAGCAGGGCGTCCCCCTCGATGAGTGATTTGATATACGCATTGAGCTGTTTTACCGTAATAATTTCCATGGCGTTCCTCACTGCGCCCCGTCCGTGCCGGGCGCATTCTGCGCAGATTCGTCCGATGCGGCCTGCGCGCCGCCGGCCTCCGCAGGCGCGGCTGCCTCCCGTGCGCCCGCGCGCACCAGGGAGCCGAGCACGCCGTTGACAAAGCCGGCGTCCTGTTCATCCCCGTACTCCTTGGCGAGCTCCACCGCCTCGTTGATGGAGACGCTGTCCGGAATGGCGGGCATGAATAATATTTCACAGACCGCCACGCGCAGCACGGCGCGGGCGACCCGCGAGATCCGCTCCAGCTTCCAGCCCTTCAGCCAGGGGCGGATCGCATCGTCTATCCGCTCGGACCGCTCCGTCAGCAGACGCAGGAGTTCCGACACGTACTCGTCGGCCTCCAGATCGCGCGCCTCGGCCGCCAGGGACAGCAGCTCGTCCGCCGGACGCGCGCTGTCAAACCCATATTCAAACGCAAGGCAAAACGCTTCTTTGCGCGCCGTTCTTCTGTCCATCGCTTCCTCCGCCGCAGCCGCGCCGCAGGACGGGGCCGCGTTTTATTTTTTATTTTAATTATTATACTATAAACATACAAAAAAATAAACCCCTCGCGCTGCCGCGAAGGGGATATTTTTATTCTGTTTACATTCCAGCCCGCCGAAAGAGCGGGCGCGCGGACGGTTGGGCGCGGGCCGGCTTATTCCGGCTTCTTTTTCGGGAACAGAATTCCGCTCACATGCACGTTTACGCTTTCCACTTTGAGCCCCGTCTGGCTCGTGACGGCGTCGAACACGGCTTTCTGCACATTTTCCGAAATCTGCTGGATCGGCCTGCCGTATTCCACCGAGATGTCCACGTCGATATTCAGCCTGCCCTCCGGCGACTCGACCCGGACGTTCTTGCCGAAGCCCTTCTTGGGCAGCAGGTCCTTCCAGTCGATATTCGGGTTTTTCACGCCGGCGGGGACGACGCCCTCCACATCGCCCGCCGCGATGGCGACGATGGCGGTGATGACCTCTTCGGATATCTGGACGTTGCAGGCATCTTCGCTGCTGAGGTATTTAGCCATAGTGCGTATACTCCTTTCCATGGCGCGCCCGGCGCTGCCGGCACGGGACGCCGCCGGATCTTGCAATTTCAAAACCGGTCGTCCGGTCTTGCTGTTATTATAACACAAAGGCGTGCGTTTATCAACCCATCCGCCGGCGCGGACATGCATATTTGTTCGGGCCGGCGCGCTATTTCGATTTGTGCGGGGTGACGCCGTACTTGTTCTTGTAAAGCTGGATGAAATAGGAGACGTTCTGGAAACCGGATTCCAGCGCGGCTTCCGTCACGTTGCTGCCCAGGTGCAGAAGGTGGCGGCTGTACTGCAGCTTTTTATCGATCAGGTACGACTTGAGCGGCACGCCCATATCCTGCTTGAACTTGCGCGAGAGATGTTCGGGGCTCACATGCAGCGCTTCCGAGACCTCCGTCAAAGAGGCGATGCACTTGAACTGCTGGTTGATGTACTGGATGGCCTTTGTCGTGATATCGTTCACCTTGCCGCCGGTGTTGGGCTGGATTTCCGCGTTGACGATCTGGTACACAAGCTCAAAGAGCTTCATGATATTCGCAAATGCGGAGATCACATTGTCGGACTCTCCGGAGCCGAGCAGCGGATCGACCGAGTTGACAATGGTGGTGAGCACATCCTTAAACGGGTCGGTCAGGCGGAGCAGGTTGGGATAGCGCCGGTGGTCCAGAAAGCTCAGCAGCGCCCGCCTGCTCCCGTCGTTGCCCTTGAACACCTGGTCGAAAATATCGTTGTCAAAATATACGACATAGCGCTCATAGAGCTGGCTGTGCCCCCAGTCCACGCAGTAGAGCTCGTTGGAATCCACCGTGAAAATATCCAGCACGTCCGCCTTGTAGTAGTGGTACGCGGTTGTATAGGTGACGTCGCCGGACAGGTGGATCATCAGGGACGACCAGCCGTCCACCTGCATTTTGGGTTCGGTCAGCAACGGGCTCATCGGATAGAAAACTTCGTGGGTGATTGCCATTTTCAACCCGATTCTGCACTGCCTTGAGATACCGAACTTTTCAGGAATATACATGCCAATCCCCTCCCATATCTGTTTTTTAATATTATAATCCGAAATCTTGTGTTTTTCAACTGAAAATTTACACTATTGGTTGTTTGAATTATATAAATATTGACTATGCGATGTTATAATGCAAATTACGTTAACATTATTATAACATTTTTTTAAGGAGGTTTGGAATGAACAGAAACGCATTGACAACCCTGCTTTCTACGCTGTGCGCGCTGGCACTGCTCTGCTCTGCGGCCGGCTGCCAGGGCCGGACGGAGCGGACGGCGCTCGCGCTGGACGGCGGCTGGCATGTGCGCGCCGCCGCCGCGGGAGAGGGAGAACGGCTCGGCTGGAGCCAGGGCTTTTCAGCGGACGGCGCGGCTCTGCCGGCGGACGCCGGCGGGGCGGACAGGCTCTGGTTCAGCAACGCATTTACAAGCGACCTTGCCGTTTCCCGCGGCGACCGCGTCGTGCTCACATTCAGCGACGCGCCGGCGGACATGCAGGTATGGCTCAACGGCAAAGAGGCCGGAACGCGGACGGGCGCGGGCAGCCTTGCGCTCGACGTGACCGGGCTGCTTGAAACCGGCGGCGAGAACCAGCTTGTCGTATGCACGGACGCCGGACAGGCCGCGGCAGGCGCCGTTGAAGCCGGCGCAAGCATCACGGTCCGCCCGCAGGTGATACTCTCGGACGCATACGCGCGCGCAGACTACGCCACCGGCGGCATGACCATTGTCCTCACTCTCGACAACGGCGCGGCAGAGACCAAGACGGTCTCCCTGCACGCCGCCGTATCCGCCCACGACACTGACAGCGTCATGACCCGCCAGGTGCTGGACGTAACGGCTGCGCCCGGCGTTTCGACCCATGAAATCCAGGTGTCGATTCCGGACTTCCTCGCCTGGTCGAACGCCAATCCCTATTTATACAAGGTAAACGTCCGCGCGCAGGCGCAGGACGCGGACCGCGCGGACACGGCGGATTTCTACACGGGCTACCGGCGCGTCGCACTCGACAGCGGCGGGTATTTTACGCTCAACGGACAGCGCATTCTGCTCAAGTGCGCGAACATATCGTCCCTGCAGAGCTATGGGGACAAGCTGTTTGAAATCCTCAACTACATCAAGACATGCGGCTTCAACGCCGTCCGCACGGCCGACGGCCCCGCCTCCGCCGCCCTGCTGGACTACTGCGACAAGCTCGGCCTGCTCGTATGCGAGAGCGGGTATGCGGCAGCGGACGCGCCGGCGGCGCAGTACGCCGCGCTGGCCCGGCGCGACAGGGGGCACGCCAGCCTTGCCATGACGGCGCTGTTCCCCGATTTCAGCGATGCGGAGGGGCGGGCGGCAGGCCTGCTGGCGGCGTTCCGGCAGCAGGACCCGGATACGCTCGTCCTGTCGGACGGCGGCGCGTCCAACCCGGGCACGTCGGCGTTCAGCCCCGCGTTCACTGCGCTCGCCGTATCCGGCCTGGACGAGATTTCGGCGCTTGACGCGGGCGGGAACACGGCCCGCTTCGTCTACTCCTGCGGCGTTTCCGGGCTGACGGACCCCGTGTTCGGCGCGCAGGCGCTGGACGAATGGTATGAGGAAGCCGGAATCGACGCGCTGCTCCCAGACGCGCAGATTGCGGACAGAATCAGCGCGGTCCACATCCGTGAAGACGGGCTGCTGCTCGACCGGGCGCGGGCGGATGAACGCATAATCGGCATATGCCTGACGGCGGATTTCAGCGCCTATAAAACGGCGCTTACGGATATGGCCCACGACGCGTTCAACGACCTGCGCTGGTGCATTCTCCCCGACCGGACCGAAGCCTATAACACCGACACGCTCGCGCTGAACGTATCCCTGTCGAACATCGGCGTGCTGACGGAGGGGACGTACACCGCACGGATTAAAATCAGCGGCGCGGACGGCGCGCTGTACAGCAGCGACACACCCTTTACCGTCGCGGCGGACGCGGACGGCTATGACATGCACATACCCGTGCTGCAGACGGCCGTTTCCCTGGCGGACTTCCCCGCGGGCCAGTACCGCATCACCGCCGAACTGACCGACGGCGCGTATCCCACCTGCGGCGAAAAGGCTCTGACTGTTTCCAGCCGCGCGGCTCTGCCGGAGACGGCCGCCGCCGTCTACTGCGCCGGCGTTTCCGCACCCGTCCAGTCCCTGCTGCAGGCGCAGGGCGCGCAGGTGTCCGCATATACCGGCGGCGACGTGCCGGCGGGTTCGGTGATTCTGCTGGGCAGCGGATGCAGCGACAGCGCGCTGCTGACGGCGGCTTACCAGCGCGCAGGCGCGGGGGCGCATCTGATCCTGCTCGACGCGGCGGGCTTTGACAGCCTGCCGGTGCAGGGAGAGATACAGGACAGCTACGCCGCCCTTGTGCATAAAAACGGCCTGACCGCAGGGCTTGCCCGCACCGGCTGCTTTTACGACGGTAGCACGGCCGGCGCGCTGCGCAGCGGCAAGAGCTTTGTCAGCGCGCTGGCGTTCGAGCCTGCGTTTAGCTCGGTGGCCGCAGCGGCCGACGGCGGCGTGACGGCGGGTATTCTCTGCGGGACCGCGCCGAGCGGCAGCGGCTTTTTCACGGTGAATACGCTGCGGCTGGAGGCGCTGTCCGGCACGCCCACAGCCGACGCCCTGCTGCTCAACCTTGTCAATTCGCACCTTTCGCAGGCGACAATGGAGGGATGAAGATGAAACGCTATTCTTGCAGAATATCTCTTATACTCTGCCTGCTGCTGGCGCTTTCGATCCTGCTCGCAGGCGGCGCGAACGCCACGGCAGTATCCGCAGACAAGGCGGCCGCCTGCCTCAAAGACGGCTGGAAAGTGCATGTGGACAGCAACAACACGGGCGAGCAGGACAGATGGTTCGCCGGCTTTCCCGGCGGCGGGACGGCCGTGTCCCTGCCCTATGAAAGCTCCGACGTCGCCTATACCGACGTCGTCTGGTTTTCCAACCAGTTCTTCGCCGACCTCGACCTTGAGGAGGGACAGCGTGCCGTTTTGGACTTTGAGGGCGTGCAGTACTACACGAAAGCATGGCTCAACGGCGCCTATCTCGGCGACCATGAGGGCGCCTACGGCAGGTTTCAGTTCGACGTGACCGACCACCTGCGCCACGGCGAGCAGAACCTGCTTGCGCTGCGCCTGTACGTTCCGCGCGGCAGCAGCACACACCGCGGCGCGACGGCCGCCAGCCTGCCCCAGTGGCTGGGCGCGTTTCAGCGCATCCAGACGCCGGTCTACCTGCGCGCCGTGCCCGACGTATCCATAAGCGACACCTATGCCGCCGCCGACTACCAGACCGGCAATGTAGAAGTGACGCTCACCCTGCACAACCCGACGGACGAAATCGTGCGCGTGGACATCGCTTCCGAAATCACGGTGTCCGGCGTCAGCGGCGTGCTTGACAGCGACGAAAAGACGGTGAAGGTCTGGCCCGGCACAAGCGCGCACACCCTGTCCCTGCAGGTTTCGGACTTCACGGCATGGTCGCCCGACAACCCCTATCTCTACGACGTAAACGCCACCGCGCGGGCGAAGGGGGCGGCATTTATCGACTCCTCCTGCGTCACGACCGGGTTCAAGGACCTGCGCGTGGACGGCGAGGGCTACTTTGTGCTCAACGGCGAGCGGCTGTTCCTCAAGAGCGCGCACACGGCGCCGTATGTGCTGGGGTCTGTGGACGTCGGCGCGGACACGGCGCGGCAGTTCCACCAGCTCGACTACCTCAAGAGCGCCGGGTTTGATATGGTGCGCTTCATCAGCGGCCCGGCCCTGCCCGAAATGCTGGACTACTGCGACAGGATCGGGCTGATGGTGTACGAGGAGACGGCCATGGCCTGGTTCCCGACCGACTGCTCCATCACGGGCGAGCTGATGAGCAGTGAAATTTCTCAGCTTCTGTACCGGGACCGCAACCACGTGAGCTTTTCCATCCTGGGCCTGCTCAACGAGACCTACGGCACCGGCGCAACGCAGGCGCGCTACGCCGCCGCAGTCAGTTCGCTCGGCACGGTCCGCGATATCGACGACGACGTTCTGGTGCTCCTGTCCTCCGGACGCTGGGACAACCGGCGCGAAACCGCGTCCGCCTGCAATCCCGGCAGCCGCACCTGGGACGGCTGGATGGGCAACGAGGGGAACGTGACGTCGGCCAACCCGGCGTACATGTCCCTGTTCTCCGGCATGGGCGACATACACTACTACCCGAACATGCCCTACGACGCGGCGGTGCGGGACGCGTTCGCCGCCATCGGCGACGTGCGCGCGGCCTTTGTCTCCGAAGCGGGCGCAGGCTCGCAGCCGAATATCATCAGCGACTACCGCACCCTGCAGCAGGAGGACAACCTCTCGCTCGGCAACCTGATGAACCAGTCCATCGCCCAGCAGTTGGAGGCGCTCGACTACATCTATTCGGAATACGGCTTCGACAGCGTATTTGCAACGCAGGAGGACATCATCACCCAGTCGCAGCTCCTGCAGGCACGCCAGCGCGCGCTGCTGGTGGACTACATACGCAGCAACCCCAAAATCAGCGGATACAGCATGACGCAGGGCGCTGACATCGGCTACCGCGGCGAAGGGGTCCTGGAGGGGAACATGACGCACAAGGCCGCCATGTTCGACGCGATGCGGGACTGCTGGAGCGACCTGCGCTGGTGCGTGAACCTCGACGAGTACAACGTATATTCCGACGAAACGCTCGACGTGGACATACGCCTGTCCAACTTCGGCGTTCTGGAAAACAGGGATTACACCGCCGTCATCCGCATCACCGGTGAGACCGGGACGATGTACAAGCAGACGGCGACCGTCCGGCCGACGTTCGACGCAGCCGGCAACGCCGCCTTTTCCGTGCCCGTGCTGAACGCGTCCATTCCCATGACGGATTTTGAGACGGGCGAGTACACCATAAGCGCCACGCTCTACGGGGCGGAGGCGGCGGCCGGGTCCAAGACGTTCTGGGTGACGCGCAGGAGCGACCTGCCGCAGCTTACGGGCACCGTCTACCAGTACGGGCTGAGCGCGGCGGAGATTGCAACGCTCACGGCGCGGGGCGCGACGGTCGCGGCGCTCGACCCCGACCACATTCCGGCCGGGTGCACCATCCTCCTCGGCCAGAACAACACCAGCGCCGAAGTCCTCAACAAACTGTATGAAAACGTGCGGCTGACCGGTTCCCACCTCGCGGGGACAAGCTACGGCGTGTTCGGTGATTCCGGACAGACCCGGCTGCCCTTTGCACAGCCCGGCACGGCCTCCGTCCTGAGCAACTGGCTCTACCACTCCGACGCGGTCGTCTACGACACGCCCATCACTTCGGGGCTGCAGACGCAGTGCCTTGTCGACCCGACCTACTACGAGGCCGTATACGACCCGCACTGCTACGGCGCGATCAGCAAGCCGGACGAGCTGCACGCGTTCGCGTTTTTCATCGGCAACGACGGCGGCGTCACCGAACAGGACCTGTACTACGGCGTATCCTGCGGCACCTACTGCTACGGAGAAGGCTATATCACGGTCAACACCTTTGACATTCCGGGGGGCGCGGGCACACCGGTCGCAGACAGGCTGCTTCTGAATATGGCGGCCTATCTGGACTTGAAAGCGGAGGCGTAACATGAAACGGAATAAGGACGACGGGAAGCAACGAGACACGCAAACATGCGGAAGGAGTCTGTTATGAAAAAGATTCTATCCCTGATTCTGGCCGCCGCGGTAATCCTGTCCCTGACGGCGGGCATGGCGGCCAAGAGCCTGCAGTCCACTCCCAGCCGGACGATCGGCGTGGACGGCTCCATCTCGGCAGACGAGTGGGGCGAACCTGTATTCTCCGGCGACAAGGAGACCTGCTGGGCCAAACACGCGGACTACGGCTGGGACTTCTGGCAGAACACGGCCGCCGTCGCGGGGCAGCGCTTCAACATCTATTTCACCAAGGATGAAAACTACGCCTATATCGGCGTGGAGCTGACCGGCGCCGCAGGCCCGGACAACGGCTGCGCCGCCGTCGGCGACCTGTGGGCGCACGCGCACATGGCCTTTACCCTGTCGGCTTACGACGCGTCGACCACTGTGCCGCGCATCACGTACCAGGGCGAAACCTATGAACAGTACGGCTACTGGATGGTGGGGCTCCTGAACGGAACGGCAAAGGCGATGGAGTCCAAGTCGCAGGGCATGGACACCTACAGCCTGCAGGACTCCGAATACGCCGTTTCCTACAGCGTCGCGGCGGGCAAATACGCCTATGAAGTGGCGGTGCCCTGGTCGGCGACCAATATTGACCCCGAAACGCACAGCGCGGTCGTGCTCAGCGTAGATCTTGCCGACGCCTATACCACCACAAGCGGCAACCGCTACCTGATCTCCCCGGCGGCGCAGCAGGCGGGGAATTACCTCGGCCCGAACAACTTCAGGCATGCGGCCTCCGACCCGCTCGTAATCAGCCTGGTGGATACCAAAGTGGGAAACACGGCGGCGCCCGTACCCTCCGAAATCACGCTCGACGGCACGGTCACCGACGCGGAGTGGGGCGAGCCCATGATCGTGACCTCGCCCGAGCACTGCCAGCAGACCTGGGGCAGCTACTGGGAGTTCGATCCCGCGGCCGCGGCCGCGGGCCAGAGCGCCAAGCTGTATGTGACCAACGAC
>ERZ824978.3206-NODE-3206-length-12647-cov-3.159784_pt1 | contig 12647 bp, 9 predicted proteins | sample MGYA00519860_ERZ824978 | MGnify/ENA primary metagenome ERZ824978 (study PRJEB31778, sample SAMEA3449184) | human gut metagenome | biome: human gut; feature: human-associated habitat; material: faeces | place: United Kingdom | collected 2010/2012 ... | reverse complement strand
GGCGGGCATTAATGCCGGTATAGGCTATTCCGATGGAGACTTTAGCATTGGTGCTGGTGTTGGAGTGGGCGATAATCATTGGGGATGGAATGCTTCTGCAACCTATAATGGCGTTGGAGTCGGATATGGTTTGACTTATTATGGCAAGACTCAAGGTCCGGACGGAAAATCGAATGCACAAAGAGTCGCTAATATAACAGCATATTGGAAAGGTGGTTCTTTTGCGTTGCAAAATGACATGATATCTTTAGGAGGAGATGGAGATAGATGGAGGACGAATGCGTTTGAACTGAGTGTTGGAGATTTTTCATTTGGGTCTTATATCTATACAAATGATGGAAAGACAGATAGCGAAAAACAACAAGATGAAAATGCACGCAGTCCAATATGGGGTAAAAATAGAAATAAAGGCTATAGTACTTGGAAAAATGGACAAGTATTTTCTGCTCCTGTATGGATTGGATATAGAAGAGGAAATCAAATTATGCGCATTGGATATAGCCATAAAGTGTTCCAAGACTTGCAGCAGAATGGAATTCACGGACGAACTGGTTTTGGGAACCAGAATTTTTACCTGAATTATGATAACTTTAAGACGGGTGGTTATTTCTACTCGGGCTATTATAATCCTTTGAGTTTATGGGGAAAATAAAAATGTATTCAATATGAAAAAAGTAATATTTATTTTATGTGCATTGTGTGCTCTGTCATCCTGCAGAGGGATTCCTAATGATGTTAAAAAAGCATTTACTTACTGTTATGCAGATGTGTATACAGGGATTGATACCCTTATTAATACCGACGGTTATTATAATCGGCGTACATTCTTCTATAAGAATGGACTGGTTGTTGAAGGGTATTATCCTGAACGTGACCATCTTGAGTTGCAAAAGCTGAAAGAATTTTCAGAAGAACGTTTTACTTCCATGTATTTCATAGGAATTTATAGAATCTATGGAGACACATTAAAGATACAGTATATACGAGAAACTCAATCTCTTAATGATGCTGGAAGCGGAATGGAAAAATGGTATAAAATCATCGATAAAAATACGATGCTGTGTATAAATGATTTCAATAACACAACAAAGGCTCTTATTTTCATAACTTCATTACCGCCTTTGCCGTCACATTATCCAATCCACTTATTATATTCCTCTTTATCGGCCTCTTTGCACGCTTTGCCTTCGTCAGTGAGGGGGTATTGGTGTTTGAAGCGGTCACCGGATACCTGGCTATTGCGCTGGGGGCGTTGGCGTGGTGGTTTGGCATTACTTACTTTGTAAATAAAGTCCGTACGCAATTCAACCTGCGCGGCATCTGGATATTGAATCGTATCATCGGAGGCATTGTCATTGTCGTGTCTGTGTTTGGGTTGGTATTTACGTTGATGGGCGAGTCACTTTACTGAGCAGAAACATAGAATCATGAAGATAGCGCAACAACTGAAAGCGAAAAATATCGCGGAATACCTTATATATATGTGGCAAGTGGAAGATTTGATACGTGCCAATGAGTGTGATATCGATAAGATCCGCGAAAACATTATCTCCCGTTATCCGGAAGAAGAACATCCGGCACTCGAAGAATGGTATGGTAATCTGGTAGACATGATGCGTGCAGAAGGAGTGAAGGAAAAGGGACATCTGCAAATCAATCGTAATGTAATAGTGAATTTGACGGAATTGCACGTAGAACTGCTGGCATCACCGAAATATCCTTATTATAGTGCGGCTTATTTCAAAGCATTGCCTTTCATCGTAGAACTTCGTCAGAAGAGTGGGAAGCAGGAGGAACCGGAACTGGAAACCTGTTTTGAGGCTTTGTATGGTGTTTTATTGCTGCGTTTGCAGAAGAAAGAAATCACGGAGGGAACCGCAAAGGCAATAGAGGCCATCAGCAGTTTCATTTCTTTGCTTGCCAATTATTACGAAAAGGACAAGAAGGGAGAACTGAAACTGGATGAGTAACAGAGACAGCTTTCAAAGATAGTAAATTGTAAATAATAGATAAAGCATGAGAGTATTAGTAACCGGAGCCAACGGACAACTTGGCAACGAGATGCAAGTTCTTGCAAAAGAGAATCCGCAACACACTTATTTTTTTACTGATGTACAGGAATTGGATATCTGTGACGAACAAGCTGTACAGGCTTGCATTGCAGAGAATCAGATTGATGTTGTAGTGAATTGTGCTGCTTACACAGCAGTTGACAAAGCGGAAGATAATGAAGAATTGTGCCGCAAACTGAATCAGGAAGCTCCGGGAATACTGGCACGTGCTGCTCAGGCCCATGGTGCTGCTATGATACAGGTTTCTACGGATTATGTTTTTGATGGAACAGCGCATATACCTTATAAAGAAGATTGCGAACCCTGTCCTAATTCTGTTTACGGCTTTACCAAGCTGGGTGGAGAAAAGGAGGTTATGCAGAATTGTGAGAAAGCGATGGTAATTCGTACAGCATGGTTATACTCTATTTATGGAAATAACTTTGTGAAAACGATGATTCGTCTGGGACGTGAGCGTGAGTCTTTAGGTGTGGTTTTTGATCAGATTGGTACGCCGACGTATGCAAATGATCTGGCACAAGCTATCTATGCTGCCATTAATCAGGGTATTGTACCGGGTATTTATCATTTCAGTGATGAAGGCGTATGTTCATGGTATGATTTTACGGTGGCTATACATCGCATTGCGGATATCACGACATGCAAGGTGAGTCCCTTACATACGGATGAGTATCCGGCAAAGGCACCACGTCCGCATTATTCCGTATTGGATAAGACGAAGATTAAAAAGACTTTCGGCATTGAAGTACCTCATTGGGAAGAGAGTCTGAAAGTATGTATTGAAAAACTGAATGCCCAATAATAATATTATACCAAATTTTATATATGGCCAATAATAACGAAATTGAGAGGAGAAGAACCTTTGCGATTATCGCGCATCCGGATGCCGGTAAAACATCTTTGACTGAAAAGCTATTGCTTTTTGGTGGACAGATCCAAGTGGCAGGTGCTGTAAAGAGCAATAAGATAAAGAAAACCGCTACATCGGACTGGATGGATATAGAGAAGCAACGTGGTATCTCTGTAACCACCTCTGTGATGGAGTTCGACTATAAAGAGTATAAGATTAATATCCTCGATACTCCCGGTCACCAGGATTTCGCTGAAGACACATATCGTACGTTGACTGCTGTAGATAGCGTTATCATCGTTGTAGATGGTGCCAAAGGTGTGGAAACACAGACGCGTAAGTTGATGGAAGTGTGCCGTATGCGTAATACGCCGGTCATTATATTCATCAATAAGATGGACCGTGAGGCCAAAGATCCTTTCGATTTGTTGGATGAGCTGGAGGAAGAGCTTGCCATTCATGTACGTCCGTTGACCTGGCCTATCGAAAGTGGTGTGCGCTTTAAGGGAGTTTATAACATCTACGAAAACAATCTGAATCTTTTCCAGCCTTCCAAGCAAGTGGTGACGGAAAAGGTGGAGGTAGATATCAATACCGAAGAACTGGATAAGCAAATCGGTGCGCAATTGGCTGATAAGTTGCGTGGTGAGTTGGAATTGATAGATGGAGTTTATCCTGAATTTGATAAAGAAGAATATCTGAAGGGCGAACTGGCACCTGTATTCTTTGGTTCAGCTCTGAATAACTTTGGTGTGCAAGAGTTGCTGGATTGCTTTGTAGAGATAGCTCCAAGCCCTCGTCCTGTACAGGCGGAAGAACGTGAAGTGGAACCGGAAGAGCCTAAATTCACCGGATTTGTCTTTAAGATTACGGCGAATATCGACCCGAATCATCGTTCTTGTATCGCATTCTGTAAGATTTGCTCAGGTAAATTTACACGTAATGCTCCATACCTGCATGTGCGTCATGGAAAGACGATGCGTTTTTCTTCGCCCACACAGTTCATGGCACAGCGTAAGACGACTGTTGACGAGGCTTGGGCGGGTGATATCATCGGTTTGCCGGACAATGGTTCTTTTAAGATCGGTGATACGCTGACAGAAGGAGAAATGCTTCATTTCCGTGGTCTGCCGAGTTTCTCACCGGAGATGTTCAAGTATATCGAGAATGCCGACCCGATGAAACAGAAGCAGCTTGCCAAAGGTATCGACCAGTTGATGGACGAAGGTGTAGCGCAGTTGTTTGTCAACCAGTTTAACGGACGCAAGATTATCGGTACGGTAGGGCAGTTGCAGTTCGAGGTAATCCAATACCGTCTGGAAAATGAGTACAGTGCCAAATGCCGTTGGGAGCCGTTGAGTCTTTACAAGGCCTGCTGGATTGAAAGTGATGACCCTGCCGAACTGGAAGCGTTCAAGAAACGCAAGTACCAGTATATGGCGAAAGACCGTGAGGGCAGGGATGTGTTCCTTGCAGACAGCGGCTACGTACTGCAGATGGCGCAGATGGATTTCAAGCATATCAAGTTCCACTTTACAAGCGAGTTCTAATGTAGATATATACTATTGGCTATGACAGAAGGGTGTTAAAATACACTTGATGTTTTTTAGGCACGCAAATCTAAAGGATTACGCGGATTACACGGAAGGCACAGATTTTTTTTATTCTTTTTCCGTGAAATCCGCGTATTCTGTGTCTAAAAAGAAACAAAAAGTAAACGAATTTTAATTTTGACATGCCACCCTTTCAGAATGTATTCTGAAGTGGGGGATGAATGGTAGAGAAAAGTGAATGGATGTGGTAAAAAATATGGAGATACTAGAAATAGATACCCCGAGAATGAAATACGGTAATTCGCATAAATCTTTTGGAAAAATGAAAAAATAGAGTATATATAGATAATTTCCTATATCTTTGTAACCGCTGTAACAGTTACAGCCGTAACAAAAATGGAAATATGAAATTTTATAATAGGAAAAGCGAGTTGGCGGAGCTGCGGCGGATACGGGATTTGTCTTTCAGCGACCATTCACGCTTAACAGTGGTAACCGGAAGAAGAAGGATTGGTAAAACAAGCCTTATAATGAAAGCTGTTGAAGATATGCCAACCGTTTATCTGTTTGTGGGGCGTAAAAGTGAAGCAACGCTTTGTTCTGAATTTATTCCGGTTATCGGCCAATCGCTTGATGTATTTGTTCCAATGGAAATACGTACTTTCCGGTCATTATTTCAGTATCTGATGGAACTGTCTTCCCAGAAACCGTTCAATCTGGTTATTGATGAGTTTCAGGAGTTCTATAACATCAATGAATCGGTATATAGCGATATGCAAAACATTTGGGATACCTATCGGAAGAAATCTAAGATGAATTTGATTGTATCGGGTTCCGTTTATTCGTTGATGCAGAAAATATTTCAGAACAATAAAGAGCCCTTGTTCGGTAGAGCTGATAATATCATTAAACTGTCTGCTTTTGATTTGGCTACATTGAAAGAGATTATCTTTGATTACAATCCCGATTACAGCAATGATGATTTGCTTGCCCTCTATTCTTTTACAGGGGGGGTTCCGAAATATGTTGAACTGCTTTGTGACAACACCGAATTGAGTGTAGACGGGATGATTTCATTTATGGTTCGGGAGAACTCTTCTTTTACCGATGAAGGAAAAAATCTGCTGGTGGAAGAGTTCGGGAAAAACTATGCCACTTATTTTTCTATCTTAAGTGCTATTTCCGGTGGCATTAATACGCAACCCGAAATAGAAGCCGCTTTGGGAGACAAAAGCATAGGCGGTCAAATAAAGCGGTTGATTGAGGATTACAACATCATTGTCCGCCAGCGTCCTTTATTGGCAAAAGAAGGAAGTCAAACTGTAAGGTATGAAATACAAGATAATTTCATCCGGTTTTGGTTTAACTATTTCGACCGCTACCGTTCTCTGATAGAGATTAAGAACTTTATCGGTTTGCAGACCATCATCAAATCCGACTATTCAACTTATTCAGGTATCATGCTGGAAAGATATTTCAAACAGCAGTTTGCCGAAAGTTTCCAATATCGGGCTATAGGTTCGTGGTGGGAGCCGAAGGGCAATCAGAATGAAATTGATATTATTGCTCTGAAATTGGAGAAAAATCAAGCTGTGGCGGCAGAAGTGAAGCGGCAAAAGAAAAACTTCAAACCGGAACTGCTGGCTGGGAAAGTGGAACATTTAAAGAAAAAGCTATTGCCGAAGTATCAGATTGAGACGGTTTGTTTGTCGTTGGAAGATATGTAGTGCCCGGCTACTTGCTCTTTTCTTACTTCTATTTTAGCATAATTTATCATTGTAATATTCTATATTCTCGTCTATTATCACTAATTTCGGACGATTTTTTGCAAATCCGATAGAATAACTAATAATTTATAATATGGAAAACTTGAACATAGCGCTCCTGCTAATGATAGTGGGTATGGCAACGGTCTTTGCCATCTTGCTGATTGTAATCTACTTGGGAAAGGGACTTATCGCCCTTGTGAATAAATATGCACCCGAAGAGGTTGTTCCTGCCAAACAGGCGACAAATGCTCCTGCGGCTGTTCCCGGCAATATCATGGCGGCTATCAGTGCGGCGGTTACGGTAGTGACGCAGGGTAAGGGTAAAGTTGCGAAAGTGGAGAAACTCTGAAATAACTAATCTTATATAAACACACACAGGAATAATTTGGTATGAAAAAAGAAATTAAGTTCAGCTTGGTATTCAGGGACATGTGGCAGAGTGCCGGAAAATATGTGCCCCGTGTAGACCAGCTGGTAAAGGTAGCGCCTGCCATTGTCGAGATGGGATGTTTCGCTCGTGTAGAAACGAATGGCGGCGGTTTTGAACAGGTAAATCTATTGTTTGGCGAGAACCCCAATAAAGCTGTGCGCGAGTGGACGAAGCCGTTCCACGAAGCCGGTATACAGACACATATGTTGGACCGTGCACTGAACGGCCTGCGCATGAGCCCCGTGCCTGCCGATGTGCGCAAGCTGTTTTATAAAGTGAAGAAGGCGCAGGGTACGGACATCACACGTACTTTCTGCGGACTGAACGATATACGTAACATCGCTCCTTCCATCACCTATGCGCACGAGGCGGGAATGATTTCGCAGTGTTCGCTCTGTATCACCCATTCGCCTATCCATACTGTGGAATATTATACGGATATGGCATTGAAGCTTATCAAGCTGGGTGCAGACGAAATCTGTATCAAGGATATGGCAGGTATCGGCCGTCCGGTATCTTTGGGCAAGATTGTGGCAAACATCAAGGCTGCTCATCCGGACATTCCCATCCAGTATCACAGCCATGCGGGACCCGGTTTCAACATGGCAAGCATCCTTGCGGTTTGTGAGGCCGGCTGCGACTATATCGACGTAGGTATGGAGCCGCTTTCATGGGGTACGGGACATGCCGACCTGCTCAGCGTGCAGGCCATGCTGAAAGATGCCGGTTTCAAGGTTCCCGAAATCAATATGGAAGCGTACATGAAAGTACGTGCACTTATACAGGAGTTTATGGATGATTTCCTCGGTCTGTACATCAGCCCGAAGAACCGCCTGATGAACTCGTTGCTGATTGGTCCGGGACTTCCGGGCGGCATGATGGGAAGCCTGATGGCGGACCTGGAATCCAATCTGGAATCTATCAACAAGTACAAGGCCAAACGCAACCTGCCGTTTATGAAGCAGGACGAACTGCTTATCAAACTCTTCAACGAAGTGGCATACGTATGGCCACGCGTGGGTTATCCACCGTTGGTGACTCCGTTCAGCCAGTACGTCAAGAACCTTTCCATGATGAACGTCATGGCCATGGAGAAAGGAAAAGAACGTTGGGGCATGATAGCCGACGATATTTGGGACATGCTGTTGGGTAAGGCAGGCAAGCTGCCGGGCGAACTCGCTCCCGAACTCGTTGAAAAGGCGGAACGCGAAGGACGTAAGTTCTTCAACGGCAACCCGCAGGACAACTATCCCGATGCACTCGACAAGTACCGCAAACTGATGAAGGAAAACAAGTGGGAACTTGGCGAAGATGATGAAGAACTCTTTGAATACGCCATGCATCCGGCACAGTACGAGGCTTACAAGAGTGGCAAGGCGAAAGAGGATTTTCTTGCCGATGTGGAGAAACGCCGTGCCGAACGCGACAAATCCCCTTTGGACGATGCCAAACCCAAGACGCTCACCGTGCAGGTGGACGGACAGGCTTATCGCGTGACGGTGGCTTACGGCGACATCGACCTGCCGGCTTCCGCCACCGACAAGATTACCGCTCCCGCCGGTGAAGGGCAGGAAGTGGCTGCTCCGCTCGAAGGTAAGTTCTTCCTGACCAAGAATGCGCAGGAAACTCCCCTCAAGGTAGGAGATAAAGTGAAGGAAGGCGACCTGCTTTGCTACATCGAGGCCATGAAAACCTATAATGCCATCCGTGCCGACTTCAGCGGAACGGTGACCGCTATCTGCGTCAATCCGGGTGATTCTGTTTCTGAAGATGATGTATTAATGAAGATTGGATGATGGAAGATATATTTGCGAAACTCTATGATATGACGGCGTTCAGCAATATCATTGCCGATCCGTCGTTCCTTATAATGTATGCCATTGCCTTTATTTTGCTGTATCTGGGCATCAGGAAGCATTACGAACCGCTGTTGCTGGTTCCCATTGCTTTCGGTGTGCTCATTGCCAATTTCCCCGGTGGCGACATGGGGGTTATCCAGGCAGATGAAAACGGCATGGTAATGGTGAACGGAGTGTTGAAGAACATCTGGGAAATGCCGTTGCACGAGATTGCGCACGACCTCGGACTGATGAACTTCATCTACTATATGCTGATAAAGACCGGATTTCTGCCGCCTGTCATCTTTATGGGTGTGGGTGCGTTGACGGACTTCGGACCGATGCTTCGCAATCTGCGTCTTTCCATATTCGGTGCGGCTGCGCAGCTCGGTATCTTTACCGTACTGTTGTGTGCCGTAATGATGGGCTTCACGCCGCAGGAAGCCGGTGCATTGGGTATTATCGGCGGTGCGGACGGTCCTACGGCTATCTTCACCACCATTAAGCTCGCTCCGCATCTGCTGGGCCCTATCGCCATTGCGGCTTATTCGTACATGGCGCTGGTTCCGGTTATCATTCCATTGGTTGTGAAACTGCTCTGCAGCAAGAAGGAACTGATGATTAATATGAAGGAGCAGGAAAAGCTCTATCCGTCAAAAACCGAGATAAAGAATCTGCGTGTACTGAAGATTATTTTCCCGATTGCCGTTACTACCATTGTAGCTCTCTTCGTGCCGACGGCAGTGCCTTTGATTGGTATGCTGATGTTCGGTAACCTGATTAAGGAAATCGGTTCCGATACCAGCCGTCTGTTCGATGCGGCAGCCAACAGCATTATGAATGCGGCAACCATCTTCCTCGGACTGAGTGTGGGCGCTACCATGACGAGCGAGGCATTCCTCAACTGGACCACTATCGGCATCGTTATCGGCGGCTTCCTGGCATTTGCCTTGTCTATTACAGGCGGCATCTTCTTTGTAAAGCTGTTTAACCTGTTCTCCAAGAAGAAGATTAATCCGCTGATTGGTGCGACGGGATTGAGCGCCGTGCCTATGGCAAGCCGCGTATGCAATGAAATCGCTACCAAGTACGACCCTAAGAACCACGTGTTGAATTACTGTATGTCCAGTAATATTTCCGGCGTCATCGGTTCTGCGGTGGCGGCGGGCGTATTGATTTCGTTCCTCGGATAAGAAAGTTGAGATATAAAAAGGGAATGCGTCAAAACACAAATAACGAGTGTTTTGACGCATTCCCTTTTTATTTTCGCCTTTATTCACTGATAGCTTTCCTGTATTCAGCCAATGCCATCTTTGCGGCAAGGTGCGCATTGATAAGGTTGGTTTGGGCCTGTGTCCACGAAAGCTGTGCGGATAGCACATCGACCATGCTTGCCTTGCCTTCATTGTATGAGAATGTAACCAGGTCGAGATTCTCTTCGGCAAGCGCCATATTCTCCCGGGCTGTCTTTACCTGTTGTTCCGTTTCCGTCAGTTTGGTGGTAGCGGCGGACAGCTCTTCTAAAATAGTATCTGCCACATAGCTTTGCTGTAATTTCTGAATACCTATATATGCCTTTTGCTGGCGGTTGGTCTTGAAGCGTGCACCCCATCGGAAAATGGGGATGTTGAGATTGATTCCCGCAATGGGCGTATGGGGCACATCTTGTCCCATATAGGTGATACCGGTATCCCAACCGGTTGCCAGGAACATACTGAGTTGGGGATTATACTGGCTGAGGGCTGCCTTGCGTTGCGCTTCGCTCCTGGCGATACTGACATGGGTTCCGGTATAGTCCGCACGGCGGGACAATACTTCGTCAAGACTCAGTAAATCGACGGGCGGACAGTGTATGCCGATTTCACAAAGACTGTCTACTGCGGCATCCGGTTTCACTCCCATCAGGATATTGAGTTGCTGCAAGGCAAGGGTATAGTTCTGGCGGGCTTTGATATACTGCAATTCGGCCTCTTTTTTACGGGTGGAAATCATCAGTAAATCCGTACGGCTGATGGCTCCGTCATTAAACCTGTCTTGAATGATGTTGTACTGTTGGCTGACAATCCCTTCAAAACGGGCGGCGGCTTCGAGTGTTGCCAATGCGGCCGAGGCATTCCAGTAAACCGCATCGCTCTGATAGTGTATCTGGTCGAGGGTCAGCTCTATGGCAAGTTTGTCCAGCTCTTCATCGGCTTTGGCAATCTTTTTCCGGGCCATGAGCGAACCGCCTGTGTAAAGAGGCTGTCCCAGTGTTGCCAATGCCTGATAGGTGTAAGGACGGTACTGTCCCGCCGGACTGTTCCAGGCATCCAGATGGCTCAGATTGGCAGTTCCTTCGGCAGTAATGTCTATCTTGGGCAGGAAGCCAGTCTGTGCTATCTTGCGGGCTTCGGTGCTTGCCGTAGCTTTCAGGCGTTGCTGTTTCAGCAGTTGGCTGTATGCTTCCACTTTGTCCCGATAAGCCTCGCGGCTGAGATAGCTTTCTTGTGCCGCGGCATTTATACCGAAGCTGATTACTGACAATATAAATATAATCTTTCTCATCATTCAAATCGTAAATAGTCAAATCATTAAATCATTAAATAGTAAATCGTAAATAGCCGAGTCGCAATCCCTCTATCCTTTTATCCGGTGTATCGCACAGTAGGCCACGGGCAATACAAACAGGGTGAGTATCGAAGCTATCAGCAGGCCGCCCATGATAGTGGCCGCCATACCGCCGAACATGGCGTCGAACAGTAACGGCAGCATACCCAGGATAGTTGTTCCCGATGCCATGGCTACGGGAACAATGCGGGTGGTCGTTGCGCTGATAACCGCTTCATGCGGTGCTTTTCCGGCAGCGGTTTCCGTATCAATCTGGTCTACGAGGACAATGGCGTTCTTGATGTTCATTCCAATCAATCCCAACAAGCCCAGGATGGCGAAAAAGTCGAATGTCTTGCCTAACAGCAACAGTCCCAGTACGATGCCGATAAAGATAAGCGGAAGCATCAGCAAGATGACGATGGGTTTGCGGTAGGTCTTGAACAGGAACAGCAGGGTGACGAACATCAGGAAAAACGTCAGCGGCATGTTGGCTGCCAGTGCGGCATTGGATTCGGCCTGGCTTTCCTGTTCGCCAAAGTACTTCATGGTATATCCTTCGGGAACATCGATTTCTTTTTGCACCTGCTCCCACACACGGTTAAAGGCGGCAATGGCATTTACACCCCGGCGGGGGTCGGCTTGCGCCATCATAACCATCTGGCGGTTGTAATCCTTCACGTTGGAGAACTTGTACTGGTAGTCGAACTTACTGACCACTTGCTCCAGCGTGGTGGTTTCGCGCGTAGTACCGAATACGGGCAGCGTGCGCAGGTCGTTAATGCGGAACGCGTCGATTGTGTTGTCTTTCAGTAGGATAGGAAGCACTTGGTCGCCCTGGCGGTATTCGCCCAGCGTCATTCCGTTTGTCCCTATTTGTATGCTCTGCGCCATGCTTTGGCGGGATACGCCTAACGGTTGTGCACGCTCCTGGCTGTATACGGGTTTCCATATGGGAACCTTGTTACCCCAGGAGTTGCGCACATTGATAAGATCTTTGTCGCGGTGCATTATTTCTAGAACCCGGTTGGTCAGCGCCACCAGTGTATCTGTGCTATTGCCGATAAAGCCTATCTCGATGGCGGCGTCTACGGCAGGCGAGAGTTTGAAGAGCGTGGTGCGGGTGATGGCATTGGGGTAGTTCTCCTTCATATAGCTGTCCAGCTTCTCTTCATATTCTTTGGTGTATTTGCTGTCTGTCACTTCTACCAGCAGGTTGGCGAAGTTGGGTTTTGGACCTACGGAAGTGGATGCCAGATAGTAGCGCAACGGGGTGCTGCCGAAAGTGACGGAAACCCGTTTCACTTCCGGCTGTGCCAGCAGGTGGGCTTCCACTTTCTTCATTTCCTTCTCTACATCGCGGATGCCGTATCCGTCGGGATAGAATACATCGGCGCGGAAATAAGGCTTGTCCAGTGAAGGGAAGAAATTTTGCGGCATCAGTCCCATGATGACGAGGGAGAGGATGAACAATACGACCATGCTTCCCAACGTGAGCGTTTTCTTGCGTATCAGCAGGCTGAGGATGGATGCGAATTTATGGTAGAAA
>ERZ824978.3204-NODE-3204-length-12659-cov-3.735957_pt1 | contig 12659 bp, 7 predicted proteins | sample MGYA00519860_ERZ824978 | MGnify/ENA primary metagenome ERZ824978 (study PRJEB31778, sample SAMEA3449184) | human gut metagenome | biome: human gut; feature: human-associated habitat; material: faeces | place: United Kingdom | collected 2010/2012 ... | reverse complement strand
CCGGAAACTTCTGGAGCGACACAGCAGCGTTATCCGGTACAGTATATTAACTATGCTTGCCTTGAGGCATCTGCATATAACTTTTATCCAATGTCTGAGATTGAGGATCTAGCAGATGCAATTGAGCTTGCAGGAGGCATCCTACAGCCCCTACTGGTGCGCAGAAAGGCACCGGGACATTATGAAATTATCGCTGGACATCGTCGTTGGACAGCCACAAAGTATCTGGTGGAGCAGGGACGTACACAGTATGCAATGCTTCCATGCCATGTGCAGGATGGAGACGAATTGGTAGCAAAGATCAATTTAATCGTGACGAACTCTCAGCGTGAGAAAACACCATACGTTAAAATGCAGGAAATTACGGAGCTGGAGCAATTATTGCAAGAGTTAGCATCAGGATCAGAAGAGGAGAAAGCAAAATTTGCGCGAATAACAGGCGTAAAACTTGGTGCAGGAGAAACGGTTACAGCGAGGGTACTTCGCAAATTGGTTGCAAAGAAAGCAGGACTGTCGGAAACTAATGTTGCCAGACTAAAGCATATTAACCAACACCTCGAACCTGAACTAAAAGAAGCAATGGAAGCTGGAAAAATTGGTATTTCGGTGGCAAACGAACTTGCAGGGATGAAACCAGAAGAACAGCAGATGGTAGCAAAGCAGATCGACGCAGGCGAAAAAATCACGTTGCAGCCGAAAGAAAAGACTGTTAAGGCGACAGAAAAGCAGAATGCAGTAGAGTCGAGAAGCGTGTCCGAATCGGACACAACACAAAGCAAGCAATCAGAAAGCCGAAAGATCGTGCGGACAGAGCAGCACGAGGAGGAGCAGCTTCCGGGACAGATCAGCGTAGATGATTATGTTTCGGAGGGGTTTGAGTTGCGTGATACTAATGAAGAGATTGATGTTGCAGTATCGGTAGATGATGTAGCAAAAAAGGAAAGTAGTACAACAACAGAAAATGATTTGATGCAGAGCTTGGCTCACGACTATCTGGCATTGTATGAGCGAGGAGATGGCAGCGAGACAGAATGGCAAGCTATGCATAAGCAGCTGGCAGACTACTTTGCAAGTCTAATCAAAGGATAAGCAGAAGTGGGGAAAGGGGAAACTATGCTCACAACCGAGGAAATAACGGAAATGTTGATGCATCACGATGAGCTGCTGGAGATGTATCGGATGCAGATCAACGAATTAACAAAAGAGTATGATGCAGAGAATGATCTAATCGAAATGACACAACTGCATAGCCCCCAATACGGCATTGTTGGCAAAAGTAGTAATCAGATGAATCTCGATCAAGTATATCAGAAAGTTGAAAAGCAGCGTAAGGAATATCAAGAAGCAATTTGTTCCGAACTCCAAAGAGTACTGGAACTATACAATCAGGTGCAGCAGATTCATCTGTGCTACTTGCATTTGCCACAAAAACAAAAAAGTGTTTTAAGAGAGCTGTATATTAACCGCAAGTTTTACAAAGAAATTGAGCGCCCAGGCTTGTCGGAGCGAACGATCCATCGCTTGAGAAAGCAAGGATTAGAAACAATTAAGGCATGGTATGAATCTAATCGCTTTGACAGTACAACGGCTCAAAAAGCAAAATAAAAGGAAAGGAGTGATAAACAAATGAGAAAGATCCGCGCAGGCATTGTGAAGAAAATGGAGGGAGCAAAGTTGACGAACTCTGAATTAAGCATTTTTCTGTATTTGTGCCAATATCAAACCGATATTGGCACAGTATCAGGCGTATATTATAAAGATATTTGTGCTGCGCTGGATCTATCATATCAGACTTTTTATTCGGGGTTGTATAAGTTGCGTGACTGTGGCTTAATCACCTTATGGAAAGCAGATCACATTGATTGGGATATACAGATCGTAGGTAATGACTGTAGCAATATCGAAGAAGTAAAAAAAGAAGGCTATCTGTCTGTTGCAGATGGTCTATTCGCGTCAAAAAAATTCCAAAAATTGAAAGTAAATGAAAAAATTATGGCAATGCGCTTGCTGATCTATTGCAGATCCGGGCAAAGAACATATAAAGAAGCGAAAGAGAACTTCCGAAAGAAGATGACACAGCTTCTTGGATGTAAGCTTCGTGCCTTGAAAGAGTATCTTACAGCACTTAAAGCATTGTTTTATATCGGCATCAAGGATGGAATGTATCTCATCACTATCCGCCGAGAGATTGCGGACCGAGACTGGAGAGCCGCTAAAGATACAGAGTTGGAGTATGGACAGCAAGTACATGCAGCTTGCAACAGAAACAAAATCAAAGAAGACGAGCAGGCAAAGAAGGATACAGCTGAGCTAGCAAAGCAGTATCGCCAAGATATTAAAGCCATGCAGGAATCAGGTAAATTGCCTGCGGATTTATTTGGATATTTAATTGGTAAGGCTGCAAAAGAGGGGGGAATGACTGGCAAACTGAATCCTAAATACATACACAAGATTTTGCGATTGGAAATCGCAAGCTTTTACAAGAAAGCAAATGACTTAAGGTAAAAAGAATATAGGCTTAAATAGGCTGCCTGAATAAAGACAGTCTTTTTTGCGTACAGTAAAACATAGATTTAAGGAAATATTATAAAGAAAGAGGAGACATAGTGGATGCAGTTCAATCTCGAAGGGGGAAAGGGCTGCATTTAGGCAAAAAAGTCATTCTAATTTTGAGGTACATTTTCAGAAACCATTCTAATTTTGCGCATTAAAAAAAATAATTATTCTAATTTCATGGCTTAATGTGGATAACTTTATTCTAATGTTGCGATTTTTAAAATTAAAAAATGTAAGTAAAATCAAGGCTTTTAAGCTGAGAGTCTACAGTGTATATTTATTCCTTTTTTCTTTATCCTTCCTTTCCTATAGAAAGAAAATTATACCTATTGCAATTAAGCGCTTAGGCTATGCCTAGCATATTAGAAAAAAACTTCCTGTGGCTTCGAGGAAGGTTAAAATGAAATCGAAAAATAAATGAGAAAAGCAAGTTGGATAAAGATCAACCCGGATAAAAAAGAAAAACGGAAGTCTTGATCCCGCAAGCGGGAAAATAAAATTTAACAAGAAATAAAAAAGCGGAAAAATTTACATATTGGATTTTGAAAAAATAAAAATTATATCACATACAAATACCAAAGTCAATAGTTTGGCAGGATTGGCAGAAAAAGGCATTTTTTGGCAGTTCGTGGCAGGATTTTGTACTTGATGGCAGGAAATAGTTGTTGTATAGTATAATTGCATTAAGTGAATGCGAACCAAAGCGGGTGAAGGAGCATTGTCGGAAACGACAGTGCTTTTTCCATCTTTGGTGAAAATGTCTCTTGACAATGTGAGGCTTATAAGCTACACTATGGTTAGGAGGGATTGTCATGGAAGAAAATGAAATTTTTGTAGAAGAGCTGATTGAACGGCTAATGGAATATTACAGCAGGATTAGGAAAGAAAGTGGTGTCAGTCAATCTGAACTGGAGAGAATCACGGGTATGTCTCGATCAGCGATTAATCGCTATGAAAAGGGAAAGCTGATGCCAACTGTCCGAGCAATGAATAAGCTGTTGGTTCCAGTAGGATACCGATTAGCAATCGTACCGCTGGAAGAAGATAAGGAGGAGCAGGATGAGAAAAACATTGATTTGTAGTTTAATTGGTTTGGTTGGATGTACATGGATGGCAGGATGCCAGGATAAACCAGATGGCGCACAAACCATTATCATAGAGTTAGCTGATCCGTCGGATCAGGTAGAAGAAACGAAGGAAGAAATGCCAGAGGAAAGCGTGTCAGAATCAGACACAGAGATGGAGACAGGTGAAACACAGTCGGAGGAAATGCCAGAAATCATTGGTTTTGAAGAAAACGTAGAATTTGCGTACAAGCAGGTTAGTTCGAATGATCCGATTATCGGTTTGTTGTTGGAAAATGTGATCCCTGATGTGCAGGTAAAGGACTTCGAGATCACAGACGCGCAGGCATATCAAAATGGGGAAAGAGTTACTCCAACAGGGGAGATTACATTTACTTTGAATGTTGAACCGGATGCAAGCGTCATACTGTATCGTTTAAATGCAGATGGTGAGTTGGTTTCAGAAGCGTTGGAAGTAACTGATGGAGCAGTATCCTATGAATCGACAGGATGTGGAAGATGGTTGATTTTGGATACGCTTTTGGAGCAGGAAACAGAGAGTGTGTCCGAATCGGACACGGAAGGATGAGTGAAAAATGGCAGCATTAAAAAATAAACTGGGAATTACTGATTCTACAGAATTGGCGAGAGAAGAGGAGCGAATCAGTAAAAGAAAAGCAGCAGAGATGTTTGAAAGTGGAATGCTTGATGAAATGATTCCCGGAAGTTATAGAGCATTGCAGGCAATTCACAATCAGCTATTTTGTGATGTTTATGAATTTGCAGGTCAAACTAGAACAGTTAATATTGCAAAAGGAAATTTTCGATTTGCACCAGTCATGTATTTGGATGCAGCATTGAAAAATGTTGAGAAAATGCCACAGTCTACATTTGATGAGATTGTGGAAAAGTATGTTGAAATGAATATTGCGCATCCGTTTCGAGAGGGGAATGGACGAAGTACCCGTATTTGGCTGGATCAAATTTTAAAAAAGGAGCTTGGAAAAGTCGTTGATTGGAGCAAAGTTGATAAAGACGATTATCTTCTGGCAATGGAGAGAAGCCCTATTAAAGATATAGAGATAAAGGTGATTCTTCAAAATGCATTAACTGACCAAATTGATGATCGAGAGATGTTTATGAAGGGTGTTGACCATAGTTATGAATATGAAGGCTATCATAGCTATAGAACTGAAGATCTTATCAAGAATACACGGAATAAAAGCAAAAAAACGGTTAGTAAAAATGTCATAGAAAAACAGGAAGAGGAGGAGCAGGATGAAGAAATTGAACGATAAAAAAATTAGCGTTTTAGCAGCTACAGCATTGACAGTATCTCTTGTGATGCCTACTGTACAGATGATTCCGGCAGAAGAAACGGAAGTGTTAGATCAATATATGATTATTGAACTAGAACCGATTGTTAAGCCGGAAGTGGATGTGCAGGAGACAGAAAACTCTTCTGAGGAGCAGTCAACAGAAGAGTTTTCAGAAGTTGTGTCCGAATCGGACACAGTATTGTTTGCATTAAATGATTTTATAGGGGACGATTATAGCATAACAGGAATTAGCATGGATGAGCCAATCATTGCACAGTTGCTGTCACAGACTACTGACTATCAGGACTATGATTCGATTGCCTTGTATGATCTTATTTCGAATCAGCAGTCAGCTGATTCGCTGTATGACTTTAATTTGCAGATTCCAGAGGATGCCGATGTTACATTGTATCAGACAATAGATGGTCAGCTGCAAAAGGATACGTTAGATGTAGCATATGCAGCTGAGGAGTATAACCGTCTGCCACTAATCAGCTATCAGTCAGAGACAAATCATTGGTTAGTACTGCACTTGGGAAGTAATCAGGATAAGCAGGGTGTGTCCGAATCGGACACAGAAGATGCAGTCAGAGAAACAGAAAGTGCCGCAGAGTCACTCGAAGGGAAAACAGAGTCGGAGATAGATGAAAGTCCATCTGCGAGTGAGGATGTAAAGAAACATTCTGCATCGAAAACGGAATCAGAGACAACAAAGTCAAGTCAGCAGACAACAAAAGAAACGGAAAGTACTAAAGCACCGGAGACTAAGCCAACTATACCGACTACGGTTGCTCCGACAACAAGTACACCAACGACAAGCCCGAGTACGACAGCACCGACCAAAACGCCAGAAACACAGCCGCAGACAACGGCTAATACACACGCTTGGGTGCCAGTAACAAAGGTAGTCCATCATGATGCAACGTATAAAACTGTGTGGGTTCAGGACTCCGCAGCATGGGATGAAACAGTGATCACGAAGGCAGCATGGGATGAGCAGGTATTAGTTCAGGACGCATATGATGAAAATGTGATGATTTCAGATGCGTATGATGAACCGGTTTATGCATGGGTTGGAATTTGCAATGAGTGTGGTCATAAGTTTTTAGATCCAAATGAAGATATTGATGTTCATATGGGTGCTGGCTGTTGGTCAAGCTGGCATGATGAATGGATGCAGGTTGGAACAACGCACCATGATGCTGTTTACCAAACAGTTCATCACGAGGCAACATATCAAACAGTTCATCACGAGGCAGAGACGACAATCGTCCATCATGATGCAACAGGTCACAACGAACAGGTAGTGGATCAGGCAGCATGGGATGAGACAGTAATTACTGGTTATACCTGCTCTGGCTGCGGAGCAGTAAAATGAAAGTAATATATCAAGATACCAGAGTCAAAAAGTCAGAAATTCGATGTAAGCTCGCTTACAAGAAGATTTTTGATATCAATAAATAAGTAATAATACATAAGAAAAAGCATCTGCATAATTTCTGAAAATAACAGGATTTATAGTTGGTGCTTTTTTCATGCTTTTTTTTACATTGTGTCCGATTTGGACACGCGAGAAAACACAGAATACTGTGGAAAGGTTGTGGCAGAAATGCCATGACCTTTTTTCGTGGAAGAAACAGAAAGGAAAACAGTTATGGATCGTCTAAGAGGACCGCCTGTTTTAAAGGCAGGCAATAAGCAACAAACAGATCCTGTCAGATTTTCTGACAGGATTTCCCACAAGAAAGGCATGACGATGAATTTAAAAAATAAAAAAGGAAAGAGACTGACTTCTACACTGATGGCAGTACTTATGAGTGTATCTACAACGCTGACGCCAGTTAATTCCATAGCATCTGAAATGGAAACTTCGTCAATGGCGGTTGAAAGCATAACGGAAGAAACCACAGCTGAGACAGAAGTGCAGACTACAGTGGAGACAACAGCGAGCAGTGAAGCACAGACATCAACATCAGCATCCGAAACGCAGGCAATCACCGAAGAAACGACAGCAGAAACAGATCAGCTAGAGACGGAAAGTTCTGTTGCAGAAGAAGTACAGTCATCTGGAGAGAGCGCAGAAGAAACATCTGCAAATGAAACACGCGGACCGGATGAAACACAGGAAAACGAAACAACAGCTGAATCTGAAAGTGAAACAGAAGAAGTGACTGAAACAGAGACGGTTGAAGAAACTTCAAGCGAAGAGCCGACAATCGACCTGTCTAATGCAACAAGGGAAGATATTCTTTCCTACATTGAGGCAATCGGCGGCGATGAGAGCGATGCTTTCTATTCCTTTATCGGCAGTCTTGGAGAGGATGACTATCAGCTTGTATGGATGGCACAGTACGGAGCACAAGAGGATCAGCTGTTAGAGAACTTTGGCTTTGACTATGACGGTTCAAGCGATCTGGATGTTGCAAAGTATATCCACAAGCTGTCCGAGGATGAGCTGGCTGACTTTACGGAATCCATGACATTCGAACAGTACAAAAGATATCTTTCCATCAGGGAAATGATGGCAGAAATGGATGAGAAGGATTTCTCAGATGTCATTGATTATGAAGAGTTTACCGCAGACCGTACATGGGATTATGCAAGCTATGATGTGTTTGCAGAAAGCTTAACCGGCGTATCATTACAGAGAACCGAGCAGACAATGCAGTTTTATAACACCTATGTCGATCCGTCTAAGGTTCAGGCAGGTGTTACCACCATTGACGGACTGCTTGACTCTAATGCAGATTGGTATTCCAATGATTATATTTTAAGTCTGAATCCGGAAATGTTTAAAGAGACAGTTCCTGTTTATTATGGTTCTGACGGAAATTATTATGTTGTATCTACCGTTCCAATGCTGAATGGGATAGAGTCTGCTGACTATCAGCCGGCAACTAACTTTTATAATGACAGCGTAGTGGCAGAAGCCTTTACGGATATTCAGTATCTTGGAAATGGTGTTTACCGCATTCCGAGCAGTCGTTATCAGTATTGCTATACAGAGCAGTATGTATCAGATGCAGGTACTCTGTACGGAGTTTCATTTGGACTTCGTATTCAGGTATTATATGGCTTCACAGCATCAGGTGAGGTGAAGATAAGTGCCGATGTTCTGTATCCTGATATGACAGAGCGTTTTCTTCCAGCAGTATTGAATCTTGCATCAGGCACAGCAACTGTAAAGATTTTTAATGATGATTATGATGATACACTTGATAATTATCTTGTATCTGCATCCATTAACAGAGGTGAAAGTCTTCCAGAAGGAGTTTCCGTAATTAACAATGGAAAGACACTTCAGTTTGTAATGGGAGATAATTGTGCAGTGGGAAGTCTGGATGTTTTGATCGGTTATAACGCGACTTCAAAGTATTCTATGGCTGCACAGGTGACAACTGAAAGCCTGTATCAATCCGAGTCATTAGATAATGGAATTGCATTGACAGCACAGATGCAGGGAAGTTATCTCGAAATGGCAAGAAGTAGTGTACCATCTGATTTGGCAGTTGGAGATAAGTTTGTATATGCAAATACCAAATTGACAATCACAGGTGTCAACAATGCAGCGGATGGCAGTGGAACCATTCATGTTGGAGCAACAACCGTACCAACACATGATGCACAGGAGTTTTGTCTGTATAGTCCATATGATGAGGCGGCATTGAATACGTTAAATTCATGGTTCAAATATAGCCTGAGTGATGCAAATTCTGCAAGTCCAGGATATCTTGTACAGATGACAACTGAAAATATCCAGCGTCGTGCAGCCAGCAATGGTACATCCGTTAATCTTGGCGGGCAGAAAATATTTGGATACCTTTCAGAAGCACTCGGAACTTCAACAAGTGCATCTGGAAAAACATTGAACTTGGAAGGCACGCAGGTACTTCTTGCTTGTATGCACGCATGGCATTTGGAAGCAAATACACCTGCCGAAGTTGTAAATTCAGTTAATTCATTTACAGAGCGTACCAGAGATCAGGAAACCTTTGCGCATGATATTGGATTCGGAAACTATCTTCCTAATATTGCCCTTCAGTGTACGGATGTTCACGATGGTGGTGACGGATACACATACGCAACTTTCAAAGTAGTAACTTCAATGCTTGGAGTTCGAGGCGTAAACAATCCGAATAACTATCAGTGTGCATTTGCAACATTGAATGTTCGATATGAGAAACAACAGGAAGGTTATTTGAGAATCCATAAATCTTCCGCAAACCCGGAAATAACAAACGGAAATAGTTGCTATAGTTTTGATGACATCAATTATGGTGTTTTCACAGATGAAGGATGCGTCAATAACATTGCTGTCCTTAATTTGGATGCTAATGGTTATTCTGAACCATTAAAACTGAAAGCAGGAACTTATTACGTGAGAGAAGAAGATGCGACTCCGGGATCAGGCTATCAGACAAACAGTACTGTTTATACGGTAAATGTAACAGCAGGAACAACATCCGATGCTCCTGTCATGTGTGAGACAACAGATGTTCCATTAAACGACCCGTTGGGTATTGTTATCAACAAGATCAATAGCGACGGAACTACAGCAGCTGACTTGTCTGGTGCTGAATATGCGGTTACTTATTATCCAAAGCAGTATACTAGTGTAGCAGAAATTGAAGCAGAAACAGATCCGGATGTAAAGCCAACTGTATGGGTAATCCAAACTATTAAAAGTGCAAGTGGATATTTTGCATCATTAGATGATACGCATATTGTTCCAAATAGTAATAGTGCAGGTGCAGTTTTTGGAAAATATTTTAGTGGCAGATATATTATTCCTCTTGGAACTATAACTGTTGAGGAAACAAAAGCACCGGCAGGCTTTACAAAAGATGGAGCTGTCGTAAGCAATGCAAAAACTGGTGCAACGATTTCAGGAACTAATAACGTATATTTATTTCAGTTTGTTGACGAGAACTCGGAAGTATATTTAAAGAGCGGCAATGCTCTTTCAACTTCTCTGGATGATGAGACTGCCGTAACCTTAACATACGCAGAGCGCCAGATTAACGGCTCACCGAAGATGGAAAAGCATGACTTCGAATTAGACAAGAAGGCAGCCATGGGCGGAACCAGCTTTGAGGGAATCTCTTTTGAGATTTACTGTCTGGATGATTCTGTTGCCATCGGAAATGACACTTACACAAAGGGACAGACAATTACTACAGTGACTTCTGATGAAGAAGGAAACATTGATGTAGGTATGCAGTTTCCTGTCGGTCACTATGCAGTGCGCGAAAAGGCAGCAAACAATTACTACACAATGACAACCGGTCAAATCCATTACTTTAATGTAGTTGAGTATCAGGGAGAAGCATTTATCCAGTATGAGCCTGATACAAATGCAGTTACCTTTATGGACCGTGTTGTACGCGGTGATCTGTCATTCGTAAAGAAAAATTCTGACACGGATGAAGCTCTTGCTTATATACCGTTCAGGATCACAAATAATACAACAGGCGAGACGCATTACATCTTAACTGATGCGAATGGAAACTTCAATTCTGCAGCTGGAAAGACAACAAATACCAATGCCAATGATGCAGTTCTTTCACAGTATGGTGATAAGGATGTCATTCCACAGAGCGTTGTGGATTCACTGGCAAAGGATGCCGGACTTTGGTTTGGTATGGGAAGTGAAGGAACCATGACAAGTGCAAATGATTCTTATGGTGCATTTGTATATGGCACTTATACCATCACCGAGTTAAAGACCGAAGCAACCAGAAGCATGAAGATGTACACTAACACCTTCACAATCGACACTGATGGAAAGGTTCTTGATCTTGGAACTGTTGACAACATTCCGATGAGCATTCGCACGACGCTGGTAGACGTAAATGAGGAGCATTTCACGGAAGTAGCTTCTTCTATTACGTTAACCGATCATGTTGCTTACAAGAATCTGGATACTGATAAGACCTATACTTTAACTGGAACTTTGTATATTAAGGATGTGGAAGCACTGACCGAGCTTATGACTCAGACAGTTGACTTTACTCCGGCTGAGAAGAATGGAACACAGGATGTTGTATTTACCTTTGATGCTTCTGATCTGGCAGGAAAGTCAGTAGTTGCTTTTGAAGAGCTTTCCGTAAATGGCGAGTTTTGTGCAGAGCATAAGGATAAGGATGATGAAAATCAGACCGTTACATTCCCTAGTATCCAGACAACTGCACGAGATTCAAAGACCGAGAATCATGTAGCAAATGCAACTGACTCTGTAAGTATTATTGATACTGTAACCTATTCTGGCTTGAAGGTTGGAGAAACCTATACAATCACCGGAACTTTGATGGATGCTGACACTGGCAAAGCTGTTCTGGACGATGATGGCAACGAGATTACCGCATCAAAAGAATTTACTGCTCCAGAAAGAGACGGCAGTGTTGATATTACATTTAATTTTGCAGGTGTATCTTTAGCAGGTAAGAAGATTGTTGCTTTTGAGGAAGTATACTACAAAGGCAGAAGATATGCTGCTCATGCAGATCTTTCCGATGAAGGACAGACTGTCTATGTGCCAAAGATCCGCACAAAAGCACTGGATGCCAATACCGGATTGAATCAGGTAAAAGCAGACAGCAATGCAACTGTTGTTGATACTGTAACTTATGAAAACTTACTGCCGGGTAAGAAGTATACCATGAAGGGTGTGCTGATGACTTCAGCAGGAAACGCTCTGATGGTAAACGGAAGAACCATCACTGCAAGTACCGAGTTTACTCCAACAACACCAGATGGATCAGTTGATGTTACCTTTAATTTTGACGCATCTGAAATTGGTGGAAGAAAACTCGTATTCTATGAGTATCTGGAATTAGATGGTGATACAGTTGCATCTCATACCGATATTTCAGACACCGATCAGACGATCTATGTTCCGAGTATCAAGACAACCATTATCGACTCTGAAAATGGTAGCCATAATGCAGCAGCCGATGAGGAGATTACACTTATTGATACAGTTCGTTATAATGGACTGGAAGTTGGTCGTAAGTATTCTGTAACGGGAACACTTGTTGATAAGGAAACTGGAAAAGCACTTTTGGATGATGCAGGAAAAGAGATTACTGCATCGAATGAATTTACTGCTGAGAAGCCAAATGGAACGATTGAGATTACATTCAAGTTCTCAGGTGTTTCTCTGGCAGGAAAGACCACTGTAGCATTTGAGCATATGTACACAGATGGCAAGGAAGTAGCTGTCCATGCTGATCTGAAAGATGAGAAGCAGACTGAATATTTTCCATCTGTACATACCACAGCAACAAGTAATGATACCGAGGATCATGTCGTTGGTGCAAATGAGAAAGTGACCATCACCGATAACGTAGCACTAAAGGCATTGAAGCTTGGTACTGAGTATACACTGAGCGGAATTTTGATGGATGCAACGACTGGAAAGCCGATTGTGATTGATGGAAATACCATTATTGCAAGAAGAACATTCACAGCCGATGCACACGAAATGACCGTTCCACTGACCTATGAGCTGAATGCTTCACAGCTTGCAGGAACTACAACTGTTGTATTTGAAAATCTGTATTCTGACGGCGCACTTCTGGCAGCTCATGCTGACCTTGAGGATGCAGAGCAGACAGTATATATCCCAGAGATTCATACAACTGCAAAGGATGCAGTAACAGAGATTGATCATACCGAGGCAAACAAGACAGCCACCATCGTTGATACCGTTTCCTATACA
>ERZ824978.3203-NODE-3203-length-12659-cov-6.845129_pt1 | contig 12659 bp, 16 predicted proteins | sample MGYA00519860_ERZ824978 | MGnify/ENA primary metagenome ERZ824978 (study PRJEB31778, sample SAMEA3449184) | human gut metagenome | biome: human gut; feature: human-associated habitat; material: faeces | place: United Kingdom | collected 2010/2012 ... | reverse complement strand
AAAGGCTGATCAGTTCTTAGCGGAATGTGTGGTCGGATGAGCCGGAATTTGCAGCATAATCATGCCATATATATTATTAATGCCATCATCTAATATAATCTTTATGTCTGTAGTAAATTTAGAAAGATAGTATGCCAATCCCTTTTCTTCAAATTGATTTGCAGAAATATAAAACAGTTTATTCATTACTTGATTTCGCAAATCTTTTTCGATATCTCGCACAACGACGGCTTGACTCTTCTTACTTATCCACTCAAAAATAAATACCCCAATACTAAAAACAACTGAAAGAAGGCACATTTGTAATAACTCTCTATAATTTGCTGAATCAATCAAAAGTTGCATTATATAGGAACGTAAGGGTGCCATAATACCTACAATTACCACTGGAATCAAACTAAGTATCAATTTGCCACTATTTTTTTTATAAATATTTTTTATCATATCCTTCTCCTTTTGCTTACTAACTATTAGACCTTTCCCCCAAATTGATCCTTTTCTTTTTCATATTCATATCACTGGCAAATTCAAATACTCCCTAGACACAACAATTATCTACTTATTAATTATAATATCACCCCCCCCCATTCTACACACAACCTCTAAATACCATTGCTCTTAACACTTATTTACTGCAAGTAACATAATCTCATATTCTCTTAGCGTTTTGTTATTGACAAATCTTCATTTGCTTTCACAAATTAATAACAATGTTTTGAAAAGCCCTTAGTTTATAAAAGTCGTGATTAGTGAAATGGGAAGATATGAGGATTTGATATTAAATAAGATAAATATGCAGAGTCAGGGGATTCAAAATGAGAATAGTACTACAAAACTACAGAATGCTCTTTTATATTCTATTCATAAAAATCAAAATTCTGTAGCAATTAAAATCGGTGATAGTTCAATTAGTTATGCAGAAATATGGAAGGCGGTTCAAAATCAATATGCTATATATGAAGCAGAAAAAATAACAAGTATAGCATTATATGTAGGAAATTCGGTTGATTTTTGTATACAGTTATTAACCTCTTCTTTGTCAGCAAAAGTAGGAATTGACTGCAATCCCATTCTCCGTATAACCAAGATGCACCCAGTCCGGTTCTATCTCCATCTTCCGTTCCTGCATTCTCCTTAAAGGCTGTATTCGGCAGTCTGACCGCTCCGACTAATTCTGCCCGTTCTGCGATATACTTGCGGATGGTAGGATTGCTTTTATCAAGCGTTCCCTTCGTGGTAATGACCGCAACGATGCCTCCCGGTCTGACCTGATCCAGCGCCTTTGCAATAAAATAATCGTGGATACGGAAGTTGTACTTGTTATACTTCGGGTCAAACACCTTATAGTCACCGAATGGCACATTACCCACCACGACATCAAAGAAGTTATCCGGGAAATTGGTCTTTTCAAAGCCCGTAATACTGATGTTGGCATTCTGGTAAAGCTGTTTTGCAATTCTGCCCGAAATACTGTCAAGCTCTACACCATACAGACTGCTTAGCTGCATCGGCGCCGGCATACTGCCAAAGAAGTTCCCCACACCCATGGAAGGCTCCAATACATTTCCTCCTCGGAAGCCAAACTGCACCAGTGCACTGTTAATACACATGGCAATCTCCGGTGAGGTATAAAACGCATTGTTTACGGAAGCTCTTGCCGCAGCATATTCATCCTCCGTAAGAAGCTCCTTTAATTCGGAATACTCCTTCTCCCATGATGCATTACGCTCAACAAAGGCTTGGGATAATCCGCCCCAGCCGACATATTTCGACAACATCTTCTGTTCCTCTCTGGTAGCAAGTCTTCCTTCCTGCTCGATCTGTTTCAGGGTCTTGATTGCATCAACATTCCATCCAAATCTTGTCTTGGCTCCGCCTTTCGGAACTTCCACAAGATTATAATGGAAATTGATTTTCTTCTCTTCCTTACCGTCATCTGCCACATCCCAGCCATTCGCAAGTGCCCTCTGTCTGGTTTTCTCCCGGTTCTTACGAATCTCCTCCTGCTTATCAAGAAACAGCTGGTAAATCGGTTTCCTGCCTGTTGCCTCTCCCTGCATCATCCAGTCATACTGTGCCCTGTGGTCTGCACCACAGTAATATGGAGTCTTTACCATATAGGTAAGCACCTCATACAGTTCCCGGTAACTACAGGTTTCCCTTACACGTTCCCCGTTTCTGTTCTTGTAGCTGACTTCAAACTCATAAGGCTTTAAGACATAAGCAATCAGTCCATACTGGTTATTGGCATAGGCATCCTTTTGTTGTGCACCGTTTAACACCACATCCGATAAGAAGTCAAGACGGTTAGGCATGAACAGATACTCGCTCGCAACAATATCCTGAAGAAAAGGCTTAAACGGAGTATAGCAGCTGCATTCTGACACCAGAATTTCGAGTGCAGTCCGCAAATCCTCATCCATCTCTTCAATCCGTTTTGCATAATCAATCGGTTCAATATACTGAAGCTCACTGGCATCCTTTTTGGGTGCTTCTTCCACTGGTGCTTCTTCCACTGGTGCCTCTTCCGGTTCTTCGTAATACTCCTCTTCCATCTGCATTTCAGGACCATACTCCGCCATGGTTGCAAGACGGTCCTCAATGGCTGCTTCTTCCTCCGTAAGCGGTCTGCCCTCGTTATAGGCACGGTTTAGCTTTTCAATGTCACTTAAGGAACTGTTGTAACTTTCCGGTTCATCCGGAATGGCAAAATCATCAATCCCGTCTGCATCACTGACTGCATCCAGTTCTCTGTATTCAGCATCAATAACCTCATCATCTTCCCGGATACCCTCCATGTCGATATCCTCAAATCTAGGTGTTTCCGGCTGATACTCTCCCGTCATAATCAAAACACCGATTTCCTTTTCGATGTTTTTCCACGAAACATATCCTTCCTTCTCACCTTCCTCGTCACGCCACTGAAACCGAATCCCCTGCCCGTGGAAAGTGTCATATCCGTGAAGTCCATAACCTTCAAGAGGCCAACCTGCTCCACCCTGACCATATTCCTGTTTAATCCGCTTGGCTCTTGTGCCTGCGTCTACCTCCGTATGGAATATCTCACATACCCTTGACCTGCCACCGGCAAAGCCTGTACCTCTTAATACCACCTGCTTAATATACTCATGTGGTACATCCGGCTCTTTCTTCGGATACAGATAGTTATACTTCCCTGCTTTTGCTTCCGACTGATTCTTAGCAAGTTTCTCCATAGCTTTTTCTGCATAATCTGAAGTCTGCTTCGTTGTTGCAGCAAGTCCATATTCAGGGTCAAAAAAAGAAGCCTGATGATATTCACCGGCTTCTGTCTTTCCAAATGAGTCAAGCTCATTTAACTCTCTCTCCATATAATCAAGTGCTTTTTTCAATAAATTCAATACTTTTTGATACCTGTTGTTAAATGAAACTAAGGTTATGGAGTGATCTTTACCTCATACAGGGCAGATATATAGCAATAATGGGTGCACCAAATAAAACGTCATCACTATCCGTTCTAAATGGCCTCGATCTGTACCCATCCCTATATGGCAGCTCACCTATTCATATATATATGAATTTCCTTTCTTGGCATATAGAAATTTTCATAAATAATTTTACAGTTTCTACATGGCGATGCCCATTCACCACTCTTGAAATATTTAGTATTAATAAATAAATCATCCCAAGAAGCCACATTGCTTCAACACCATATTCTATAATGATATCGAATTAACATAACTGACTGATTTATAAAACTGACAGAAAATCAATGGGTATCTCATGGCTCTTAAAGTCTTGAAATAACGCTGATACTGTATTAGTTTTATTTGATTTTATAACAAAGTTAATTCTATCAATGTACAATTTTTACATCCATTAGCTTTCCATTTTCTGCATCAACATTAAACTTTCTTCCCCAAAAATCAGTAGCATATAATTTTCCATTCAGAATTTGAATTACAACATATGGAATTTGCTCTTTGCTGACAATATTAGACGGTAATTTGTCACTTATTCGCCAAAGCATTTTGCCATTTTCATCATAGCATAAAATATTATTAAGTTCTTCTGTTCCCAGTTCTACTCGTGGAATCTTTAACAAAATAACATACTTTCCTCTAATGCTTTCAACTTGCTTAATTGGATATTTTACAGCAATTTTAATATCACCAATATTTAAAATATTATCTTCAATAGATACGTCTCTCACATTTACCTCCCGTCTTCAATCTTTCCAAGTTCAGTAAAATCGCCAATCCATTGTTGTTGTAAATCTATTTGTATTCCATCTCCATCAAATCCAAAATTAGGTCCAACCTCACCTAAACGTACTGTATCTCCTGCTTTCAACTCTACTTCTCCAATAAATTTAGGTTCATACTCTAATGCAAATCTAGCTTGAATTTCTTTAGGTGTAAGTCCTTTAACATCCTCGGCTCTCATAACCCATCCGCCCTCTAAATTTGAATTTACACCATCATATACCCGAACAAATTTTGTATCTTCTGTTAATGTTATATTTTGTACGACCGTTTTCTCTTTGTAAGGTGATTTGTATCCTCTAGCTTCCAAGCATTTACACTTTCTGCCGATTGATACTGATTTATTTTAACTTTATCTTTTAGATTACCTAATTGCTCATCTAAATATTCATATCCTATTTTACTTGATGCAACACCCTTTCCCTCACTCTCATTTCTCGGAGGCAATACCGCCTCTGGTTCCTCTATCGGGGGACGAGTAACCTCTTTTCCTCTCGCTCGCAGGATCTCTTCGCACTCATCGCCTGTAATTCCCATCGTTTCAATCCGGCTGATTGTTTTCTTCTCGCTATCCGTGAAGTGCTCTATTGATCCTTCCTTCTGGTAACGCATATACAGTTCCAGATCGTCCGTAGGAACTTCTTTTCCCAGCTTCGCAATATCTATTTCCGAAGCATCCAGCTTTTCAAGTGAAGTGATCTCCTCCAGTGAACATTCCCGTACTACTCCGGTTTTGGGATTACGAAATACCAGATTCATTCCGGCTGTCGATACAATACATCCGGTTGCTGCTCCCAGCATCCATGCAATCTGCGGAGGAAGTCCCATTGCTTCAACACCGTAACCTACCGTATATGCACTTGCCGAAGAGGCCACTTCCACTAACATCGTCTTACCAAATGCCTTACACAGTTCTTTTCCGACAAGACCGGCTCCCTTCATGGCTGCAAGTCCTTGCCCGAAGGTAAACATATCGACAATCGCTCCTGCCATCTTCTGGTATTTCTGTGCCTCTGTCAGTCTTTCTCCGGTAATCAGATCTGTTCCTGTAAAAAAATTCGATCACAGGCTTCACGATGGTTATATCCAATAACCCCGACAGGAAATCCCGTGCCGGATGATATGCCTCATGATTGAATTCTCCCGACGTCAGATAGTTGCGGATACATGTCTCAATATCCGACTCTTTCATTTTATCATAATCCTTGCGGAACAGGGACACAAATTCAATTACTATTTTCACATTCTCAAGTGTACAATAATTTTTATCAGAATATATAACCGGATGATGCCGTTAGCAGACTTGTAAAAATGCACAAAAAATCAGCGGTATTTCATGGCCTTTAGGGTTATAGAAATACTGCTGATACTGTGTTTTTATTTAGTTATACAAAAAATCTTTTTCCCCTTATCTCTCCTGATGAGGAGCATTGTAATATGGGTGTTTGGGAACATCAAGGGAAATGTTCACGAAATTGTCACATAATACAAATTATCAATCTCCTATTGAAACCAGTCCGCAATCTCTTGTCATCGCTTTTTGGATAATCTCTAATAAATCTTGTAACATTTGTCTGCCTTCATCCGGTTCCTCGTAATCCTGAAGTAACGCTGAGTCTAATATAGATTTGCATATTTCAACTATTTGGGGCAAATCATTTTTAGAAACTTCAACATCATCATAAGGATCAATTTTATACAATTTACTCATATCAAAAGATACTCGTCCACTCATCTTATAGATAAAATCAATCAACTCATCACTAAATTCTACATTGACATCTTGTTCATCAATCTCATCTATTAAATTGCCTATATAAAAATTCATTTTAACAACCTCCTGCCTACTTTTTAGGAAATGCAGTAATTACATTTCCAGCCTCATCAATAACTACTTTTAAAGTATATAATGGTTTTCCTTTGCTGCTTGTTCCTATTGGATTAGTAAAGGTTTGTTCAAAAATGTAACCTTCTCTTCCAGCAGTATTAGGACCTACAACAAAATTTTCACCCTTCAATGTACTATCAATACCATCTCTAATATCAAAGTCTGCATTAAAATGTGACTTATTTCCGTATGTAGAGTTAAGTCCATGTCTATCAAGTATATGATTATTAAAGGTGTCATCACTTAAATTATAGTTGTCTGCTAAGTTGAATACATCTTGGAATTTACTTCCTGAGCCACCCTTTACCCCACTCTCATTTCTCGGAGGCAATACCGCCTCTGGTTCCTCTATCGGAGGACGATTAACCTCTCTTCCTCTTGCTCGCAGGATCTCTTCGCACTCATTCCCCGTAATTCCCATCGTTTCGATCCGGCTGATGGTCTTCTTCTCTCCATCCGTGAAGTGCTCTATTGATCCTTCCCTCCGATAGCGCATATACAGTTCCAGATCGTCCGCAGGAACTTCTTTTCCCAGCTTCGTAATATCTATTTCCGAAGCATCCAGCTTTTCGAGCGAAGTGATCTCCTCCACTGAACATTCCCGTACTACTCCAGTTTTGGGATTACGAAATACCAGATTCATTCCGGCTGTCGATACAATACATCCGGTTGCTGCTCCCAGCATCCATGCAATCTGCGGGGAACCGGCATACCTCTGTAGAGTCTGAAGATCCTGTGTCATCTTTTCAATCTTGTCTGCCTGAAATTGATAACTACATGGTTCCACAGAAACACTCGCCAACTTAGCGTTGCATGAATAGAGTTCTAATAGAAAATGCTGGCAAAAACATAGCACGGAGCTTTCAAATTTTACCAGCATACTTGAATAACCAGTTATGAGTCTATTGATAATCCAATTCTTTTCTTATATGATTTACTTCATTTGGTGCTAATTGACATAGACATATTTCTATAATACTACCCAAATTCGATAAACCAACATACAACCTATCCATTTTGACATATTTAGAGACCTTTTCTTCTGAAATCACAATTCTTATCCCATCCTCATACAAATGTGTTTTGAAATAAGAACAACTGTTTTTCACTTCATCGTTTACCTTTATATCTCCCATGTCATAAACATCAATGTTTAATTTGCTATTATTTATATCATATTCTTTACTCAATAATAATGTAATTCTTTTTATTAATTCACTTGTTATTCCTACAGAAATTTCTAAAACAGAGGTTTTATCTTTTAAATACAACAAATTTTTAATAGGTTCATCTTTTCTTTCAATCAGCACTTTCAAAGGAATATATTCTTCCAATTCTATTGATGTTTTTACTATTTGGTTTTTTATTATTTTTTTCACGGTTTCCTCCTCTTTACCAACCATTAAACTGTGCATGCTTTATTACCTGCAACTGACCTTCTCTTCTAGGGGGAGCAAACATAAATTCCCAATTACCTGCAGAAATCAACTCTCCATACTTAATTCCAGAAGCCGTTGCTTGCTCCAATGAGCCATGAAAATCACTCATAAGTTCTTGTGTGTATAAGTTTGGATTAGTATATGCTATACCTTCTCCTGCCATTATCTTTGCATATACATCGTCATACATGTGTTCAGTAGCATTCCCATGAACCCACATTTTTTGACCGTTTACTTCAACTTCAAATGATCTAGGTATATTAGTATTAGGGTAATTATCTTGCGTTGCCTTTATATTATCCCATACTGTACCTGTTACTGTACCACCCTTTCCCTCACTCTCATTTCTCGGAGGCAATACTGCCTCTGGTTCCTCTATCGGGGGACGAGTAACCTCTTTTCCTCTCGCTCGCAGGATCTCTTCGCACTCATCGCCTGTAATTCCCATCGTTTCAATCCGGCTGATTGTTTTCTTCTCGCTATCCGTGAAGTGCTCTATTGATCCTTCCTTCTGGTAACGCATATACAGTTCCAGATCGTCCGTAGGAACTTCTTTTCCCAGCTTCGCAATATCTATTTCCGAAGCATCCAGCTTTTCAAGTGAAGTGATCTCCTCCAGTGAACATTCCCGTACTACTCCGGTTTTGGGATTACGAAATACCAGATTCATTCCGGCTGTCGATACAATACATCCGGTTGCTGCTCCCAGCATCCATGCAATCTGCGGGGAACCGGCATACCTCTGTAGAGTCTGAAGATCCTGTGTCATCTTTTCAATCTTGTCTGCCTGAAATTGATAACTACATGGTTCCACAGAAACACTCGCCAACTTAGCGTTGCATGAATAGAGTTCTAATAGAAAATGCTGGCAAAACCATAGCGCGGAGCTTTCAATTTTACCAGCATACTCGAAATTACAGAATGTTGTTATTACGCAGCAGGACTGGGTAATGTATATTCACTATATGGTATTTTTAATTTCTTCTATGCCTTTCATTAATGCATCTTGCACTATGCTTACATTATTACTATATTCCTTTTTTTCTCGCTTAATTATGTCAAAAAGTTCTTTTATAACACCATCCATCATAATGGTTATACCTTCAACTCTTTCTTCATTCTTTCAATTCATCGTACTCAAATATCATTATGTATCTCTCTATCCCTCAAATAAATTATCGTCTATTTCAAAATTCATACCCATTATGCGATAATTTAGCAAATGTACCAACTGGTTAAATCAATGAATCAACTTATCTCTTTTGCTTAATATAACCAAGCATATATAATTCTACTTATTCGTTAACATCCACAGCCCCTCCACTAAGATTACATTTTCGGTGCACCACTGCTCTCCTGTTTCTATTAATGATGCTTTATCATAATCCTTGCGGAACGGGGAAGCAAATCCCCAACTCTCCTCTATCAAGAAGTAGACCGATATCAGCAGGCTGGAAAAGAATATTCAGTTGTGATTTCGGATGTTCTTATACGAAATCATTATTAAATATAGTCTTTCATAATGTTCCAAACCCTTTTTACTTCGTCATTATATTTTTCATTCAACTGATTTCTTAATTGAATATCTGCATCATAAATAATGAAATCGCTTAATCCACCTCTCGAAGTAAACATTTTACTATAACTTTCTATCAAGTATTTCATTTTTTCACCATCGCTCTCATCCGAGTCAATACAATTAACTTGTCCCATAAGAATTCTTAATATCCCGTTATATTGTCCATATCCATATTTTGTACCATTTTCCTATCTCCATATACGCCTCTCGCAACTGCAAAAACTCTTCATTCCTTATCACTCTTCTATCTCCAATCTATTGTAACGATGTTTTTCCTACAACTTCAAAAGTCCACGGTGCATCTATATCGGTTAGCTCTGTTTAAATTCCGCTGATACATCTTTAACTTATTACTACTGCCTCATTGCATTCTCCTACTAAACAGTCAAGCATTTGTTCAACATTCTCTCCTGCTTTTTCTAAATATCCATCTGTATAACAATAAAACACATCTTGTTCCGTCATTAACACCATTAAATTTCCTCTACACGCAACCCCTATAGGGTATACTATTTCATTAATATCATATTCTTCCAGTAACTCTTCAAAATATACTTTATCTAAATTGCATCCTAGTGCTTTTTCCGGGATAAACTCCAAATTTTCTTTTCTTTCATCATCTTCAAAAACAAGCATACCGTATACAGTCAAAAATTTTTCTACATTTATCGGCATGATAAGCCCAACCTTCCGATACACATCTTTAATATTAGATATATCTATTGTTCTTTTTTCATCCCAACCAGCTTTTACTAGTCTCTCCTCTGTCACTTTTTCCATAATATTAACATTCCTTTCAGTCCTATTGTTTGGGGAAGAAACATCCTTCAAATGTCACTTGGCAATTTCGACACGGCAAAGCATATTTTCCATCCTTAAAATATTTTGTATTAATAAAAATATTATCTAACGTTGCTTGATTGTGTAATGCATTGTTTACAGAATATATTTCTGCACAATTATCTACACTCCACTTTTCAAAGCTCATTCTACTTGCATATTCATTATCAATTCTGCCAGACTCATAGTTCTATTTATCTCAGCCATTTTATTATTCTGAACAATACAAAGAATATATGGAACTATAGCCATTCCAAACACTATGTGTATCCCATCAGTTTCATTTATCAAATTCTCTTTTTCTTTATTCTCAAAAAAGAATTACTTTCTGGAATTTCTTCTTTAAAAGTTTTATATAATTCATCATATTTCATATATGAGCACCTACCTAGTACACTGTATTCCAGAGCAATTTAAAGCCTGATAAATTATTCTTCTCCACAGTCTACCACTTTCACTAACATCGCCCTACCACTTTTTATAATAGAGATACCGCTATGAAAGCATTAATACCCACTCAAAAAAGTTTTTGCCTTCGTTCTCATAATTTCCGCTTTTACCATCATTAATTGATTTTTGTGCTATTTTTACAGCCTGCTCTATATTATTCACATGAATATAAGCCAGACATTTTAACACTTCCCTCCCCATAAGAACATCTTCACATTCAACAACATACTCATCAATGTCATATTTTTCCATGAAATTGCGTCTACATTCATCTACTAATCCAACAAGATATTCTGCCTGTTCCTCATATTTCTCTATAAGTTCTATTTCCCCGTTTTTCATCAAAACCGAGGGAGCCTTAAAAGCTCCAATCGCTCTTAGCGAATCATTTCTTTTACTATTAGATGACATTTGCATAATCTTCCAGAATATATCATCATAATCATAATTTTTAATATAAATTCTATAAATTAATTTCTGCGAATTCACAACAAGGAAATCGCAATGAATAAAAGCCTTATCTATTACCTTGTAAATGGTGTTTGTCCTTGCTTTGTATCCTCTGCTATCTGCGGAGATACGTATCGCACTAATTAATTGCTTTTGTTGATTTTTATCTAATTTCATCTGTTTTCTCCCTCGAAACACAATATTGTATCTTTATACCCAATTCAGCAACTTGATTTTGAACCGATTGTAAAAATTTTTCTGCATTACCAGTTAAATTATATAAGAAATGAATCTCTATGACTCCATATGTTATTACTTCCTCTTTGTAGATCTCCTCATATTGCCTCGCTTCAAGAAAGCTAATATATACATTAATCTTTTCTTGTAATATCACAAGATGCTGATATTCATCACTCCAATCTAAATGATCAGTTATCAATAAAATTATCCCATTCTTATCATCAGTTAATGCAACACCGTCTACCGTTTTATTATCAACTACCGACATAATACCTCCTACTCTGGTCGAATTATTGTTACCTTTGTACCTGGCGGAATCTGGTATCCACCTGTGAATATGCCTTTTCCTTTTCCAACAACAGTTGCTCCACTTTCAGAAATCTCAGGAAATGCAATTTTTTGATTATCTGTTAATGGTGCTGTCAATGATGATTTATATTCATTTATTACAACATTTCCATTTGTGTCTAATCCAATTGCATCAACTCTTGTTCTAACACCAGAAGGTGTTTTAACAGTAATTTGTTCAACTGCTTTACTATTTTGAGAACTAAATTTAGCAAATTCTTGTTGTTCAAAAGCTCTTCCATTTACCCTATTCTGTGCTAATACATCAGCTTTACTACCACTCTGGTATGCTAAACACATAAGAATCAAAGCAGTCTTTTTCTATCTATTGCTTTTATTTCATTCCTATACCACAATTATCCTGTAATAGATAGAGGTGTGCGTCACCACTCTTGAAGCACTTGTGACTTCGTTCATTGAGACTGCTCCCTCTGCTTTGCAGGATTTTGCGTATTAGCTGGATGTTGGCAGCATATGTGCTGTACTTCGTATATCTAACCAGATTGTAACCCGCATTGAAGTGAGGATTCTACCTGTTACATACCATTTACACAAAAGGAGTTTTCTTATGTACATTATCGGAATTGATATTGGCAAAAATCATCACGAAGCTTCCATTGTTTCTCCTGAAGGGAAACAAATCGGACATTCGCTTCGTTTTGCAACTACACACAAAGGTGCTGATTCTCTTATGAGTTTTATCTTCAATAATATCGGCAATTCCTCTTGTATCTTCGGCATGGAAGCCACTGGGCATTACTGGTATCCGATTTATTCATTCCTCAAAGCCAGAGGATATACCATCTATGTAATCAATCCCATCCAGTCTGATTCCCTCAGAAAGATGTATATCCGGCAGACAAAAAACGATTCCATCGATTCTTTTCTGATTGCAGAAGTGATACGATTCGGTCAGTTTACCACCACTTCTATGGCAGACGAAAACATTCTTGCTATGCGGCAGTTATGCCGTTACCGTGATTCTGTGATTTCTTCCAGAACCGAAATAAAACTCCGCATCAGCACAATTATGGAGCAGATCTTCCCAGAGTATGAAAAACAGTTTTCTTCTCTTTGGCTGAGCACATCCATGGGCATTCTTGAAAAATACCTCACCCCTGAGAACATTGAGAATGCACCAATAGATGAGCTCTTTGAAATCATAAAAGATAAGAGCCACA
>ERZ824978.3201-NODE-3201-length-12672-cov-34.999049_pt1 | contig 12672 bp, 11 predicted proteins | sample MGYA00519860_ERZ824978 | MGnify/ENA primary metagenome ERZ824978 (study PRJEB31778, sample SAMEA3449184) | human gut metagenome | biome: human gut; feature: human-associated habitat; material: faeces | place: United Kingdom | collected 2010/2012 ... | reverse complement strand
AACATTATTTGTCCTCACTTATTTAAGTAATTTACTATTTTTAAATCAATATTTTTTAAATTAAAGCAAAATTAGAACGAATTTTCATCGAGGCGAAATTTCAACTGTAAAAAAAATTAATTTGAAAAAAGCCTATAAAATTTTACAGACTCTTCTTTTTTAAAAACTAATTATTCATTTTTATTTAAGATTTTATGAACTAAAAAAGTTGGAATAATTATTAAAATAGAGTCATTTTAAGGTAATAACTTTTTGTTACAAAATTTTGAGGATTGTTATTATAATTAATTTAGAGATTTAATTAAAAAGTATTTATATCCAGTTTCAGTGAAATTTTTTAATTCATCAAATATTTCACCAGTTTCAATGGTTATATTTCCATCAATTCCGTTTATAAAGTCTAAAAATTCATCATCAGTTCTGTAAATTGCATTATAATCAGCTTCCAGATTTTCAGAAAAGAAATCCTTTAAAGTAAGTCTGGTTTCTAAAAATGAAAGAGTTTCTCTTATGTAAATTGTTTTATTGGAAGCACATAAGCTATTTAAATCTTTAATCATTTTTTTAATAGTATCATCATTAAAATAGATTAATACTCCAGTAATTATAACAATATCAAAAGGAGCATTAACTAGTAAATCTGCAGTATCTAGTTGGGAAGCGGATAAAACCTGGAAATGGCAGTTATCATAATTATAATTTTCCTTAGCTATTTCAATTAGATCTTCAGAATAATCAATACCTAAATAACTGTCGCACTTGTCATGGAAAACTTCAGCCCATCTGCCAATTCCGCAGCCGATTTCTAAAATTTTTTTATTTTCAAAATCAATTTTATTTAATAATAATTCACTTTCTTCTTTTTGACGTTTTTCAACATTTTCTTTGTCTGAAAATTCAGTTTTAACAAGCAGTGCTTCTTCGTCTTTTTTAGCCCGATTATTGAAAAATTTTTTAATTTTTTCAGAGTCTATTTCTTCAATGTTTCCATAAATTCTACTCATGTTGACCACTTAATATTGAATTAGTTCAAATACTTTAAATATTTTTAGTTTATCAGCTTTAAAAATTAAAGTTTAAATATACATTTTTTAAAATTTTGATATTAATAAATTATTTATATTTATATTGACATAGTGTTAATTTAATTAGTGTGTTTTTCAATAAACATTGGATTGATTTTTATGGATTTTGAAAAAATTTATGCAAAGCTGCCGGATTTTATTAAATATAATAATTATATTTTAGATTTCTTTTTAAAGATTCCTAAAAAGTTACAAAATTTAAATAAAAAATCTAATCAGTTAAATTCACAAAATCAGTTATTGGATTTATTGTTTACTAGTTGTGATATAAGAATAAAAGGTAATTTAAGAAATGTTCAGTTATTGTATATTGAATTGCTTCGTTTTGTAGATAATGTATGTAAAAAGCATAATATTGATTATTGGCTTGAAGGAGGTACATTAATTGGCGCAGTTCGCCATGGTGGTTTTATTCCATGGGATGATGACATAGATTTGTCTATTATGAGAAAAGACTATGAAAAACTAATTAAAATTCTTCCAGAAGAAATTTCTAAATATGAATACTTCAAAGAAAATTGTGGTTTGTCTTTACTTATTGAAAATCAAAAGAACTATTTTGAAGGATTTAGAAGTGTTTATGATGTTGATGATGAAAATGGTTTTTTAGATGATAATAAATTTTCATTTTTACAAATTGCATGGCTAAAACCTTATGTTAAGATTGATCTATTTCCGAAAGATTACCTTTTAGAAGAAAAGTTGGAATCTTTTAAAAAGGATTATGTGTCAACTAAATATAAGTTTAATCAGGATGTTAAAAATGGTAAAAAAGTTTTTTGGAACGAATTTAATGTAGTAAAAAAAGAATTAGGATTAGTTAATACTAAGACAAAGTATTTTGCAGATTCAATTGATGTTTTACAGTTAACTTCTGATTTGATTTATGAAACTGATAAGATATTTCCATTGAAAACAATAAAATTTGAAGGATATGAATTTAAATGTCCTAAAGATATTAAACATACCTTGGAAGTTCAATTTGGTAAGAATTTCATGCATATTCCAAAGATTATTGAAAATCATAGTTTAGTTCCATTTATAGAACATCAATTTAGTTCATTTGAGGAAATGGATAAATCATTTTCAAAATCTATTAGTTATTTAAAAGAAATTAATGATAATTTTGATTTTGAATAAATGAGGTTATTTTGAGATTTATTAATAATGTTAATTTAATATTTAATAGGTGATATTGTGTTGAATTTTGCTTTAGGTCCGGTTATGAGTAGTGATTTAGTTTTAAAAGTTGGAAGTGAACAAACTCCTTATTTTAGAACTCCTGAATTTTCTAAAATCACTCTTGAGAATGAAAAATTGATGAAAGAAATGCTTTTTGCAGATGAAGATTCCAAAGTCATATTTTTAACGGGATCTGGAACTTCTGGTATGGAAGCTACTGTGATGAATGTTTTTACAGAAAATGATAAAGTATTAGTAGTCAATGGTGGAGGATTTGGTCAAAGATTTGTGGATTTATGTAAACTTCATAATATTGACTGTGATGATATTAAAATAGATTTTGGATCATGTCTTACTTCCCAAATGTTGGAAGAGTATGATGATAAAGGTTATACGGCATTTATGGTTAATATTTGTGAAACAAGTTCAGGAGTTCATTATGATATTGATTTAATAAGTGATTTCTGTAAAAGAAATAATCTATTTTTAGTTGTTGATGCAGTTAGTTCTTTTTTAGCTGATTATATTAATATGAGTGAGCAGGGGGTGGATGTTGTAATAACCGGTTCTCAAAAAGCATTGGCATGCCCTCCAGGAATTGCTATTATAACTTTATCTGGACGTGCTGTAGATAGGGTGAACAATAATTCATGTAAATCAATGTATTTTGATTTAAAAGACATGTTGTTAAATGCTAAGAGAGGTCAAACACCATATACTCCAGCTATTACTATTTTATTACAGATTAATGCGAGATTGAATCAAATTAAAAATGATGGTGGAGTTAAAGTTGAAATTGAGCGAACTACAAATTTAGCTAATGATTTTAGAAATAAAATTAAAGAATTTCCATTTGAAGTTAGATGTAAATGCTTATCTAATGCAGTTACTACTGTTCACTCTAAAGAAATTCTTGATGTAAATCTTGTTGAAATATTAAAAAATGAATATGATATATGGGTTAGTACAGCAAGGGATGATTTATCAAAAGACATGATTTTTAGAGTTGGACATATGGGTGATTTATCTACTGAAGATAATGATACTTTGATTGATGCACTTAGAGATATTCAAAAAAGAGGATTATTCTAATGATTAAAGTTATAACCTATGGTACATATGATTTATTTCATTATGGTCATCAGAGATTACTGGAAAGGGCAAAAGCACTTGGAGACTATTTAATTGTAGGGGTTACTGCTGATGACTTTGATAAAAACAGGGGAAAAATCAATGTACAGCAGTCATTAATGGAAAGAATAGAATCAGTAAGGGCAACAGGACTGGCTGATGAAATTATTATAGAAGAATATGAAGGTCAAAAAATAGATGACATCAAAAGATATGATATTGATATTTTCACTGTAGGATCTGATTGGGTTGGCGAATTTGATTATCTTAATGAATATTGTGATGTTGTTTATTTGGAGAGAACTGAAGGAGTTTCAAGTACAGATATAAGATCAAAAGATAGACAGGTTACATTAGGTTTAGTTGGTGAAGGATTAGTTTTAAACAAATTTTACAATGAAAGCCAGTATGTCAATGGATTAACTGTTGAGGGAATATGTTCGGATGATGAAAATCAACTTAAAGACTTTGAGGATGATTTAATTTTAACTCGGGATTTTGATGAATTGATAGATAATGTTGAAGCAATATTTATTGTATCTCATCCATCAAAACATTACAAACAAGCAAAAAAGGCACTTGAAAATGGAGTCCATGTTTTATGTGAATCACCAATTGCTCTTAAAGAAGAGGAGCTCTGTGAATTATTCAAACTGGCTAAAAAGAATAATTTGATTTTAATGGATTCAATTAAAACAGCATATTCAACTGCTTATAACAGATTGTTGTTACTTGCTAAAAAAGGAAAAATTGGAGATGTAATATCAGTTGATGCAACTTGTACCAGTTTAGCAGATGGGTCTGGTGATGACTGGAACAGTATAACTGCATGGGGTCCAACAGCTTTATTGCCGGTTTTCCAATTGCTTGGAACTGACTATAAAAATAAAAACATTAATTCTCTTTTGTTAGACAGTGCAGAGAATTTTGATTTATTTACAAAAATAGATTTCACATATCAAAATGCAGTAGCTTCTATAAAAGTTGGAAAAGGAGTTAAATCTGAAGGGGAATTAATAATATCTGGAACAAAAGGATATATTTATGTTCCTGCTCCATGGTGGAAAACAGACTATTTTGAAGTGCGTTTTGAAAATCAAAATGAAAATAAGAAATATTTCTACCAGTTAGATGGTGAAGGAATAAGATATGAACTTGTAGCATTTATAAAATCAATTGAATTAAATAAAACAGGTTCATATATTGATATTAATATTTCTAAGGAAATATCCTCAGTAATGGAAGCTTTTGATAATAATAAATTTAATAATTTATGATGAATTTATTCATAAGGTCCAAAATCGACAGTATTATAAATATGGTTGTATCTTTCATTTTCTGGTGGTAATTCCATATAATTTTTATCATATAATAAAGTTAAATATGTGTCATAATCATTTGGAACATTAATTTCAATATTTTCAAATTTGACTTTTTTAGCAGGTCTTAATGAAGATTTAGGTATTATTCGTGGGGTATTGTAAGTTGTACTAAGATTGCATACACAGTCACATTTTTCATTAAGATATTTATCCACAAAGTTGGTTCCATATTTTTTTATTTTTTGAAAATTTATTCTAAATAATTTAAAAATAATTTTAATAACATTTCCAATTCTTTCTTTATTTTTAGATATGTATGCTTCACTGTTTGTTATTTCATAAATCCAAATTAATTTTCTTAAAAGTTTCCATTTAAATAAGAATTTTTTTCTTTTATTTATATCATCAGGGATGTTGTCTAATACGAATATATCTAAACTTAAACCTAGTGTAAAATCAGTATTATTGTCGTAATATTCTTCAGTTTTTGTTCCTTTTAAGTTCCATTGTGAATAGAGTCTACAATAACCTTTTTTATTTCTAGAACTTAATAATTCATATTTATCTTGGGGTAATTTCTCCAATATGTCCAATAATTTTTCGTACTGATCCCTTAATAGAATTAAATCAACATCATCATCCCAAGGAATAAATCCATTATGTCTTACAGCTCCAATCAATGTACCTGAATCTGCAAAGTATTCTATATCATTTTCTTCACATATTTTAATAAAATCAGTTAACATCATTAAATTTAAATCTTGAATATGTTTTAAGATTTCAGGGTCATATTTATTAAATTTTTCAGGTATTCTTATAATCGCCATTGTTTCCCTCTAATTATTATTTTAATTTATATATGATTAATTACATAAATATTATGGTATTTAGGTAATGAATTTAAAACTGTTTATTTATTTTATAAATAGAAATATAATATTTAATGGGGATATAGTATTAATGCAAGCAATTATTTTGGCAGTAGGACGGAAAAATGTTTAAAAGAGTTAACAAATGATGTTTATATTTCTAAAAATAAGGAAAGGTTAGGTAAATGTATTAAACTATTTTTTAAGATTTTTCATATTACTCCACAATGGTTTAAAAAAAGATACAGAAACACGGTTTTAAAATATTTGAATGAAAATTGTGATTCGGTATATGATATTAATGCAGAAACATACACTGCAGTATTTTCTAAAGACATATTTAAACCATTTAAAAAAGTTAAATTCGAATCAATTGAAGTTAATGTTCCTAATGATTATGATGCTTTTTTAAAAAGTATTTACGGAGATTATATGAAATTGCCTCCTATTGAAGAGAGGTCTAATCATGCTCATAATTTCATTGATTTTGGAGATTATTAAAACTGAATATTAATAAAATTTGATGTAATGTATATAATTAGAGTTTAATCTAAAGAAAGAATTTGAATAGGTATTGGTTATTAATAGGTAAAAAACATGATAGAAACAGCAGTTATTATGGCTGCAGGTCTTGGAAGAAGATTTGGAGCAAAAACAGAAAAAATGCCTAAAGCTTTCATAGAAGTTTCAGGAAAGTCTATGATTGTCCGTTCTATTGAAACGTTAATTAGCTGTGGTATAAAACGTATTATAATAGGTACGGGATATAAAAAAGAATGTTTTGAAGGGTTAAAAGAACAATATCCTCAAATTGAATGTTGTTTTAGTGAAAATTATGCAAAAACTAATAGTATGTATACTTTGTATAATATGCAGGATATAATTGGAGGGGATGATTTTTATTTACTTGAATCTGATTTAGTTTTTGAAAAGAAAGCTATTACCTCGTTAATGAAAAATAAACATGAAAATATCATGTTAATAACTCCGGTAATGAAATTTCAAGATCAGTATTATGTGGAATATGATGAAAAGGGTAATTTAAAAGACTGTTCTACAGATAAAACAACTATTCAACCAAATGGAGAATTAGTTGGTATTCATAAGTTAAATAACAAGTTTTATAAGTTGATGTGTGAAGAATATTCTAAAATTATAAATGAAAAACCAGAATTGGGATATGAATACCAATTACTTTTCATGTCTCAACATGTCATGCCTTTATTTGTTCTCAAAGAAGATGATTTACTTTGGTATGAAATTGATGATGAAGAGGATTTAGTTTATGCAGAAAAAAACATTATGACTAAAATGGAGGGTTAAGATGTCAAAAACAGTTTATTTAGGTATGATTGCAGATATTATGCATCCAGGTCTAATTAATATTATTAATGAAGGTGCTAAATATGGTGATGTGATAATTGGTTTATTTACGGATAAAGCTATTGCAACTCATAAACGTTTACCAGTTTTAACTTATGACCAACGTAAAGAAGTGGTTGAAAATATTAACGGTGTTTCGAAAGTAGTTCCTCAAGATGAGTGGAGTTATGTCAGTAATTTAAAAAAAATTAAACCTGATTATATTATTCATGGGGATGACTGGAAAGAAGGAGCTAATAAAAAAATTCGTCAAGAAGTTTTTAAGGTAATGGAAGAACTTGGTGGGGAGGTTATTGAAATACCTTATACTCAAGGTATTAATTCTTCAAAACTAGCTAAAGAAATTGAAGGGTTTGGAACTACTCCAGAAGTTCGTATGAAACGTCTTCGTCGTTTAATTGATGCTAAACCAATTGTACGCATATTAGAGTCTCATTGTGGATTAACGGGTTTAATTGCTGAGAAAATTTCAGTTGAAGTTGATGGAAAAATTAGACAATTTGATGGAATGTGGTCCTCTTCTTTAACAGATTCAACATCTAAAGGTAAACCTGATATTGAAGCAGTTGATTTAACTACTAGATTACATGATTTAAATGATACTTTAGAAGTCACTACTAAACCAGTAATTTTTGACTGTGATACTGGAGGTAAAACAGAGCATTTTGTATTTACAGTACGTACTTTAGAACGTTTAGGTATTGGTGCAGTTATTATTGAAGATAAAATTGGTTTAAAACAAAATTCTTTATTTGGAACTGATGCAGTTCAAAAACAAGACACCATTGAGGGATTTTCTGAAAAAATCAGTGCAGGTAAAAGTTCTCAAGTCACTGAAGATTTTATGATTATTGCACGTATTGAATCACTTATTGCAGGTAAAGGAGTAAATGATGCATTAAAACGTGCTTTTGCTTATGTTAAAGCTGGTGCTGATGGGATAATGATTCATAGTAAAAATCATGATGGTATGGATGTTAAAGAATTTTGTGAAAGATTCCGTAAGGAAGATAAGGAAACTCCAATTGTTGTTGTACCAACTACATATAATCAGTTTACAGAAACAGAACTTGCTTCTTGGGGAGTTAATATTGTGATTTATGCTAATCATATGCTTCGTAGTGCTTATCCTGCAATGGTAAAGTGTGCTAAGTCAATTTTAGAAAATGAACGTTCTTATGAATCAAATGAATTATGTATGCCTGTAAAAGAAATTTTAACATTAATTCCTGGAAATAAAAAGGATTGAATTATTATGATTTCTCCAAAATTTTTTATTGATAAATTAGAGGAAAACAATATAAATTTCTTTACGGGTGTTCCAGATTCTTTATTAAAAAATATCTGTGCGTATATTGAAGATAATAAAGATGAAAATCATAATATTATTGCAGCAAATGAGGGAGCAGCAATGGGATTAGCTACTGGGCATTATTTGGCTACTGGTGAAATTCCAGTTGTTTATATGCAAAATTCAGGTGAAGGTAATATTATCAATCCATTAGCTTCATTAACTGATAAAGAAGTTTATAATATTCCAATACTCTTAATTATTGGTTGGAGGGGTCGTCCTGGAGTTCATGACGAACCTCAACATATAAAACAAGGAAAAGTAACGCTTCCTTTACTTGAAACAATGGGAATAAAGTATACAATATTAAGTAAAGATGAAAATGAATTTACAAATCAATTAAATGATGTAATTGGATATATGACTAAAACAAAAGAATCTTTTGCATTTGTTGTTGAAAAAGATACATTTGAAGATTATAAACTTCAAAATAATCAACAATATGAAAATTTAGAAATGTCTCGTGAAGAAGCTATTCAAATAGTTGCAGACTCACTGGATGAAAATGCCGTAATTGTATCAACTACTGGTATGATTTCACGAGAATTATTTGAATACCGAGCAAACAGCAATCAAACTCACGAAAAGGATTTCTTAACTGTTGGATCTATGGGTCATGCATCACAAATTGCTTTAGGAATCGCTTTAGAAAAATCAAACCATAAAATATACTGTTTTGATGGAGATGGGGCGGCTATAATGCATATGGGATCAATGGCAATTATTGGAAGTAAACATCCAGAAAATTATATTCATATAATATTTAACAATGGAGCTCATGATTCAGTTGGAGGTCAACCAACAGTTGGATTACAAATAAATATTCCCGAAATTGCAAGGGCCTTAAATTATAAAAAAGTATTTAGTATTAAAGATAGAATGTCTTTAAAAGAAGTATTAAATAAAATTAATGGTGAAAAGGGTCCAATAATGTTAGAAATACAAGTAAAAAAAGGCAATAGAAAAGATCTTGGAAGACCTACAACTACACCAATTCAAAATAAAGAATCATTAATGAAATTTTTAGAAAAGTGATAATATGGTTAAAAGAAATGTATTATTAAATCCCGGCCCGGCAACTACTACAGATACAGTTAAAATGGCACAAATAGTACCTGATATTTGTCCGCGTGAAGAAGAATTTGGAGATAAAATGTACCAATTAGGAATAGATTTATTAGGTACAGTTCATGCAGACCCAGCAAAATACACAACAGTATTATTTTGTGGATCTGGAACAGTAAATATTGATGTTTGTTTAAATTCATTACTGCCTGAAGATAAAAAGATTTTAATTGTAAATAATGGTGCATATAGTTCCAGAGCAGTTGAAGTTTGTGAATATTATGGAATGCCACATATTAACTTAAAATCATCAGTTTACGAACAACCAAACTTAAATGATGTAAAAAAAGCATTAGATGAAAATCCAGATATTGCAATGGTTTATACAACACACCATGAAACTGGAACTGGAGTTTTAAATCCTATTCGAGAAATAGGTCAATTAGCACATGACTACGACGCAATATTTGTAGTAGATACTACATCGTCACTAGCTATGATACCAATAGATATGGAAGAAGACAATATTGACTTTTGTATGGCATCAGCTCAAAAGGGTATTATGGGAATGACAGGGCTTTCATTTATCATAGGAAATGAGGAAGAAATTTGTAAATCAAAAAATTATCCTAAAAGATCATATTATTGTAATTTATATTTACAATATGATTACTTTAAAAAAACAGGGCAAATGCATTTTACACCACCTGTACAAACAGTATATGCAGCTATACAAGCATTAAAAGAGTATTATGATGAAGGTGAACAAGATAAATGGAATCGTCATCAAAGAGTAATGGCCAGAATCCAAGAGGGATTAAAAGAATTGGGTTTTAAAGAAGCAATAAAACCAGAAATTCAGTCTGGTCTTGTAGCTTCAGTATTATATCCAAAAGATGATAATTGGTCCTTTGATAAAGTTCATGATTATTGTCAGGAAAGGGGATTTACAATATATCCTGGAAAAATATCAGATAATGAAACATTTAGACTTTGTTCTTTAGGAGCTATTGATGTTGAAGATATTGACAACTTTTTAATAGTTTTAAAAGAAGCATTAAAAAGTAATAATGTCACAATTCCAGTTCAATATTAAGTTATATTAAATTTAAAGATTTTAGAGGTGTTTAAATGAAAATAATAACATTTGAAGATATTAAAAAATTAAATATGTCTCCATTAGATTGTTATGAATGGGCAAAGGAAGTAGTTCAAAATAAAAATACTACATTGCTGCCTCCTAAAATTAGTATGAAACCAGATATTGACGGTGTTTTTTATAATATTATGCCGTCAGTTATTCCAACACTTAATAGGGCAGGAGTTAAAATTGTAACAAGATATCCTAAAAGAAAACCAAGTTTGGATAGTAATTTGTTATTATATGATTTAACAGATGGATCTACATTAGCATTGATGGATGCAAATTTCATCACTGCTGTAAGAACTGGTGCAGTTGCAGCTCTTTCAATAAAATTATTAGCTACTGATGATTTTAAAGAGATAGGAATAATTGGGCTTGGAAATACAGCAAGAGCAACATTAAAAATTTTACTTGCTTTGTTTCCTAAAAGAAATTTTAAAATAAAATTATTAAAATACAAAAATCAGCATCAACTTTTCAAAGAAGATTTTAATCAATTTAACAATATTGATTTCTGTTATGAAGATAATGCTGATGAGGTAGTTAAAAATAGTGATGTAATAATTTCGGCAGTTACCACAATTAAAGAAGATGTTTGTTCTGATGACTGCTTTAAAGAAGGTTGTTTAGTTGTACCTATACATACTTTAGGCTTTACAAATTGTGATTTATTCTTTGATAAAGTATTTGTTGATGACATAGGGCATGTAAAACATTTTAAATATTTTGATAAATTCAAAGAATGTCATGAAGTCACAGATATTTTAACTGGTAAAGCTAAAGGTAGAACAAGTGATAAACAAAGAATTATTGCATATAATATTGGTATTTCCATACATGATATTTATTTTGCAAGTAAGATCTATGAAATGGTTGAAACTACTGAGGAAATAGATTTAAAAGCTCCTAGTGAAAAGTTTTGGTTTGATTTTTAGTATTTATATAAACTTTAGGTTAAATGATCTGTTTTTTTCTACAATTTTTTTTAAAACAAAACAGGATTTTTCAGACTTTTTTTTAGCTTTCAGTTGATAAATTATATAAATCCCCAAATAAGTAAAAAAACTCGCTATCCATAAAAAAAGAATAAGTGGATGGGGCTACACAACCTATCATTTTTACAAAACCCCATCCAACATGGAAAAGGTGGAAGAATTTTTCTGCACAATTATCCACCTAATCAATACAAAGCTTTTATAAAATATTTTTTTAAAGCAGTTCAGAATTTAACTTCAATTGTATATATTTTACTATTACTTAATATATTTTACCTTTTTATTTTCATAAAATCCTTTAATATGCAATACATTATAAAATCTTTTTTAAAAAGTCAGTAAATTATTTTCATAAAATTTTCATTGGATTTTACATAAATTAATGAGTTTTATATATGCTTAATTAATGGTTGTTAATTTTTTTAGAACATGACTGGCATATATTTTAATCAATTAATAAAGTAACTAAAAAAAGAGTTAATTATAATATTTAGGCGAATGAGGCATAGTATAGGGTTCTTTAATCTTTAAATATTTACAAATTCATTATTGTCATGTTCGACTTTTTGAAAATACGACTAGGATATTAAATCAGCAATTTGTAATTCATTAGTATGTAATGATGAAGTTTTATGGAATTGTTATAATTTTTAGTGTACTGGTGTTTGTACTATTATAATTTCTTATTTTTGAGTCTGTAAAATTTTATAAGCTTATTTGATTTTTATGTGTTTTTCTGTCCAATTTTCCATTTGGTAGTTTAAAAATGTCAGAATTCCGTTTTTAGTTTTGTATAATTTCTTTATTTTTTCTGGGTTAGTTTGTCTGTAGTAATTCTCGACTTTGTTCGATGTTTTTTCAATATTTTCATCATCTAAGTGTTGTATGTATCTGTGAAAGTGATTAATGATGTGTTTTCTTATAAAATCTTTTAATACTACTGGTATAGCCATGTAATTTTGTAAATATTGTTTAAATTGTCCTATTACTTCTTTTGTTGAATTTTGTCTGAAACAGTTTTTTAATTCTTGCGCATTTTCATAGATATCTTCTCTTTGTTTTTTGTTAATCTTGTTTCTTCTGCAGTAGACTTTTAATTTGTGATTTATTGTTTGAAATAAATGAAATATGCATAATTGATGATT
>ERZ824978.3200-NODE-3200-length-12673-cov-3.053574_pt1 | contig 12673 bp, 18 predicted proteins | sample MGYA00519860_ERZ824978 | MGnify/ENA primary metagenome ERZ824978 (study PRJEB31778, sample SAMEA3449184) | human gut metagenome | biome: human gut; feature: human-associated habitat; material: faeces | place: United Kingdom | collected 2010/2012 ... | reverse complement strand
CTCGTCAAACTTCGCTTTCAGCTCCGCCGCCGTCTCCGTCGGGTTGTCCGCCAGCTTCTGGATGATGCTCATGTCCTTTGTGATCTGTGTAAATGCCATATTCCCGGCCTCCTCACTTGATATAGTTGCCTATGGTGTACTCATAGTTGAGTTGTCCCAGCCCAAATCGCTTGTCGGGAGAATACAGATGAAGCTTTAACCATTTCCATTTCTTTTCCTTGATCGGAAGCTGTATGATATTATCGCTGTCCGTAGTAAAGGATATGGAATTGAAATCTACGTCTGCAAAGGAAAACCCGGACATGCGCACTGTCAAAATGTCGTGCCGGCTCTCCTTGTCCGTCTCAACCGCTATCTTAAACAGCGAGTTCGGCATTGTTTTCAAAAGCGCGTATGCGCCTTTGGGCTTGACTGTTTTCAGCATGGCGTTGGTGTTTCCGTTCTCTGCACGGGATACCCATTCACAGTAAACAGGGTCGGTGCCGTCCTTGTCGCCGTCGAACACGCACAGGTCGCCGCCGTCTGTTCCAAAGTACAGCTCCCCCTCGTACTGTTTAAGAACGCGCCCGGCCGCCGTCCCTATATTCAAATCCGTCCAATAGAACCACTCGTATTCAAAGCTGCCGTTTGCGCTGTACGTGCCCCGGCTGTCCGCAAGATACATCGTGTCGCCAAACAGCGCGCAGTAATAACCGTTCCATTCTTCCGTCTGTACGCTGGATAGGCTCTCTGCCGCAAGCGCGCTGTCAATAAGCGTGCTGCGGTGTTTCAGGGAGCGTTCGCTGTTGGTGACTGTGGGCGACGTAATGCCCTCTACGCCGCGCGCAGACATATATACCAGATCGTCCCGGAACGAACGTGCGCCGCCGACACAGCCCTCAGATATAACGCTCTGACTGGACGGGTACACCCGGCCAAGGTCATAGTCCAGCGTGGGCGTGTGGACAAAAATAGATGACGCATCCTGATTCCCGTCTTTCAGAACGATCAGGCTGCCGTCCTGCACCGCCATATCCACAATGCGACTGTTGCTGTCCCCGACTTTGACATAGCCCACATCGGATATATAGGCGGGATTATCCAGCTCGCAGTGCCAGAACACATTCGGGTAGGCCGGGTTGCCAAAATAGAAAAAACGGTTATCAAACGGAATGGCGCGCGTGCAGGGCGTTACATTATCCGTCACCGAAACGCCAAACTCTATAACGACATTATCGTCTCCGCCGCCGGGCATGGCCGGGGCGGTGGAAAAGGTGACAATGCCAGTCTGCTTATTGACCGTAAAGGCGGTTGTTGTCTCTCCGTCTACCTCCGCCGTGACTGTGCTGTCGTCAAGTCCGGTCGCGTCGAGGTGGTATTCTTTACTCGTGCCGTCGCCCCTGAAACTGTTTTTGCGCCTGTTCGTCAGCATATTTACAGTTTGGTACACAGTGCCGCCGCCCTCCGGAGTACGGGCGATACTTGTTGCAGGGACATATCCCGTTACCGCTGTGCAGGCCGCGCCGTCATATCGCAGATAATGCTCGCCGTCCAGAAAATACAGCGCCTTTTCATGCACAAACGCGGTGGAATATGTGTCCAGTACGCCGCTGTAAATCTCCTCCGGGATACCGTCTATTCCCGTGGAGCGATACAGGCTTGTCCCCGCGTGCACAATCAGCAAAAGCTGCGGGATTTCCAGGAAGTATACGCCGTTGATCCGGCTGCCGTAGTCGTGCAGGACGCGCAGGCCCGGACGCGTCTCAATAAAATCCGTGAAACCGTCCTGATACCGCTTGAACATATTGACGCAGGAACTTGCGCGGGTTGTTGATATATTCCGTTGCTCGCTCGATAAATCCACGCCCACAAGGTCGCGGTATGTAGCCTGGTACTTCTTAGGCTCTGCTGGTATTTTTAACTGTCCCACTGCGCCACCCCGTTTCAACGCGGACGCGCACCGCCTGGGTAGACGCATCCCGCATCATGATCTCCTGTTTCAGGCTGTCGTACTCGTTCCAATACATCAAGGCCTTGCGCTCATCGTCGTCAAGCCATATATAGTGAGCCGCCAGTAGCGGCACGAGCTGCAACAGGTCATCCTGCATATCCAGAATGTACGCGTCCTGCGTCGCCTCGTCGATTTTCTGCGGGAATACGGAATAAAACACGTCGTATTCGCCCGGCTCGCTGAAACGCACCACATTGTATTCTATAATTGTATAGTTTGCGGGATAAGATTCCCCCGCGCGCCTTATGCTAAGAATCCGGTTGAGACGTTCAGCCTCTACCTTGATTTCCTCTTTTTCCGCAGTCGTTGTAACCGTCAGTTTTTTCTGCGTAAACCGAACTGTACCTACAATCAGGGACATGGCCCGATTGACGGCCTGAATAAACAGCAAAGGTTTCTCCCCGTATGCTTTATCCGTCTCAAACCCCAGATTGATTAAATTGCTTTTCAGTTCTCCCCATGTCATGGCCGCACCGCCTTTTTGTTTGATGGGGGGAGGGACTGCCCTCCCCCGCTACATCGTTCAGGGCATTACAATCGGCGTTACGCTGACTGCCGCAGTCGTATCGAGCACGAGCCGCCCCTTGTTGCTTCCGCTTACCTGCTTAAACCGGCCGCTTTCCAGCGCGAGCAGGACCGAACCGCCCGCAGGGACGCTTACCGAGAGATCATTTACGCCCTGAATGCCGCCGCCAGCCTGAACCGTTACGGTTGCAAGCGCCGCCGCTTCAAGCAGCAGGACGAGCTTGTCGTCCGATTCATCCCACGTCATGTACCCGCCGTCCGTGCCGACCGATGTCGCATCCCCAAGAGTTTCCGCCGCATTCCATACGCCGATCTTGGTTGCCTTGATTTCTGCTACTGCCATCTGTTACCCCTCCTTACGAATTGTGCGCCTTGACAACGTACAGCTCTTTGGGGCGTACCACTTTAGCCCCATAGGTGTCCAGGCCCTTTACCGCGTCCTTGAAAAGACCCTCGGGACGGTATGCCTCGGTTTCGTTGATCTGGCCTGCAAAGGCGATCGCTTTCTTGGTGCGGATCATCAAATAGTCATCCGTCCCGTCGTTATAGAGCAGATTGGAAATTTTGACCCGCGCGCCATTGTAGGTGCCGACAAGCCCCTTGCGCAGGATCTCCATGTTGTCCGTCGCAACGGTAGTAAGTTTGTCCTTGAACAGGTTGTAGAACCACGGCGTAACGGTGATGACCACATCGTCGCCGATTTTCACGTCGTGCTCCCACAGCCACACAAACGCCTTGTCCACCGCAGTTTTGGCCGCGTCTGCGGTCGTGACGGACGTGGAATTGGAGAATCCGCCCGCTTCCACTGCAAGAGACGCGATATACTTGTCACGCTCAATCGCAAGCGCCTGCGAACTCTCGGCCATCAGCGCGGGCATAAGGCCCTCTACGCTCTGCGCCTTGTCCACATCGTCCACGCCGAAATTAAAGAACTTGGCCTGATCTATCGGCAAATACACCGCGGTGTCGGGCACGTCCTCCGGCGCGCCGATGTCCTGGCCGGTATATGTGCCGATGGTGGGACGCGCCACGCCCAGAATCTTGACGCGCTCGCCCTTTTTCGCCTCTCCCTCAAACTCTGTGTTGCAGTCCTCCTGCAAAACCGTTGCTTTTTCCAGCTCGCGCTGGATGTGCTTGCTCCAAACCGTAGGCTTGAAATTGCTGTAAGCCATATTACCTTACCTCCATTTAGTCATAGATTTCTGGATGATGTCCAGAAGTTTGGGATTCCGCCTGTAGTCCGCGTCCGTCAGCTTGTCCACCTCCTCCGGGGTGTAGAAGTCCTTGGGCTGCTCGACTACTGTGTTTTTGATCGCGCCGGTTGAAGGCGGCGCCGTTTTTTTGCCCGGCACAGTGCGCCCGGTAACAAGCGCATATGCCTCTACGGGCTTTCCCTGATACTTGCGCGTCCGCATAAGTGCGACATAAGCGTCTCGGGTGTCCTCGTCCATATCGCCGATGTTCTGAATCCGCGCATCTGGAAAGGCGTTTGCAATCGCGTCCACGTCCTTTTGAATAGCAGCCAGGACCATACGGCGTTCCGCTTCGTTCGCCTTTTCTTCCAGTGCTTTTTTCTCGTTCAGAAGCTGTTGATACGCCGGGTTCCTCTCCAGCTCCTTACGCTGCGCCGCCTCGTTTGCCAGACGGCGGGTACGGGCTTCGTCAGCCGTAACGCCCCATTGCGCGGCATTAAACGCGTCCACCGCCGAATCAGGATCGTCCGGCAGCGTGGTCTGCAACGCACCCTCTACCGTTGAGCGGAGTTTGCTGTAGCCCTCCGCATGCCTGGAAAGCTGATCGACCTGCTGTTTTGCCGCGTCCCGGTCGCGCTCGGCCTGTTCCGCGCGTCTGCGCATGGCGGCAAACGCTGCGTTCTCCTCTTTTGTCTGTGTCGGCTGTTCGGTCGCGGCTCCCGAATCCTCAACCGCTCCCGCAGCTTCGCCGGGGGCTGATTCGGCGGCGGGCGCAGGCTGATTCACGCTTTCAACTTCCACAGATTCCGCAGGGGCGGCGGCTTCCTGCACGTTTACGCCTGTCGTGTTTTCTTCCATATTTTTTGCTCCTTTGGATTTTTACGCGTTCCTGCGAATCTATGATTAACCCATAACGGGCAAACCATCTGTAGGTATCTGTGCCGCCGGCATGGCCTGCTCCATAGACATAATCTGCGCAGTATCAGTCGGCGCGCTGGACATATCCGGCATTACCGGAGCGGTCTGCGCCGCCTGGTCTCTCGCCTGCGCCTCCATCTGCCGCTGACGCTCCGCCAGCAAGTCCAACAGTTTTTGTTTCGGCATGGCCGATCCTTCGGAAAGTAGCCCAACATATTCCTCGAACGTGATATGCCCCGCTGCCAACAGGTTTTCGATGCTCTGCTCCTGCGCGAGCTTGTCAAACGGCGCGGTCGGAGACACGTCAATGCGTACGTTTATTTTCATATTTTGGAGCTCAAAGCTGGGTACTGTCACAGATCCTTCTGCGCCAGTCTCCGTCTCAAATTGCGCAACCTGTAACCCATCTACTGCGTATGTACTCCACAGGTCGTACCATATAAGGGCTATATCCTCTAGGTATTGGATATACGCCTCTACCGCCTCCGACACGGGCAGCTCCGCAGACCGCTGCACCGCGAGAATGGCCGTGCCGCTCGCTTTTGTCGGGTCTACCGCGCCGGTCGCCGCATCGCCTGCGCCCGCAAGGTCGCGCGTCACGCTTACAATGCGATCCACCCACGAATACGCGTCCGATGACATTGGCGTTGCGCTTAAATAAGAGATATAGTTGCGGATATCTCCTGCATTTCCGTTTTCGATACTCAATGGCTTTCCTATCGTATCTATGTCTTCCGGGTTTTCGACGATGTCCTGCGAGTACACAAGGCGCGGAAACGCCGATTGTTTGAGCGATTGCTCGATCCGGTACAACTGCTTATTGACGGATATCTGGTTCGGCACCAGCGGCAAGACCTCTCCCATGCCCCGCGCCGTGCCCTTAATCCTCTCAATCAGCATACCGGCTATGGGATACAACGTCATCCCCTCTATTGCCGTCGGAGGCTGATACTCGACTGTCCGCGTTGCGCGCGACACATACATAACGCCGTCTTTGCGCTCAAAGCGCACCAGAGTTGTACACTTACCGTACCGCTCGTTACCCTGATTGACCTCCTCGTCGGCGTTGTCGCCCAGCTCATTGTCCGTATCCGTATCCGGCTGGATACTCTCTACATCTGCCGCTTTTGCGCCCAGTGTCCGCGCTTCTTCGCGCACGTCCTGCACCGGGCGGCGCTGGGATATGATGATATACGGCTGCTCTTGGATATTGGCGTTCTGCTCATCACCAAAAAATATATTTGTGGGCGCAATCTCCGTCATTTTTATTTGCTGCTGCCCGTCCTCCACATAAAAATAACGGTATTTCGAGCCCATGACAAAGCTGTCCTTGATATCATCCCACAGCACGCGGGACAGTTTCAGCCGCTCCCAGGTCTGCGCCGCGAGCTGGTTGAGCGCATTGCATGTTGCGTCATACAGCTCCCGTTGCGCGCCCGTCACAGCCATTGGGTTATACACGATCTCTAAATCGTTCTGACTTACAACGGACGCTTTGTACTTGACGGTCGGCTTGATAAAATTAAACATCGGCGGCGTTTCGGCCCCCGCTTGCAGGCCGTACCATTGGTCGCCCACGTAAAAGCGGTTAGCCTTGTCCATATCGTCAAAATAATTGCGCCGCCGCAGATAGTCCAGCCCCCGTTGATAGTCGTCCCAGGTCTGCGTAGTTGTAATTCCCCGGTCCCTCGCCATCCGCTAATCCTCCAAACTCACCTGATTGTCCGCAGTGCCGTTATACCGCTCTATGTTCTGCGCGATCAAATCCTCGCGCGACAGTTTTGGTTTCCGTTTAGGCGCGGCAATTTTACGCGCCACATTTTTGACCGTCTTGCCCGCAGGCTGCGCGTTGCCCTCGCCCAGCCTGTACGCATACAGCACAAGCAAGGGCACGATCACTACCAAGGCGCATAGCGCGTATATCATATCCTCACAATCCTTTCTCCGTATCCGGAGGGTTTCGGCTTGGGCCGCTCCGCTGCAAAATTATAATGTCGTTTCGGCGTTGGCGGTCGGTTTGGCACGGGCCGCCCCGCAATAAAATACCGCAGCGCATCCGGTGCATGTGTCAGCTCGTGCGGCTCCGTCGCCACGTCGTTCGGGTTGTGCTCGTCGATCTGGACGGCAGGAAGCGTCCGTATCAGATTCTTGCACGTGTTGAATATAACCAAGTTTGCCGCCGGCATACCCTGCTCATCCTCGTACGGCTTAATCCACTCTTTCAGGTTGTACCAGCCCTGCACGCGGTCATTTGACGCTCTTGTCAGGGGGATCCCATATTCGCGGAAGATCTCCGCCGTACTCCTGCCCGTGTCCTTGTGCCGATTCCACATGTCCGGCGGCGCGATCGTCTGATATATCTCTTCCTGCGTCGCGTGGAATATCTTATCCGCCGCAGCCGACACAATCAGACCCGGCTCGTATAATTCCCGGTACACGACAGCGCGGCGGCGGTCATCTATCGCGATCCAGTAACACGCCAGCATGTCCAGACCATAGTCAAACACGCGGTACCGCCGCCAGTGCGTCGGAATTTCAAAGGGCCGCACCACATGGATATCGCGGTCAAACTCTGAAAAATACTGACCGTCAAATATGTCCCAATCCCCGTATAACAAGGCCTTGCGCTCTTTCTCGCCAAGGTTTTGCAGCCGCGTCAGATACTCCGGGTCTTTGCGCATAAGTATGGGATTATCCTGTATTAGGGACGGGATAAATACTCGTGTCCCGTGATCCGTCATGTGCACTGTATTAGGTGCGCCGATGTCCACAAACCGCTCCTTAACCCATGTATGGCCTACTCCACCGGGGTTGGTAGAGCTCTTGACTTGTTTGGGGTAATCGTTGGCGCCCCTGCACCGGGATAGCAAATATGTATACTGCTGTTCCGTAAAATGCGTCAGCTCATCAAAGCGTATCACATCATACTCCGCACTCTGATATTGATATACGTCATTTCCACCGGCGCAGTAGCCAAAATCAATCATGCTCCCATTGACCAGTGTCATAGTGTGTGATGAGTGACTATATCTATACAGCGCGCGCGGGTACAATTCCTTTGCAACGCGGATCAGGCTCTTTTCCAGCTCCGGATAGGTGCGGCGCAGAATCAGCTGCTTGCTCCATCTATGCCGCATAGCGTACACAAACGCGTCTATTAACTGCCCGTATGACTTTCCACCGCCCGCCGCGCCGCCGAACAACACCTCGAACGCATCGGCCCGCATGAATTCTTTTTGTTTGCGCGTTGTTTTAAACTGTATCTCCATCTTCCCATTCCGTCAGGCTTATGTGTATGTTTGTATCGTTCTGCGTCTGTATCCGGTCCGTCCAGCCCTCCTGTTTTAATGCAAACACGCTCACAGTCGGATTGAATTTACCTTGCAACCCGCCCTGCTCCAGCTTGACCTCACGCCAATCCTTGATCTTTTTGATGTATTGCGTTATCCTTTCCCGCTCTTTCCGCTCCGCGCGCGTTTCCGGTCTATCCCTCGGTATCTGCTTTATCTGCATGAGCCAATCATAGCTAAGCCCGTTCACAAGGCAAAATTCCTTTATATTCGGTACGTCGTCACGACTCTCTATGTTTTCCAGATACTTGTCTATCAGTGTGCATATATTTTCCGCACTGTATATTTCCATCCCCTGCTTGTTTTTCCTTTTCGGCCTTGCCACTCTCTCACCTCGCTTACACACCACAACGCCCCGCCGCGTCGATCACGTGGTGTCCTTCCCGCCCATGTATCTAATATAATTATATAGCAATGGTTGCGCCCCGCAGTTATCCTTTTTTTGCAAAAAGAACCCCCCGTGAATATATTTCATAAAGCCTTGCAAATTTCTATTAAAAGCTTGATTTATAGCGAATTTGCTATTGACTCTTAATAGCAAATATGCTATAATATAAATACAGTAAAGGAGATGACACTATGCCGACAATCTGCACGTTCAGAGGGATCAAAATCTGTATATACTGGAAAGATCACATGCCGCCCCACTTTCACGCTTTTTATGGCGGTTCAGAAGTTCTTGTTTCTATAGAAGAATTGGAAGTCTTAGACGGGACGATGGCATCCAAACAGTTAAAAATGCTCTTAGGATGGGCAGCCTTCCATCAGGAAGAGTTACGGGAAAACTGGGAGCTTGCAAGAGAAAACCAAGAACTGTTTGCAATCGAGCCGCTAAAATAAGCGGCTCTTTGGAGGTGGTATCATGACAAGAACGATCGATTATTACCTTTCTAAAGGTTTCGACCAAAAGACGGCAGAATACTTTGCCGGCGGCAGAAAACAAATTATTGGCGTTAAAGCCAATAACGACTTTACCTTAACACTCAGTTTTGACAACGGAGAAAAAAGACTTTACGACGTCGCCCCGCTCATAAAACCAGGCACAGTATTTGAAACTTTTGCGGATATAAACAATTTTCGCAGGGTCTACATTGACGATCAGCATTGTATAGCGTGGGATATTGATCCAACCATAGACAGTAACAAAGTATGGAGCAATAAAGTTGATCTATGCCCGGATGAATGTTATATAGACAGTATCCCCGTAGGGGGTGTAGTCGATGCCTGAAAACTGCAACGCAATCATTGACAGGCTCATTGAACAGCGGCACAACAAGGGAATGACGCAAAAAGACCTGGCAAAAGCAGCAAGCCTTACGCAGTCCGTCATTGCTCGGTTGGAGAGTAAAAAAGTCACACCTCAGCTTGACACCCTCTTAAAGGTTGCCGCCGCTCTGGACTGTGATCTGGAGGTAGTCCCAGTATCAAGATATAAATGCTAACTAAGAAGAGGCCCCCCTATTGGGTGGCCTCTCTTAACGCTTCTTATCCAGCAAAAAAAAGAATTTTCTGCGGCGCAGATAGAAGTGCTTACGGCTCATCGGCACATCCATCCACTCGTACGGGATACCCTGCGTAACGGACTTGATAAGATACTCGGCTATTGCCGGATCAGCCTGTCGGGCGCAATCCTCTACCATCTCAATGTTTTTGCGGTATATATCTCCCGCCTGCCTGCGCCAGTCGTTATATTGCAGGCAAAAATTGAGCAGCTCCCTATACCGCGCCCTGCTGATGCCGTAATTATCCGGTATGTACGTTCGCAATCCCGCCGCCTCCTTTATCCACTCACTCATTTGGCTCTATCCCTGAATAATCCTTCGTTATCCTGCAGCACCTGGTAAATACCGTGGGCAAAAATATCTATAATTTTTTCAGCTTCACCCCCCCAGCTCCAAACCTGTATGAGTAGATATTGCGTGTAAAATTTCATGCCACAAAGTAACGCACTCAAATTGATGATTCTGGTTTGCAGAATTAAGATGGATTGTACTTTTACCGTAGTCTACTTGTCCATACAACACTTTCTCCCCATCGTTCAAATCGTCCTTATGCTCAACTGTGTAATCAATGCCGCTGATTCGCACCTTATCAGGTATTATCATTTTCCACCATCTCCATCTCAATCAAAAACGCCGCATTGCAGGCCAGATGCCACAGGTGTGGATAACCGCTCTCCGTGTCGCATTGCTCGCCCCTGAGATAGGCCAGCCAGTGGCGGTAAAGCGCATCCCGGTATCTTTGCGCCTCGACCTTTCGCCAATTATCCGGGTCGTGATACTTTGAGCATCCATATTCACGGATTGCCGTTACTGCTTGTATAAGACTCACTGGGACCAGTGTTGGCCTTGGCTTACCAGAATCAGCCTTGTACACATTTTCCGCACCCTCTGTATTCATGACATACACCTCCGTGATATTCGCACATAGGCACAAGATAATCACCCATTTCAGGGCATGCCGATTTTACTAGATCGCACATTTGAGAAATCACTTCTCGTGTCTCATCGCTTGCTTGTGCACAGAGTCGTTTATTAGCAATTACCATTAATTCCTCGGCGTTAATATCCCAAATCATATCGACGGGCGTATTTTGTGGCGCGGCGCCTCGTTCATACTCGCATTGTCGGTCGCTTCGTTGGCTCTTAACATATGGCTGTGCATGCACATGTCGCACTAGATGCACTGATACCCAATATGGTATTCCTTTTAAGTAAAAGGAATACATCAAATAACGTATAGGGCTGTGTCTTGCACGAAGCATTTTGCGCTTCCATTCTGGGGTTGGTTCCGTTATCATGGTTTTCCCCACAGTAACCAATGCGCGGCGTTTCACCTCTTGCCAGTCTTCAGACGTAGGAACGCGCAATAACGTTATACTAGGTAGCACGATGTCCAGGCCTCCTTTTCCGACAAAACAAAACATCCTCAGTTGTAATGATCACCTTGCCACTGTCCAAATCAAACCCCGGAGATACGGATATTACAGAGCTTGTCGGCGTACCGCCCACACCGTTGCGATATACCCGTACCGCGACCTCTGGGTCGCTGTGCGGGGTCTGCGCATCGGCCAGCGCGTCTATGCGTCGACGGAATTCGGATAGTTTCATGGGGTCGCCTCCTTATTCTGGATACTCGGGCATATCCGCCCAAATAGAGATCCACTCACGCATTATTTTTCCTCCTTGTCATTGCCTGCTGCGCCATATGCGCATAAGGCCATAAGTACTGCGGAAAATACATCTGCAAGCAATTCCCTGTAAATCACCTCCCCGCATGGGGATTCGTCTCTCGCGAGGTGGTCTGTCAGTAAATGCCCAAGCAAGACATGCCCCATTTCATGTGCAAGTACCAAGTTTTTTTTTTCTGGCAGAGGCGTTGAAATCCAAAAATACATAGTCTTGACCACGAATGCCAAAAGAAAGTCCAGCTGGATCAATTACAAGCTGAGGCGCTATCTCTGCAAGACGATTCAAATCGCCTACAGGAATGCCCAAACGCTTATACATTTGTTTTATTCTAAGTCCGATTTCATGATCTGTCCGGTCCAAATTGTTAGCCCTCCTGCTGCACCCTCTGTATGCGTGCTTTTAACGCATCCATCAGTGCCTCTTGCGTGTCACCTTTGCGCTGCAACGCCGCGACTACATCCGCGTCCATACCGCCCTGCACCACAAGCAGGTGGACTGTCACCGGATGCTTTTGCCCTTGCCGGTGCAGGCGTTTGTTTGCCTGATCATATTGCTCCAACGACCACGTGAGCCCAAACCAGATTATGTGATGCCCGCCGTTCTGTAAGTTCAGCCCATACGCGCAGGAGGCGGGGTGAGCCAACAGTATATCAACGCGCCCCTCGTTCCAATCCAGCTCATCCTGCGGCCCCTGATATGTACGTACCCGCAAGTCCAACGGTTCCAACGCGGCCAACAGCCTGTCCCTGTCATGCTGGAAGTTGTAAAACACGAGGGCGTGCTGCCCGTGCAGCTGCTCCAGCACCTCCAGAAACGCCTCGATCTTACACTTGTGTATATCTATGGCGCGGCGATCTCCGTCATACACGGCGCCATTACACAGCTGGAGTAATTTGCCGGTCAGCACTCCTGCGGAAGTTGCTGTAACCGTGCCCTCATCCAGCTCCAGCAGCATTTCGCGCTCCAGCCGCTTATACGCTTTTGCCGCGGGAGCGTCCAACACCACCGGCACTTCGTCGTAAATCCGATCCGGCAACTGGAGGTAGTCCTCCGACTTCATGCTGATGCAAATATCGCCTATGGCCTGCTGTATATACTCCATACTACCATCCTTTGGCGCCCAGCTGAACACCTGTACGCGATTGCGTTTGTCCGGGTCAAAAAAGCGCTCCCTGTACTGGCCGATCGTCCTACCCAGCCGCGCGCCGCCATCCAGCAGGTATATCTGCGCCCACAGGTCCATAAGTCCGTTGCTGGACGGGGTGCCGGTAAGCTCTACCAATCGATTGATCCGATTGCGCACGGCGCGCAGCGCCTTAAACCGCTTGCTCTGGCTGTTTTTAAAACTGCTGCTCTCGTCCAACACCACCATATCAAAAGGCCAGGCGTTCTTGAAATAGTCTACCAGCCACGCCACATTGTCCCGGTTGATTACATATACGTCCGCCGGCGTAGCCAATGCCCGCAAGCGTTTCTGCTGACTGCCGCAAACCAGAGATACCCGTA
>ERZ824978.3198-NODE-3198-length-12676-cov-5.402979_pt1 | contig 12676 bp, 10 predicted proteins | sample MGYA00519860_ERZ824978 | MGnify/ENA primary metagenome ERZ824978 (study PRJEB31778, sample SAMEA3449184) | human gut metagenome | biome: human gut; feature: human-associated habitat; material: faeces | place: United Kingdom | collected 2010/2012 ... | reverse complement strand
GTGCTGGAGGTGGCGGAAAAGCTGTGCGACAAGGTGGCCATCATCAAGGGCGGCAAGCTGATCCGCTCCGGCACCATGGAGGAGGTCAAGGGCGACGACAGTCTGGAGGAGGTCTTTCTGGAACTGGAGGGAGAGGAATGCTGAAGCTTTTGCTGAAAAAGCAGCTGATGGAGGTGTTCCGCAGCTACTTCTACGACGCGAAAAAGAACAAGGCCCGCTCCAAAGGGACGACCATCGCCTATATCGTGATGTTCGTGCTGCTGATGGCGGGCGTGCTGGGCGGCATGTTCGCGGTGCTGGCCAACGTTATGTGCGGCCAGCTGGCGGAGATGGGTCTGGACTGGCTGTACTTCGTCATCATGGGCATGATGGCGGTGTTTCTGGGCGCCTTCGGCAGCGTGTTCAACACCTATTCGGGGCTGTATCTGGCCAAGGACAACGACCTGCTGCTGTCCATGCCCATTCCGGTGCGGATCATCATGGCGTCCCGGCTGCTGAATGTCTATCTGCTGGGCCTGATGTACTCCGGTATCGTGATCTTGCCGGTTATCATCGTGTACTGGTGCACCGTGCCCCTTACGGCGGGGATCCTTCTGGGCGGCGTGGTGCTGCTGATCGTCATCTCGCTGTTCGTGCTGGCGCTGTCCTGCGTGCTGGGCTGGGTGGTGGCGAAAATCAGCCTGAAGCTGAAGAACAAGAGTTTTATCACGGTGCTGGTATCGCTGGTGTTTTTCGGGTTGTACTATTTCGTCTGCTTCCGGTTTCAGGCGCTGATTGGCAGTCTGCTGCTGAATGCCGCCAGCGTCGGTGATAAGATCAAGGGCAGCGTTTATCCCCTGTACCTCTTTGGCCGGGTGGGCTGCGGCGACGGCGTGGCGATGCTGATCGTCTCCGCCGTGGTGATCGCCCTGCTGGCGCTGGTGTGGTATCTCATCGCCCGCAGCTTCCTGAACATCGCTACCGCCTCCGGCAATACCGCCAAGGCGGTCTATCGGGAGAAGGCCGCCATGCAGACCTCCCCTGCCGCCGCGCTGCTGCGTAAGGAGTTGGGCCGGTTCACCGCCAGTCCCCTCTACATGCTGAACTGCGGTCTGGGCACGGTGTTTCTGCTGATTCTGGCGGTGGCGTCTCTTATCAAGGGACGTGAGGTGTTCCTGATGATGAACGCCCTGTTCGCCGGAAGCGAGGACTTCGTGCCGGTGCTGGCGGCGCTGTGTCTGTGCCTGCTGGCAGGCAGCAACGACATTACCGCGCCGTCGGTGTCGCTGGAGGGCAAGAGCCTGTGGATCGCCCAGTCGCTGCCCATCGACCCGTGGCAGGCGCTGCGGGCCAAGCTGGGGCTGCACCTGCTGATCACGGAGCTGCCGCTGATGCTGTGCGCCGTGTGCGTGGCGGCGGTGTCCGGTCTGGACTTCCTTCACGCGGCGCTGGTGGTGGTCGTCCCCATGGTATACGTGGTGCTGTCCGCCGCCTTCGGCCTGTTTATGGGGCTGAAGCGGCCCAACCTCACCTGGACCAGCGAGGTGGCTCCCATCAAGCAGGGGTTGGCGGTATTCCTGTCCATGTTCGGCGGTTGGGTGCTGGCAGCGGGACTGGGCTTCCTGTACTACGCCCTGATGGCTCATTTGGGCGCGGCGGCATTCCTGCTGGCGGCCACGGCGCTGTTTATCGTGCTGGCGCTGGTGCTACTGCGGTGGCTGAAAACCTCCGGCGCGAAGATCTATGCGCATCTGTAACACTGTCAAAAATTGTCATTGCGAGCCAGTCCGCAGACTGGCGTGGCAATCCGTTCCTAAAACGTGAGCTTTTCGATTATATATGTAGATTTGCAGCATGGGGATTACGGATTCCCACGTCGCTTCGCTCCTCGGAATGACAGAAGTGGTTTTCAACAAGATAAAAAGAGCTGTCGCACGTATGCGACAGCTTCTTTTTATTCTTCCGTCAGCTCCAGCACCACGGGACAGTGGTCGCTGCCAGTGATCTCCGGCCAGATATCGGCGTTTTTCACACGGGGCAGCAGACGCTGGGACACGATGAAGTAGTCGATGCGCCATCCTGCGTTGTTCTGCCGGGCATGGAAGCGATAGCTCCACCAGGAATAGGCCCCGGTGCGGTCGGGATACAATGTGCGGAAGGTATCGGCAAAGCCGCTGGAGAGCAGTTGGGTCATCTTGGCCCGCTCCTCGTCGGAGAAGCCGGGGTTCATGCGGTTGGTCTTGGGGTTTTTCAGGTCGATCTCCTGATGGGCCACGTTCAGGTCGCCGCAGTAGACCACCGGCTTCTTGCCGTCCAGCTCCAGCAGGTACGCCCGGATATCGTCCTCCCACTCCATGCGGTAGTCCAGCCGGGACAGCTGATCCTTGGAGTTGGGGGTATAGCAGCACACCAGATAAAAATCCTCGTACTCGGCAGTGATGACCCGTCCCTCGTGCCGGTGGATATCCGGGCCGAAGTCATAGGTGACGGACAGCGGCTGGCGGCGGGTGAAAATGGCGGTGCCGGAATAGCCCGCCTTGTCGGCGCTGTTCCAGAAGCGGTGATAGCCCGGCAGGTCGAATGCCGCCTGCTCCGGGCGCATCTTCGTCTCCTGCAGGCAGATCACGTCCGCGTCGGCAAAAGCACAGAAATCCAGAAAGCCCTTTCCCAGACACGAGCGCAGGCCGTTGACGTTCCATGAGATCAATCGCATAAAAGGACGCTCCTTTGCGTTTTTTGCCATCATACCACATTTTCCGCCCCTTGACAACCGCCGCCGCTGCCGTTATACTATGTAAAACCGTTCCATTTGGAACACATTTTTAAGGAGTACGCTATGGACGATCACATGACACTCCTGCATGACCACTTTCTGTTTCAGGGCGCGGAGGAGATGCTGCACGAGGCACAATCGCTGGGCGTGAGCCGCTTCAGCCGGGGCGACACCATCTGTGACCCCGCTACGGCGGGACGGGCGCTGGGCATCGTGCTGGAGGGCCGGGCGGAAGCCGTGGCTCCCACGCGGGAAAAGGCGGTGCTGGCGGTCTTTGGCCCCGGCGGCACCTTCGGCGCGGCGGCACTGTTCGGCGGAGACGGGTACGTGTCCCGTATCCGGGCGGTAACAGCCTGCGCCGTGGTGCTGCTGCCGGAGGAACTGCTGCGGCAGTGGTTCCAACGCTGCCCGCAGATGGCGGTGAACTACATCGGCTTTCTCTCAAGCCGGGTGCGGTTCCTCAACGGCAAGATCGCCATCTTCACCCAGGACAGTGCCCAGCACCGGCTGTACCGCTGGCTGCGGGCCAACTGTGACGAGTGGGGTCGGCTGCCGGAGAAGCTCAGCATGACAAAGCTGGCGGGCACGCTGTCCATGGGCCGCACCAGCCTGTACCGGGCCATGGAGGAGCTGGCGGAAGCGGGACTGATCGTCCGTGACGGAAAAAGAATCGAGGTAATCCTATGAAGCACATCAAATCCATTGTCAGTCTGCTGCTGGCGTTGACGCTGGCGCTGAGTCTGACCGCCTGCGGCAGTCAGGCCAATACAGAGCCGGAGCAGCCGGACGATACCCCCACGACGGCGGAGGTGAACCTGTACGTGCTGTCCGGCCCCACCGGCATCGGCGCCATGAACCTGTGGGCCGCCGCTGACGCCGGAGAGACGGAGAACACCTATCACATTACCATGAGCGGCGCCAACGACGAGGTGGTGGCCGCCATCTCCAAGGGTGAGGCGGACATTGCCGCCGTGGCCACCAACATGGCCGCGGCGCTGTACAACAAGACCGAGGGCGGCGTGACGGTACTGGCGGTGAACACGCTGGGCGTGCTGTCCCTGCTGGGCAACGGACAGGAGGCCGCCTCCATCGCCGATCTGGCGGGCAAGACCATCTATGCCCCCGGGCAGGGCGCGAACCCGGAGTATATCCTCCGCTACGTGCTGACCGGCAACGGACTTGACCCCGACAAGGATGTGACCATCCAGTTCGTGGGCGAGGGCAGCGAGCTGCTGACCGTGTGGCAGAGCGACCCGGACGCCCTCATTCTGGCTCCGCAGCCGGTGGCTACCAGCATCCTGATGCAGAACGAGAACGCCGCGAAGCTCTTTGACATGACGGAGGAGTGGAGCAAGATCAGCGGCAATCAGCTGATGATGGGCTGCGTCATCGTGCGCAACGCCTTTTTGCAGGAGAATCCCGGCGCGGTAGAACTGTTCCTGAAGGAGTACGCCGCCTCCATCGAAAAGGCACAGACCGACGTGGAGGGCACTGCCGCCCTGTGCGAGCAGTACGGCCTGATCCCCAAGGCGGCGCTGGCCCAGAAGGCTATCCCCTCCTGCGGACTGACCTTCGTCACCGGCGCGGAGATGAAAACGGATCTCAGCGCCTATTTGCAGGTGATGTACGACGCCGACCCCAAGAGCGTGGGCGGTGCGCTGCCGGGCGACGACTTCTATTATTACGGTGCGTAAGGCGCTGAAAAACAGCATAGCGGTACTATTCTGGCTGCTCGTGTGGCAGCTGGCGGCTATGGCCGCCAACCGGACACTGCTGCTGCCGCTGCCCATACCGGTGGATACCCTCCGGGCGCTGCTGGCGCTGGCGGGCACGGCGAGCTTCTGGCGAGCGGCGGGACTTTCGCTGCTGCGGGTCTGCGCCGGGTTCGCGCTGGCGGCGCTGGCGGGCACGCTGTGCGCCGCCGCGTCCGTCCGGTGGAGGGCGTTCCGGTGGCTGACCGGGCCGCTGGTGGGGCTGATCCGGGCCATGCCGGTGGCGGTGTTCACCATTGTGGTGTTCCTGTGGGTGGGGCGGGGCTATATCCCCAGCACCATCGTGTTTCTGACGGTGCTGCCCATCGTATGGAGCGGCATGGAAACGGGCCTGCGGCAGCTTGACCCCCAGCTGGCCGAGATGGCCCGCGTATTCGGCATGACCCGGTGGGACACGCTGCGGCACATTACGCTGCCGCAGCTGCGGCCCTACGCCGGAACCGCCGCCGTCACGGGGCTGGGTTTCGCGTGGAAGTCCGGCATCGCTGCCGAGGTCATCTGCCGCACGCAGGGCTCGCTGGGCGACCTGCTGTGGGGCGGCAAGGCCACCATCAGCTACGATCAGGTTTTCGCGCTGGCGGCGGTGATCGTGCTGTGCAGCGCCCTGCTGCAATCCGCCGCGCTGGGCCTGACACGGAAGGAGGGCGGCCATGATCCGGTTTGACCATGTGACCTTCGGCTACGAGGCGGAGCGTCCGGTGCTGCGGGAGCTTTCGCTGGAGATCCCGGAGGGCGGCCGGGTGTGCCTGACCGGTGCGTCGGGGCAGGGCAAGACCACGGCGCTGCGGCTGCTGCTGGGGCTGGAGCAGCCCCAGAGTGGCAGGGTGATCCGTCCGGAGGGAACGCGGTTCTCCGTGGTCTTTCAGGAGGATCGCCTGCTGCCGTGGAAAACGGCGCTGGAAAATGCCGCGCTGACCGGCAGCGCCGAGGACGCCCGCTGCTGGCTGACAGAGCTGGGGCTGGGCGGCAGCCTTGACGCGCTGCCGGAGACGCTCAGCGGCGGCATGAAGCGGCGGGCGGCACTGGCCCGTGCGCTGGCCCATCCCTTCGATGTGCTGGTGCTGGACGAGGCGCTGACCGGCCTGGACGATGCCGCAAAGGCCCGTTGTCTGGCCGCCATTGACCGGGCGGTGGGGCCGCAGAAAACGCTGGTGATGGCCTGCCACGATCCGGCAGAGGCCGCCGCGCTGGCGGCCCGCACCGTCCCCGTTGCTTGACAAGGCAGGCACAACAGGCTATAATAAGGCATGCGCCGCACGGCTGTGCGGCGCATATTTTTTCGATTCAGGAAACTTCCTATGACACAAAAACGACTGTTATCCACAGGCGCGGCGCTGCTGGCAGCGCTGTGCCTGCTGCTGGCACTGTCCGGCTGCGGTGGGGAAAAGCCGCTTCTGGATCAGCCCATTAAGACGCTGACCTGCGTGGAGCCCACGGCTCTGCCTACCCTCGTCCCGCTGGGCGACGGCCGGGTGCTGGCCGGTTGGGTGGACTATGAAAATGAAATGACACACCTCAGCGTGGTGGACGTGGCCGCCGACAAGGAGCTGGCCGCCCAGACGCTGGAGGGTTGCTGGGAATTGCAGACCGAGCAGTTCACCGACGGCTCCGCCGTGCTGTTCAACTGGGACGGCGGCGCGTGGCAGTTTATCGACGCCAGCCTGACCGTCACCAAGACCTTTCACGCGGAGCAGTACGGCGGCGTATTCTCCCACGACGGCGGCACCTACTACTTCGTGCAGGACGACGTGCTGTGCCGCGCCGACGTGGCCAGCGGCCAGACGGAGCGGGTGCCGCTGAGCAGTGAGCTGCGCTTTATGGACGTGGCGGGGATCTTCCCGGATTCCGAGACGCTGTTCCTCCACTGCCTGCTGTCCCCCTACAGCACCGAGAGCGGCACCGTCATTCTGGACACGGCCACCGGGGAATACGCCATGCTGCAAAAGGAGTGGTACGCCCCCTACTACGGCCAGTCCGGCCCGGAATTTTTACGGTTCAACAATCAGGACATGGGGTACGACGTGCTGTATCCCGCCGGTGACCAGTACTATCAGGCGGACGCGGCGCTGCTGCACGCCTCGGAGGCTGATCTGTTCCCGCTGTCCGGCTCCCCCTATCTGCTGGGCGCGGCGGATGATGCCACCCTGTACCGGCTGGAAAGCGGCATCTCCGCCTGCCTGCTGAGCAGCGATCAGCTGGGCGGCACCTTCCGGGGTGCGGTGTGGCTGCCGGAGGAGATCATCGTGGGCGGCGTGTACGGAAACGGCCAGTTCCGGCTGGCCGCCATTGATCCGGCGCAGCTGACCTTCACCCACATCACCGACGCCGCGGCGGTGGAAAGCCCGCTGGCGGTGGATACCTCGCTGACGGAGGTTTACTGGAACAGCCTGAATGGCCAGCCCCTGCCCGCCACCTTGCAGGAGGCCCGGGAGTACGCCGACCGGCTGGAGGAGCGCTACGGCGTGACCATTCTGCTGTCGGCGCAGGCGCAGGAGGCCTGTGACGCCGTGTGGGACGCCACTATCACCACCACCGACCAGTGGCCGCTGGAGGACGAACCCCATGCCATCGCCCGGATGCTGGAAGCGCTGGATCGGACGCTGGCCCTGTATCCGGACGGCTTCTTCCGTCAGATGAAAAACACCATGGGCGAGGGCGGCGTGCGGTTTATGCCGGTGGGGCACATTGAAAACGCCGTCAACGCCATCGGCCTGACCTATGAGACCTACGGCTGGCAGAACATCTACATCGACGTGACCATCGACGCCTTTGATGGCACCATCTGCCACGAGATCTGGCACGCCATTGAGGGGGTACTGCTGACCCGCAACTGGGATGCCATCAATCAGGAGGAGTGGGCCGCCTGCAACCCGGCAGGCTTCTCCTACAACGAGGACGCGGAGACGCCCGACTCCAATCCGGAGCGCTGGACGTTCTTCTATGAGTTCAGCGCACAGGATGTGTACTTTGTGGACGCCTATTCCCGCACCAACGCCAAGGAGGATCGGGCGCGGATCATGGAGTACATCATGGCCACCGAGGACGTGGCGGGCGCACTGGTGCAGTCCCCCGCCATCGCGCAGAAGCTGCAGATCATGTGCCGGGCCATCCGGGAGAATTTTGACACCAGCAGCTGGGGCGAGCTGCGCTGGGAAAGAGTACTTTAACTTCACAAAGAGGGCGAAGCTCTTTTTGACAAGTTTAAGGACGGCCATCTCATAGATGGCCGTCCTGTTCTTATTTCGTGATGGGGTAGCATACCTCGGTGACGAATTCGTCGGGGTTCCGGGTCTCGTGGGGGCTGACGTGGTAGATGTTGAACATGGGGCCGGCATAGCGGTAGCCGTTGGCCTCGATCCACGCGGCCACGGCGGCGTTGACCTCACCGATATGCTCGTAGCCGCCCTGATAGGTGCAGCCGGCGTAGGTGACGGCGGGCAGAGTGCGGAACTTCACATGCTCGGTGTCCGGATACTGACCCTTGACGGTTTTCTGAGCTTCTACCTCCACGTCCTTTTCCTTATACTCGGCGTCCAAAAAGGTCACGCTGCAATAGCAGGGATCGTCGGGGATCAGGTTCATATGGTCAGTCTCGGCGCAGAGGACACCCCACACCGTCCCCTCCTGCTCGTAGCAGGGAATGGTCATCCGCACACAGGCGGCGTAACGCTGGGGCAGGGTCTTGACGGTAACATTGTAAGCCATGGTATCTTCCTTTCTTAGTCGTTTCCGGGCGCTGTCCAACAGCCGCAGCTTCCGGGCCACGTCCTCCGCCTGGGCCTCCAGCGCCGCCTGCTGGGCGGCAAGGCATTCGTCCAGCCGCTGCCGGTCATCGTAGAAGGACAGCATCCGGCAGATATCCGCCAGACGGAAGCCCATGTCCTTCAGGGCGGTGATGCGGCAGACGGTGGGCAGCTGGGACTCGCTGTAATAGCGGTAGTCGGTGAAGTGGTCGATGTAGGCGGGGGTCAGCAGGCCGATGTCGTCATAATGGCGCAGCATCCGGACGCTGACGCGGGACAGCTTGGAAAATTCTCCGATCTTTAACATTTGTCGTACCTCCAAGGGGGATTTCTTGAGCTCGGATACAGGATACTCCCTGACACAGTGGCAGAGTCAAGACCCGAAAGACAGCTTTTTGAAAAAAATATCCCCCGGCAAAGCCGGGGGATATTTTACAGCGTTCAGATCCTTACAGGATGGAGAAGTTGACCACCAGACCGGCGAACACGATGGAGACCATGCTCAGCAGCTTGATGAGGATGTTGATGGCGGGGCCGGAGGTGTCCTTGAAGGGATCGCCCACGGTGTCGCCCACCACGCCGGCCTTGTGGCACTCGCTGCCCTTGCCGCCGAAGTTGCCCGCCTCGATGTACTTCTTGGCGTTGTCCCACGCGCCGCCGGCGTTGGCCATGTAGATGGCCATCAGGAAGCCGGTAACGGTAGCGCCGGCCAGCAGGCCCACAACACCCTTATAGCCCAGGATCATACCCACCACGATGGGGGTGACAACGGCGATAACGGTAGGCAGCACCATTTCCTTCAGGCTGGCCTTGGTGCACAGGTCGACGCAGCGGGCATAGTCGGGATCGGCCTTGCCGTCCATCAGACCCGAGATCTGCTTGAACTGGCGGCGCACCTCCATGACCACGCTCTGGGCGGCACGGCCCACGGAGTTCATGGTGAGAGCAGCGAACACGAAGGGCAGGCAGGCGCCGATGAACAGGCCCACCAGCACCACGGGGTTCATCAGAGAGAAGCTGCTGAAGTCGGCGTCAGCCGCGCCCACTTCCTTGACCTTTTCGATATAGGAGGCCATCAGAGCCAGAGCGGTCAGGGCGGCGGAGCCGATGGCGAAGCCCTTACCGGTGGCGGCGGTGGTGTTGCCCAGAGAATCCAGCGCGTCGGTGCGCTGACGGACCTCAGGCTCCAGACCGGCCATCTCGGCGATGCCGCCGGCGTTATCGGCCACAGGGCCGTAAGCGTCGGTAGCCAGCGTGATGCCGAGGGTGCTCAGCATACCAACGGCGGCCAGCGCGATGCCATACAGGCCCATGCCGGCGTTGGCAGCGCCGCCGGAGAGGAAGTAGGCCAGCAGAATGCAGACGGCCACGATGATGATAGGCATAGCGGTGGACAGCATGCCCAGACCCAGACCACCGATGATGATGGTGGCGGAGCCGGTCTGGCTCTTGCTGCTCAGCTCCTGCGTGGGCTTATAGGTATCGGAGGTATAGTACTCGGTGGCCTTACCGATCAGCACACCGGCCACCAGACCGGACAGGATGGCCACATACAGGCCCCAGTGCTCGATGCCCAGCAGCTTCCACACAAGGAAGAAGGAGATGATGGCGATCAGCACGGCAGACAGATTGGTACCGCGGGAAAGAGCCTTCAGCAGCGTGCGCTGGTCGGCGTTCTCCTCGGTCTTGACGAAGAAGGAGCCGATGATGGAGCAGATGATACCCACCGCCGCCATGACCATGGGGATGGCCATGGCCTTGAACGCCTGATCGCTGAACGCGGCCACGCCCAGGGCGGAGGCGGAGATGATGGAGCCAACGTAGGACTCGTACAGGTCGGCGCCCATACCGGCCACGTCGCCCACGTTGTCGCCCACGTTGTCCGCAATAACGGCGGGGTTCCGGGGATCGTCCTCCGGGATGCCCGCTTCTACCTTACCCACCAGATCGGCGCCCACGTCGGCCGCCTTGGTGAAGATGCCGCCGCCCACGCGGGCGAACAGAGCCATGGAGCTGGCGCCCATGCCGAAGGTCAGCATGGCGCTGGTGATGTCAGCGGCCTCCAGCTTGAACACGAAGCGCAGCAGCATAAACCACACGCTGATGTCCAGCAGACCCAGACCCACCACCGTGAAGCCCATGACGCTGCCGGCGGAGAAGGCCACCCGCAGGCCGCGGTTCAGACCCTCGCGGCAGGCGTTGGCCGTGCGGCAGTTGGCTTTGGTGGCGATACGCATGCCCACGAAGCCGGACAGGCCGGAGAAGACTCCGCCGGTCAGGAACGCGAAGGGCACGAACCACGTCAGCAGGCCGCAGGCCGCCATGACGCACAGCACCACGATCATGCAGGCAAAGAAAATGCCCACCACCGTGTACTGCCGCCGCAAATAAGCGTTCGCGCCCTCGCGGATGGAGCGGGAGATCTTGCTCATCAGAGGTGTGCCCTCGTCGAAGCTCAGTACCCGCTTACCCGTAAAGAACGCGAACAGCAGCGCGATGACAGACCCTACAAAGGTCGCCAGGACAAGATATTTTTCCATTGTTTTCCTCTTTCCTCCCCGCTTCCCTGTGCGGGGATCTTGCTTTTTGTTCCGCGAGTATTATAAAAAAAGAAGCACTTCCCGTCAAATTTTCACACTTTTTTTGTGGTCGGCTGAAAAAGTGTTGAAATTCTTTCGTTATTTTGACCGGAACTTTTTTGCACAAAAAATTGTGAATTTTTTGTGATTTCTCCCGGTTTTTCCCCGCAGCTTCGAAACGTACCATACGTTCTGTATGTATTTTTTCACGCAATATAGCAGGTTTTTCTTGTCTTAAAAAATTTTTTATGCAACTTTTCCCCGTTTAAACAAAAAAATTTGCCGCAAAATGCGGCAAATTTCTTTTTTGTACTTTTTCTTGCTATTTGCGCCATTCTGCGCAGGCGCTCCGCGGGAGCGCATGTCATTCTGCACAATGAAATTATGCAACAATTCTCCTGTCGGTTGTCCTTCAGCGGCGAACACGCCCGCGCTCAATACACCGGGTCGCCCAGATCCATGGTGGCGTAGGCGTTCAGCGTCGTACCGGCGGTGTGCCCGGCCAGATACTCATAGTATCCCTGCGCGCCGATCATAGCGCCGTTGTCGCCGCACCATTTCAGCGGCGGCAGATACAGCTTCACCCCCGCCTTGCCGCAGGCGGCCTGCAGGTCGGCGCGGATCACGGAATTGGCCGCCACACCGCCGGCGGCCACCAGTACGGTGCGCCCCGTCAGCTCCAGCGCGCGCATGGCGCGGGGCACCAGCTCGCCGGACACCGCCCGGGCAAAATCCCGCGCCAGCGCCGGCGCGTCCAGCGGCTCGCCCTTCTGCTGGGCGTTGTGCGCCAGATTTACCACGGCGGTTTTCAGCCCGGAAAAGCTCATATCCAGCTCCGCGCCGGACACATGGGCGCTGGGCAGGACGTATTTGCCGCCCTGCGACTGCTGCGCCAGCTCGTCCATGGGCTTGCCGCCGGGATAGGGCAGCCCCAGCACCCGCGCCGCCTTGTCGAAGCACTCCCCGGCGGCGTCGTCGCGGGTGGCGCCCAGCACGGTCATGTCCGTGTAGTCGGCCACGTCCACGATCAGCGTATTGCCCCCGGAGATCGCCAGCGCCGTGAAGGGCGGCTCCAGCTCCGGGAAGGCCAGATAGTTGGCGGCGATGTGCCCCCGCACATGGTGGACGGGGATCAGCGGCACGCCCAGCGCATAGGCGGCGGACTTGGCAAAGCTGACGCCCACCAGCACCGCGCCGATCAGCCCCGGCGCGTAGGTCACAGCCACAGCGTCGATGTCCTTCTTCGTCAGCCCCGCGTCGGAGAGCGCCTTGTCCGTCAGGGCAGTGATGGCCTGCACATGCTTGCGGGAGGCGATCTCCGGCACCACGCCGCCGTACAGGGCGTGCATATCCGCCTGAGACAGTATGGCGTCGGACAGCACCTGCCGTCCGTCCCGCACCACCGCCACAGCCGTTTCGTCGCAGGAGGATTCAAAAGCCAGTATGTTCACGCCTGTGCCTCCTCTGTATAGTATTTCGTCAGGATCAGGGCGTCCTCCTTGGGCAGATCGTAGTAGTTGCGCCGCCGCCCCACCTCCCGGAAGCCGAAGCCCCGGTACAGGGCGATGGCCGCCGCGTTGGACGGCCGCACCTCCAGTGTCAGGAAGGCCAGCCGGTTGCCCTTGGCAAAATTGTCAAACACCTGCAAAAGCTGCGCCGCCACGCCCTGTCTGCGGCGGGAGGGATCCACCGCTACGTTGGTGATATACCCCTCGTCAGCCGCCACCAGCAGCCCGGCATAGCCGATGACCTTGTCCGTCTCCGGCTCCAGCGCCACCAGAAAGGCGGCGCACTGGTTGTCCAACTGCTCGGCCAGCATCTGCCGCGACC
>ERZ824978.3194-NODE-3194-length-12687-cov-10.797419_pt1 | contig 12687 bp, 12 predicted proteins | sample MGYA00519860_ERZ824978 | MGnify/ENA primary metagenome ERZ824978 (study PRJEB31778, sample SAMEA3449184) | human gut metagenome | biome: human gut; feature: human-associated habitat; material: faeces | place: United Kingdom | collected 2010/2012 ... | reverse complement strand
GGAAGGTGAAAAAGTACGATGTTGTCAGAACCGACCGCCGTGACCGTGTTTACTACTGTGGGCACTGCGGTCGCAGGCTTCGCAAGACCTTTGGCTCGGACGAATATTATTCCTGCGCTACGCCGTTATATATAAGAGACGCTCCGTGCGCAGGCATTCATTGGAGTCGGACAAATATAGAGGATGTTGTCTTCACCACATACAAACGGCAACTGCAAATCGTCAGCGAAGAATATCGCAGGACAGTAAGTGAAAAGCAGCCGGATAAGCTTGCCCCTCTTCGGGCGCAGCAAAAATCCCTCCGCGTTCAGCTTGGAGGGATCGGCGGGAAGGTTGCTTCCCTGTATGAACAATTCCGTTCCGATGAAATATCCCGAAATGTTTTTCTCGAAAAGAAAAGCGCTCTTTCAGAAGATAGGAACAGACTCCAGACGGAGTTATCACGAATCGAGGATGAAATCGAAAGCCTGCTGCAAAAGCAGGAAGAAAGCAACACGACAATGAATGCGATCAAAAATATCGCTGCAGCAGCAGATGAACCGGACGATAAACTCCGGGAAAGAATGTATGACGATATAGACCGAGTCATTGTTTTTGACAACGAAAATCTGAAAATTGAATGGAAGTTTGATGTTGCCTTTCAACTTTCATGACCATGTAAAAGCCGGCTTTTTGCTGGCTTTTATGCTGTTTTTGTGTTATAATAACGCAAGGGTTAATTTTGTCGAAAGTCCGGAAACCCTTGATATATAAGGGTTTTTAAAAATTTTTGGATTCTACTTGACACAAGCAGATGACCTGGGACGGGTGGTCATCCCCAAGGAGATTCGCCGTACCATGCGTATCCGCGAAGGCGACCCGTTGGAGATTTACACCACCCGGGAGGGGGAGGTCATTTTTAAGAAATACTCCCTGATCGGCGGACTGGAGGATTTTGCAGCACAGTTCTGCGATGTGCTCAACCGCAGCAGCGGCTTTACCGCCGCCGTGACTGACCGGGACGCCATCATCGCCATCACCGGCTCCGGCAAGCGGGAGCTGCTGGGCAAGCCGCTGTCCGACGTCCTGGCTCAGGTTATGGAACAGCGCAGCATTTATCAGTATCAGGGTTCCGGGCGGCCGCTGCCCGTCTCCGACAGCAGCGACCGTTACACGGTGGCTGTGGCGGCGCCTATTCTCTGCGAGGGGGATGTGCTGGGCCTGGTGCTGTTTCTGTCGTCGGACGCGCAGATCCCCGGCGAGGGGGAGTACAAGCTGGCCCAAACCGTATCCGCCTTTTTGGGGCGGCATATGGAGACGTAAACAACAATGCCGGAGGCAGCCGCCTCCGGCATTGTTCTTCTTGGTTTACTCGCCCAGCTGATCGCTGACCAGCTGCGTCAGGGATTCCACAGCCTCCTTGGCGTCGGGACCGTCGGCGATAAGGGTGATGGTGGTGCCCTTCACGATGCCCAGGGAAAGAACGCCCAGCAGACTCTTGGCATTCACCCGGCGCTCATCCTTTTCCACCCAGATGCCACTCTTGAATTCATTGGCCTTCTGGATGAAGTAGGTGGCAGGACGGGCGTGCAGACCCACCTCATTGTTCACGGTAACTTCCTGTGTAAACATTCCATTGCACTCCTTTTATGAAGCATTTTCGAAAAATGCGGGGACATACTTCTCTCACACTATAATATTATACCGAATCGGTGAAAGAAAGCAATGTCCAAAGCTACAAATTCTTTAAGTAAGGTCTGAAAAAATGTTTGACCCTTTTGGCGGAATCCACAAACCGCAGTCGTTATTTCAGCTCAACGACTGTGACTCCGGCCTCACCTTCGCCATACCGGCCCAGTCGGAAGCTCTTGACGGCCTTGTTCCGCTTGAGCATCTCGTGAACGGCCTTGCGCAGAGCGCCGGTACCCTTGCCATGGATGATGGTCACGGTGCCCAGCTTGGCCATGACGGCGCTGTCGATATAGTTCTCCACCACGCTCTCGGCCTCCAGAGTCTCATAGCCCCGGATATCCAGCTCCGAGGCGGCCCGGGATTGCAGATTCAGCTTGGCGCTGCCGCCGGAGGCCGGCGCGGCGGGCTTTTTCTTGGGCTGGCCCTCCGGCAGGCGCACCTGCTGGGCCTTGACGGTCATCTTCATCTTTCCGGCCTGCAAAAGCAGGGTGCCGTCGTTGTTGACGGCCAGCACCGATGCGGCCATCTTTACGCCGGGAAGCTCCACCAGGTCCCCTACCTCGATGGGGCGGCTGGGGGCGTAGGCAGGCTCCTGGGGCTGGTCGTGGATGTGCAGGGCGTCCTGGGCCTGGTTCAGACTGTGCCGCACGGCGGCCTTGGCGTCGTTGAGCTCCTGGAAGCTGAGCTGCTTTTGCTGCTGGCGGCGCAGCTGGTCCAGCTGGGCGAAAATTTCGTCGGCCTGAGCCTGGGCCTGGCGCACGATGCGCTTGGCCTCGGCCTCGCCCTTGGTGCGGGCGTTTTCCTTGGCCTTCTCCATCTGCTCCCGGAAGGTCCGGGCCTTTCGGGCGTCCTCCTCCCGCTGACGCCACAGGCGGTCCGCCTCGGCCTGGGCCTTCTCCAGCCGCTGGCGCTTCTCCTCCAGTTGGGTCAGCACGTCCTCGAAGCGGACGGAGTCGCTGTCCATCTGCTGCTGGGCGGCCTGGATCACGGACTCGTCCAGCCCCAGCCGCCGGGAGATGGCGAAGGCGTTGGACTTGCCGGGAATGCCGATCAGCAGCCGATAGGTGGGCCGCAGCGTCTGCACGTCGAACTCGCAGCTGGCATTTTCCACCCCGGCGGTGGTCATGGCGAAGGTTTTCACCTCGGCATAGTGGGTGGTGGCGGCGATCAGGGCTCCCTGGCTGCGGGCACTTTCGATGATGGCAATGGCCAGGGCTGCGCCCTCCACCGGGTCCGTACCGGCGCCCAGCTCATCGAACAGCAGCAGGCTCTTGTCGTCCACCTCCCGCAGGATCTGCACAATGTTGGACATATGGGCGGAGAAGGTGGACAGGCTCTGCTCGATGCTTTGCTCGTCGCCCACATCCGCCAGCACCCGGTGGAATACACGCACGGCGCTGCCGCTGTCGGCAGGGATATGCAGGCCGCACTGGGCCATCAGACACAGAAGGCCGATGGTTTTCAGGGTAACGGTCTTGCCGCCGGTGTTGGGGCCGGTGATGACCAGGGTGTCGAACTGCTCACCCAGCTCCACGGTGATGGGCACTGCCTTGGCCTGGTCCAGCAGCGGGTGCCGGGCCCGGCGCAGGGCCACGCCGCCCCGGCGGCGGACCTCCGGACGGCTGGCGTTCAGCTGATAGCTCAGCTGCGCCCGGGCAAAGATCACGTCCAGGTGCACCAGAATGTCATAGTCCCACAGAATGTTCTCCATGGACCCGGCGCAGGCGGCGGACAGCTGCCGCAGGATGCGGTCGATCTCCTTTTTCTCCCGGGCTTCCAGCTCCTTGAGCTCGTTGTTGGCCTGCACCACGCCCATGGGCTCCACAAACAGCGTGGCCCCGGAGGAGGAGACGTCGTGTACCAGGCCAGGCATGCTGCCCTTGCACTCGGCCTTTACCGGCACCACGAACCGCCCGTCCCGCTGGGTGATCAGGGCCTCCTGCAGGACCTTGGCATAGGACGGCGACGAGATGATGCGCTGCAGGATCTGCCGCCCCTTGGAGGCGGCCAGCCGCATTTTCCGCCGGATATCCGCCAGCTCGCTGCTGGCGGTGTCGGCAATGGTCTCCTCATCCAGAATGGCGGAGCGGATCTGCTCCTCTAAGTATTTATTGGTGTGCAGGGAGGTGAACAGGCGGTCCAGCACCGTCTCCTCCCCCTGGCGCTGGGCATCGTAGTCCGCCACCCGGCGGCTGGCGGTCAGCACCCCGGCGATGTCCAGCAGCTCCCGGGTGTTCAGCATACCGCCGTGATCGGCCCGGGTCAGGGCGGCGGACACATCCTTCACCCCGGAGAAGGACGGACTGCCGTGGAGCCCCAGCCGTTCCTTGGCGGCGTCGGTCTCGTCCAGAAGCCGCAGCACCTCCTCCGCATCGGTGGAGGGGGTCAGCTTCAGGCATCGATCCTTGGCCGCCTGGCTGACAGCCTTGGCCGCCAGCTTTTCCAGCACCGCCGGAAGCTCCAGGGTGCGGATGGATTTTTCAAACAATTCACTCATATTTCGTTTCCTCTTGCGGAAGAATGGATTTGTAGTAGTCCAGGGTACGGAAGCTGCGCTCCAGCTGGGCAGTGACATAGGCGTCCGATGCGTGGTCCAGGGCCCGCAGTCCCGGCTGGGGCAGGGCGAAGCTGTACAGCCGCTTTGCGTCGCCGTACAGGATGTATCGCAGGGCCGCCAGCCCCGCCGCCGTCAGCGGCAGGGACAGTCCCCCCTTTTCCCGGCATTTGCCGCAGTGGACCACCCCGTGGACCACGTCCAGCATAGGGTTCTCCGGCTCCGGCGCGCCGCACAGGGCGCAGGCATCGGCCATGGGCTCGTACCCGGCCAGGGCCATGAGCCGGAGCTGGAACGCGGGCTTTACCAGCTGGGGCGGCTTGCGCAGGGCGCTGAGGGCGTACAGGGCGTTTAACAGCAGCGGCAGCACGTCGCCGCCGCAGCCGTCGGCCACTGCCTCCGTCAGCTCGGCAAAATACGCCGCCAGGCTCAGAGCCGTCAGGTCCTGCCGCAGGCCGCCGAACAGCTCGATGGTGTTTGCCGCGTCCAGCATGGTCCACTGGCCCCTTTCATACAGGGTCATCTCGGAATACGCCAGCAGCTGGCAGGCTGCGGCCACGCGGCTGCCCTTGCGCCGGGCGCCCCGGGCGATGACCGCCAGCTTCCCCCGGTCCGGGGTCAGCACGGTGAGAATCTTGTCCGCGTCCCGGGTATCGGTCTCCCGCAGCACCAGGCCGCAGGTCACAAATCGTTCCGGCTGCATCCCGCCGCCTCCTTATACAGCAAATACGCCTCCGGCGCGCCGGTGGCCCAGAACAGGTCCCATCGCCCCTCCATACGTCTCACCTCCACCTATAGTGTGCCGCGGTTTTGCCGCGTCATAAGTGGAAGGTTCTGGCCGGAGTTACTGCTCGTCGTACCCTCTGGCACGGATGAAGTTCACATTATCGCGCCAGTTTTCCTTGACCTTTACCCAGGTTTCCATGTACACCTTGGCGCCCATGAACTTCTCGATGTCCCGGCGGGCCAGGGAGCTGATGCGCTTGAGCATAGCGCCGTGCTTGCCGATGATGATGCCCTTGTGGCTGGCCTTTTCGCAGTAGATGGTCACGTCCAGGTCGACGATGCCGGTGTCCTCCCGTTCGGTGAAGCGGGTGATCTCCACGGCGGTGCCGTGGGGGATCTCCTTTTCCAGGCACAGCAGCATTTTCTCCCGGACGATCTCGGCGCACACCTGGGCGTCGGGCTGGTCGGTGGTCATGCCGTCGGGGAACAGCTGGGGGCCTGCCGTGGCATAGATCTGCAGCTGGGCCATCAGGTCGTCCAAACCGTCGCCGGTGCGGGCGGAGATGGGGATAATGGCGTCAAACCCGGGATACACGGCACTGTAGGCGGCAATAACCTCCAGCAGGTCGTCCTTTTTCTCCACGGTGTCGATCTTGTTGATGCACAGCACACAGGGCAGGCCCTCCTCGGTGATGCGCTGGAGCAGGATCTTCTCCGGCTCCCCCACATGGGCAATGGGCTCCACCAGCAGCAGCGCGGCCTCCACCTGCTGCAGGCTCTCCCGCACCACCTTCACCATGTAGTCCCCCAGCCGGGACCGGGGCTTGTGCAGGCCCGGGGTGTCCAGCAGCACAAACTGGGTGTCCTCCCGGTTCACCACGCCGTAGATCCGGTTGCGGGTGGTCTGGGGCTTGTCGGACACGATGGCGATCTTCTCCCCCACCAGGGCGTTGGTGAGGCTGGACTTGCCCACATTGGGCCGCCCGCAGATGGTGATCATAGCGGTTTTTGTGATGTTGTTCATAGGTGATCCTCAACTTTCTTTTGAGCAATTTTATTGTGTCAGAGTAAACTGATAAGTGACAGAGTTCTGCCACCGTTCCTCGTTTGCCAGGTCCTGCCCGATCACCTTGCCGCCCATGCGCTCATAGAAGCTGCGGGCGTTAAGATTTTCCGGGACACAGTGGCAGACAAAGGAGGCGGCCTGGTGCGCTCTGCAATACGCTTTCACGAAATCGAACGCTTGCCGGCCGATCCCCTGTCTTTGGTATTCGGCGGAAATATACAGGGATTGCAGGGTGATTACATCGGCTTCGTTTATCGTCAGGTAGCCGATGTCCTGCCGGTCCTTTCGGACCAAGTACACAGAATACGCCGGATGATGGACCCTCAGCAGCTCCATTTCCCTGTGCCAGGCCCAGTCAAAGTTATCTATCATGCTGTCGGGGTAGATGCCTCGGTATGTGGTGTCCCAGATTCTTTGCCGCAGAGCGATAATGGACGGCACATCCTCTTCGGATGCCTCAATAAACAGCTTTTCCTCGGCCATGCTATCACATCTCCTTCCGGGATTTTTACTCAATTTCCACACTCCGGGGCCGGCACGCTCTCCGCTGCCCGATTGCGGACAGCAAACAGAAACACCGGGCGGAGCAGGCCCAGGGATAAAACGGTGAACACGGTCAGGACGTCCCCATATTTACCGGCGCGGCTTTTATAGATCCGGTGGGCGATCAGGGTGTCCAGGATAAAGACCGCCAACAGGGCCATCAGCAGGAGGATGAACCAAAGGGTATTCAGCTCCCGGCAGACGTAGAAATAGACGCAAAGGCAGACGGACAGAAGCGTCAGAAGGGCCGACACGGCGCCCATGACCCGCCGGTCTGCCAGCTTTCCCAGCAGATACTTGCTGTAAAAGGGAATCCAGGCAGGGAATGTATGTGCGTCGCCCGCTTTTTTGCGCATGCAGGCGATGGAAAAGCCCTCCAGCACATAGCTGGCCATGATATACGCCGCCGCGGCGGCAAACACGGCGATGAAGAACAGGAAAATCGCCGATAATATACCCGAAACAATCAGAACGCCGAATCCGGCCATATGCGATACCTCCTATTTTACCCCAGCCGGTCGCCGTTTTCCACAGGCTTGTCCGGGGTAATGAGCACCACGCCGCCCTGGGAGTAGGTGCCCAGCACCAGCACCTGGGAGAAGAAGTTGGCAATCTGACGGGGCGGGAAATTCACCACCGCCAGCACCTGCTTGCCCACCAGGTCCTCCGGGGCATACTGCTGGGTGATCTGCGCGCTGGAGCGCTTCTGCCCCAGCTCCGGGCCCAGGTCCACCAGCAGCTGATAGGCGGGCCTGCGTGCCTTTTCAAAGGGCCGGGCCTCCACAATGGTGCCTACCCGGATATCCAGCTTCATGAAATCGTCAAACGCGGCCTGTTCCATATGAGCGCCTCCTGTTATCAATCGCTGTCCAGCTTCAGGACGGCCATGAAGGCCTCGGTGGGGACCTGGACAGTGCCCAGGTTCCGCATCTTCTTCTTGCCTTCCTTCTGCTTTTCCAGCAGCTTCTTCTTGCGGGTAATGTCGCCGCCGTAGCACTTGGCCAGCACGTCCTTGCGCATGGCCTTTACCGTCTCCCGGGCGATGATGCGCCCGCCGATGGCCGCCTGGATGGGCACCTCAAACAGCTGGCGGGGAATGTTGTCCTTGAGCTTTTCACACAGGCGGCGGGCCCGGGGATAGGCCTTGTCCTTGTGGGCGATGAAGCTCAGGGCGTCCACGCCGTCGCCGTTGAGCAGCAGATCCACCTTCACCAGCTCACTGGGACGGTAGCCGGAGAGCTCATAGTCCAGGGAGGCATAGCCCTTGGTGTTGGCCTTCAGCGTGTCGAAAAAGTCATAGATGATCTCGTTGAGGGGCATCTGATAGTGAAGCTCTACCAGATGGGTATCCAGATACTGCATATCCTTGAACTCGCCCCGGCGGTCCTGGCACATGGGCATGATGTTGCCCACATACTCGTTGGGGCTGATAATGGACACCTTCACATACGGCTCCTCCGCGTGCTCGATAACCGTGGGGTCCGGATAGTTGTGGGGGTTGTCCACCTTCACCATGGTGCCGTCGGATTTGTATACATGATAGATGACGCTGGGCAGGGTGGTCACCAGGTCCAGGTTGAACTCCCGCTCCAGCCGCTCCTGGATGATCTCCATGTGGAGCATGCCCAAAAAGCCGCACCGGAAGCCGAAGCCCAGGGCCACGGAGCTCTCCGGCTCGAAGGTCAGGGAGGCGTCATTGAGCTGGAGCTTTTCCAGGGCGTCCCGCAGGTCGGGATATTTGCTGCCGTCCTCGGTGTAAATGCCGCAGTAGACCATGGACTGGGCGGGCCGGTAGCCGGGCAGAGGCTGGGCGGCGGGGTTCTCCGCGTCGGTGATGGTGTCGCCCACCTGGGTGTCCTTCACGTTCTTGATGGAGGCGGTGAAATAGCCCACCTCGCCGGCCTGGAGGGCGTCCGTGGGCTCGTTGCCCAGGGGCTTCAGATAGCCGCACTCCAGAATGGTATACTGGGCTCCGGTGGCCATCATGCGCACCGTCTGGCCCCGGCGGATGGTGCCCTGCTTGATGCGGAACAGCACCACCACGCCTACATAGGGGTCGTACTGGCTGTCGAAGATCAGCGCCTGAAGGGGGGCGTTGGGGTCGCCGTCGGGGGCGGGCACGTTGCGGACCACGTCCTCCAGCACCGCCTCCACGTTAAGTCCCAGCTTGGCGGAGATCTCCGGCGCGTCCATGGCGGGCAGGCCGATGATGTCCTCCACCTCCTGCTTGGCCTTCATGGGATCGGCGGCAGGCAGATCGATCTTGTTGAATACGGGCAGGATCTCCAGCTCGTGCTCCATGGCCAGATAGGTGTTGGCCAGGGTCTGGGCCTCCACCCCCTGAGTGGCGTCCACCACCAGCACAGCGCCCTCGCAGGCGGCCAGGGACCGGGAGACCTCATAGTTGAAGTCCACATGGCCCGGGGTATCGATCAGGTTCAGAGCATAAATTTCGCCGTCCTGAGCCTTGTAAAAAAGATGGACGGCACGGGACTTGATGGTGATGCCCCGCTCCCGTTCCAGGTCCATATTGTCCAGGATCTGGTTTTCCATCTCCCGCTGAGGCACGGCGTCGCACAGCTCCAGCAGCCGGTCCGCCAGCGTGGACTTGCCGTGGTCGATGTGGGCGATAATGGAAAAGTTGCGGATATGGGATTGTTCAAACATGTATGGTTTCCTCCTTGGGGAGATGTATCGGATGATCTTTGCTTATTATACCGGATATTCCGGCAAAATGCAATTCCTGTTGCCGCCGCCGGGAAAAAGTGTTACAATAAGGTCACCAACTTTTTGAGAGGAAAGGACGAATGCCATGAAGCTGAGTTTTTTCGGCGCTGACCAGTGTGTCACCGGCAGCTGCCATTGTCTGGAGGTAGGCGGCAAGCGCATCCTCATCGACTGCGGATTGCAGCAGGGCCGGGACGAGGTGGACAACCGCTCCCTGCCCTTTGCCCCAGGCAGCATCGACTATGTGCTTATCACCCACGCTCACATCGACCACTCCGGCCGGGTGCCCATGCTCATCAAAAACGGCTTTCAGGGCCGCATTCTCACCACCCGGCTCACGGCTCAGCTCATGAGCATCATGCTCCAGGACTCCGCCCACATTCAGGAGAGCGACGCCGAGTATAAAAACCGCAAGAACCGCCGGGCCGGCCGGCCCGAGGAGGAGCCGCTGTATACCGTGGCCGACGCCCAGCGGGTGCCGGAATTCATCGACACCTGCGAGTATGGCCAGCCCGTTCACCTGTGCGATGGGGTGGACGCGGTGTTTATCGACGCAGGCCATCTGCTGGGCTCCGCCTCCATCCGCCTGACCCTCACCGAGGGAGGCCAGACGAAAACCATCGTGTTCTCCGGCGATATCGGCAACGTGGACCAGCCCATCATCCGGAATCCCCAGTTTTTCACCGGGGCGGACTATGTGGTCATGGAAAGCACCTACGGTGACCGCAACCACACAGAGGTGTGGAGCTATACCGGCCAGCTGGCCCAGATCATCGACGAGACTCTGGGCAAGGGCGGCAACGTGGTGATTCCCTCCTTTGCCGTGGGCCGCACTCAGGAGCTGCTGTATTTCATCCGGGAGATCAAGGATCAGGGCCTGGTGACCTCCGTGCCGAATTTCCCCGTGTATGTGGACAGTCCCCTGGCCAAGAGCGCCACCACCATTTTCTGCGGCGATCTGCGGGGCTATCTGGACGAGGACGCTCTGGAGCTGGTGAAGGACGGCACCCATATGTTCAATTTCCCGGGTCTGCATCTGACGGAGACCGTGGACGAGTCCAAATCTCTGAACGAGGACCACACCCCCAAGGTCATCATCTCCGCCTCCGGCATGTGCGACGCGGGCCGCATCCGCCACCATCTGAAGTATAACCTGTGGCGGGCGGACAGTGCCGTGGTGTTTGTGGGCTTCCAGTCTCCGGGCACCCTGGGCCGGACCCTGCTGGACGGGGCGACCTCCGTGAAGCTGTTCGGCGAGGACGTGGCGGTCCGGGCCAAGGTGGTGAATTTCCAGGGCCTCAGCTCCCACGCCGACCACGACCATCTGCTGGACTGGATCAGCCATTTCAAGGAGCCCCTGCCCCAGCACGTTTTCGTGGTCCACGGCGACCGGGAGGTGGCGCCGGTGTTTGCCCAGGCCGTGAGTCAGCTGGGCTTTACGGCCCATGCGCCCCAGTATACCGAGGAGTATGACCTGCTGACCTGCACCCAGCTGGCAGCGGGCTATCTGCCCCAGCGCAAGACCCGCACCTTCGACGGCGCGCCCCGGGTCACCGCAGCGTATCAGAAGCTGGTGCAGCTGGGCGATTCCCTGGTGGGCCTTATCCGCCGCAGCAAGGGCCGGGACAACAAGACCCTGGCCGCCTTTGCCGAGGCGCTGCGTAAGATCCTGGACAAGTTCGAATTCTAAGCGGACGGGATGTGATATTCCATCGCTTGCAGGGGCGGGACCCGTGTGCCCCGCCCCTGTGCTTTACCGGAAAGGAGGGCGCTTATGCCCGCATTGGAGAAAAACCGCATTTACCGCGCCCATATCGACGGCTATTCCAGCGAGGGCCTGGGCATTGCCCGGATAGACGGCCAGGTGGTGTTCGTCCACGGGGCCGTCCGGGGCGAGACCTGCGACGTTCTGGTGATGAAGGTGCTGAAAAACACCGCCTTCGGCAAGATCGCCGCCCTGGCGGAGCCGTCTCCCGCCCGGCGGCAGCCGGACTGTCCGTATTATGGCCGCTGCGGCGGCTGCGATTTCCGGCATATGTCCTATGAGGAGGAGCTGTGGGCCAAGCGTGCCCGGGTTCAGGACGCCCTGACCCGCATCGGCGGCGCGGAGGTGACGGTGGAGGAAATTCTGGGTGCGGAGCAGCCCCTGCACTACCGCAACAAGAGCATCTATCCCATCTCCCCGGCAGGGGAGGTGGGCTTTTACCGGGCCCGCAGCCACCAGGTGGTGCATGTGGAGCACTGTCTCATCCAAAAGCCGGAGGCCGATGCCCTGGCTCAGGCGGTGCGGGACTATATCGCCCGGTTTCAGGTGGAGCCGTATAACGAGGCCACTGGCCGGGGCCTGCTGCGGCACCTGTACGTCCGCACCAGCTGCCGGGGGGAGTCCCTGGCGTGTCTGCTGGTCAACGGCTCCCGCCTGCCCCATGAGCAGGAGCTGGTGGATATGCTCCGGGCCGCCGCGCCCGGAGTCTGCGGCGTGGTGCTGGGGGAGAATACCCGCCGGGGCAACGCCATTTTAGGGGATCGGTACCGGACCATCTGGGGCCGGGACTATCTGACGGATACCCTCTGCGGACTGGAGCTGCGGCTGTCGGTGCCGTCGTTTTACCAGGTGAACCACGACCAGGCCCAGCGTCTGTACGAAAAGGCCCTGGAGTACGCCGGACTCACCGGCCGGGAGCTGGCGGTGGACCTGTACTGCGGTGCGGGTACCATCACCCAGGTGCTGGCCCGCCGGGCCCGGCACGTCATCGGCGGCGAGATCGTGCCGGAGGCTATCCGGGACGCGGAGGACAGCGCCCGCCGCAACGGCGTGGAGAACGTGGAGTTCCTGTGCGGCGATGCCTCCCGGCTGGCGGCGGAGCTGCGGCAGCGGGGCCTGCGGCCCGACGTGATCTGCGTGGACCCGCCCCGGAAGGGCCTGGCGCCCGATGTGGTAGAGGCTGCCGCCTCTATGAGACCCGGCCGCATTGTGTATGTATCCTGCGACCCGGCCACTCTGGCCCGGGATGTGGCCCGCTTTGCCCCCTTGGGCTATTGCCCCGTCCGCGCCTGCGCCGTGGATCTTTTCCCCGGCACGGCCCATGTGGAGACGGTATGCTTGTTGTCCAAACTTCAAAGTAAGGAACATATCGAGATCGAAGTGAAGATGGACGAGTTGGATTTGACCGCTGCGGAGAAAAAGGCAACCTATGAGGAAATCAAAGCGTATGTTCTGGAACATAATGGCTTGAAGGTCAGCCATCTCTATATCGCACAGGTGAAGCAGAAGTACGGCATCATTGAGCGCGAGAACTATAACAAGCCGAAGTCTGAAAACGCCAAACAGCCCCAATGCCCGCTGGATAAGGAAAATGCGATTATGGAAGCATTGAAGCACTTTGGTATGATTTTGTAG
>ERZ824978.3188-NODE-3188-length-12748-cov-2.915308_pt1 | contig 12748 bp, 11 predicted proteins | sample MGYA00519860_ERZ824978 | MGnify/ENA primary metagenome ERZ824978 (study PRJEB31778, sample SAMEA3449184) | human gut metagenome | biome: human gut; feature: human-associated habitat; material: faeces | place: United Kingdom | collected 2010/2012 ... | reverse complement strand
AAAGCAACCTTTTTGAAGCTATATTCGCTTTAAACCGCAAAAATCAACCTTGAAACGGTCGAAAAAACATCCCCCAGTGAGGCATGGAAAACAAGATCCGCCGATTTGTCAAAGGGAGTCGGGTCCCGATTTATAAGAACCTTTGCATTCCCCGAAAAGAACCTTACAAACCCGGCGGCGGGATAAACCGCAAGGGAGGTTCCGCCGACTATTAAAAGGTCGGCCTCGGAAATGGCTTTAACCGCTCCGTTTACGGTCTTTTGGCAAAGCTGTTCGCCGTAAAGCACCACATCCGGCTTTAAAATTCCGCCGCAGTCGCATTTAGGAATGTTTTCCGGCGACGATTTTATTCTTTTTGGGCCGTATTTTTTACCGCATTCGGTGCAGGTGTAGCTCGAGGTCGTTCCGTGAAGTTCAAAAACCTTTCGGCTCCCCGCCGCCTGATGAAGTCCGTCGATGTTTTGGGTCACCACCGTAACATCCTTGCCGCTTTTTTCAAGCCTTACAAGAAATTCATGGGTAAAATTCGGCTCGGCGGTTTGCAGAAAAAAGGCTCGGTAAAATTTATAGAAAAGCTCCGGATCTTGAAAAAAACAGTCGCGGCTCAAAATTTCCTCCGGCGGCCTTCCGAAATTCTGCGCCGTGAAATAAATTCCGTCGGCACTTCTGTAATCTTTTCTTTTCCCCTGTATACTTTATCTGCTATTTCCAGAGCCTCGTTTCCGCTCAGTCTGACGATTCCAATTCCTGAATTGGTCATCCCGGTGGAAATAGCTGCGATCGTATCCTTTTTCATATTCACACTGCCTTTCTAAAGCTGAAAAAAGGACGTTTCACAACCTCACGAAAGTATCCGTGAAGCGTAAACGTCCTTTCGCTTCAAATGATTATCTCTTTAATGTTATAACAACTTTTCTGTAAGGCTCTTCTCCTTCACTGTGCGTTGTTACATAAGGATCTGACTGAAGTGCTGAGTGAATGATCCTTCTTTCATACGGATTCATTGGCTCAAGTGCAACCGGTCTTCTGTTCCTTTTTACTTTATGTGCAATGTTCTTTGCAAGATGCTTCAACGTCTCTTCTCTTCTTGCCCGATAATTTTCTGTATCAAGCTTTACTCTTACATAACCATCCTGATGCTTGTTCGCAACACGGTTTGCAAGATACTGAAGAGAATCCAGCGTCTGACCTCTCTTACCGATCAGGATTCCCATATGCTCACCACGCAGGTCTGCACAAAGTGCTCCATCTTCATCGATAGAAATTTCGATCTCAACTTCCATATTCATTGCCTTCATTGTATCTGCAAGGAAAGTCTTTACTGCTTCAACTGTCTGTGGCTGAACCTCTGCAAGTTCTCTTGCTTTCTTCGGCTCTTCTGCAGGCCTCTCTTCCTGCTTCTCAACCACAGGAGCCTCTTCTTTTACTTCTGCTTTTACCGGCTCTGCAATTTCTTCTGCTTTTTCTTCCCTGATTTCTTCAACCGGTGCAAACGGTTCTTCCTCAACAACTTCTGGTTCTGATTCAGGCTTTCTTCTTGCCTCGATCACTGCCTGCTTCATACCGATTCCAAGGAATCCGGAACTTCCCTTTTCAATTACTTCATATTCCAGTCTGTCGCTTGTTACGCCTAACTGAATCATTGCCTCTGTAATAGCGTCATCTACTGTCTTAGCTGATACTCTGATACTACCATTCATCTCGATTCCTTCCTTTCTCATACTCAGATACTTTTACCGATCTGATCAGGACAGACAACTCTTTATCTTTATTTTTTCTTTTTCTTTTTAGAATCCTTTTCCGCACTTTCCACCTTTGGTTCTGCGGTCTCAAGTCCCTGATTATATCTGCTTACAAGATTTGCCTTTGAAGTAAGGCTGCCCGGCTTTGCTTTCTGAGCCCTTGCCTGAGCCTCCTGAATCTTTGAATCTCTTTCGGATTCACTGATCCCTGACTGTCCTTTTGTCACTTTTCCGGCATTTCTTGTACTTGTTGTAGCCATCTTATTGATCTCTTTTGCCGGAGCACCATGCTTCTCTCTCTTCTTCTGAGCTTTTTTCTGATTCTCTGCGATCATTTCATCCAGAGACTTTGTGCTAAGGTACTTATTGATTGCAAGCTGCTGTATGCATCTTACAATTGCACTTGCTGCCCAGTAAAGACCAAGACCTGCCGGAAGTGTGAATCCCATTACGACTGAGATCAGCGGCATCGTATATGTCATGGCATTCATAGAACCTGCCATCGGGTTGTCCTTATCTGCCGAAGCTGCATTTGGCTGAAGCTTCACACTGATAAACTGAGTCAGACCTGCAAGAACAGGAATCAGTACTGCAAGGATCACTCCGACGATAGAACCGTTATGAAGTGCTGTTGTCAACTGAGTGAGTGGCTGCTCACCGATATTGATTCCAAGGAAACTGTTCAGGTGAGTTACCTGGTTCATCGTCTGATGAGCAAGATCCGAAATACTCGGGATCTTATCTAACAGCTTATCCCATGTGGAATCCTGAAATTTATAAAGTACATTTACAATTGTATCTACCTGAGAATAATCATTTGTCTTTGCACTCATGAGAACCGGGCTTGCTTCTCCGATCTTCTCCATGATCTTCTGGAATCCATCTGTATTCATGATGGCTTCTGTTACAGGCATATAGACATTCTTCACACCCTTAACGTAGGTCGGAATGTCTCTGATTACAGGATACAAAGCAAAAAGAATCGGCATCTGGATCAACATTGGAAGACATCCGCCGCTCATGGAAGTTCCGTACTTCTCATAAACCATATTGATTTCTTCCTGCTGCTTCATCATTGAAGCCTGATCTTTCTTTCCTTCGTATTTCTTCTGGATCTTTTTGATCTCAGGCTGCATTACAGCCGACATTTTTGAAAATTTCTGTTGTTTGATTGTAAGTGGGATCATCAGAGTATAAACGATGATCGTGAAAATGATGATACATACACCAATGTTCTCAATTCCGATCGCACTCAGAACATTAAAGATCCCATTCATTACCTGACCCAGCAGCCAGGCAATCTGCTTGATAATAGGCCAGTCTCCATAGCCTGAAGCTAAAAGTCCATAAACTTCCATTACTTACCCTCCTTAAGGTACCGGATCATATCCGCCTTTTGAAAAAGGATTGCAGCGCAGGACTCTCCATATTGCCAGCACACCGCCCTTTAAAGCACCGTATTTTTCGATTGCTTCAAGTGCGTACTGCGAACAAGTTGGATAATATTTACACGTATTATATCTTTTCATTTTGGATAAATACTTTCTGTAAAAGCGAATCATCCATAAAAGGATGCGTTTCATATGCGCCACTTCCCTTTCAATGATCGTTTCAGATATAGATGTGATGAAGCTTTCCAAGATGGATCAGTGCATTCTCAATCTCATGGTAAGACTTTTCCTTCGCACTTGTTCTCGCAATGACTACAATGTCATATCCACACTGGAAATGTTCTTCCGATAACCGGTAGCTTTCTCTGATCAGCCGCGTAAGATGATGTCTGACCACACTGTTCCCTACCTTTTTACTGACTGATATACCGACTCGGTTCTTATTTTGTTCATTGGGGATAATATACATTACAAGACATTTATTTGCATAGGACTTTCCATTCTTATAGACATACTGAAAATCCCTGTTTTTCTTTAAAGATTCGGAAAATTTCATCAATACCCTCTTCACTGCTTTTCATGCATTTAAGCTTTTTTAAATAGAAGAAAAGGCCACATATATGCGGCCTATGCTGATAACTGCTTTCTTCCTTTTGCTCTTCTAGCTGCCAGAACTTTTCTTCCGCCTGCTGTACTCATTCTTGCTCTGAATCCGTGAACTTTAGATCTTGATCTCTTTTTTGGCTGAAATGTCATTTTCATTTTCTTACACCTCCCTTTACCTGATATACCTTATATAATAAAGTATTCACAATATTAACTCTTCTACTGTCTCCATTCGAGAAGACATCGCTCTAAATTATAATTGGAAAATGCCCTAAAGTCAAGCATTCTGTTGCAATTTTCACCTGTAAACTTTTAAATTTTTTTGATTTTTAATTTTCCCACATAAACGTGGATAAAATTAAAAATCCCGCAAAGCCTTATTTTATCGGCATTACAATAGTTTCTCCACACATTTATCCCACCCTTATCCATGAGTTATCCACAAAGTTATCAACATATGTGGATAACTTGTGGAAAAACCGTGTATAACAACTAAATATTGTGTAGAAAACTATAAAATAATGTCGGAAAACCTTGTATTTCCTCGATTTTTGCGGTGTGGAAACTGTTTATAAAGTTATACACATTGATTTTTCATTGCTTATGAAGCTTTTTTGATGTAAAATGTAGTGGAGAGAGTCTACCCAAATTTCTCTCTATTATATTGATTAGGAGTTACTTTCGATGAACATTGTAGAAAAAAATTGGAATCAGATATTAAATAAGATGAAGCAGGAATACTGTTCGTCAAATATTGCCTATAATACCTGGGTTGCACCTTTGACTGTCTATGAAGTCAAAGATAATACTGTATACATTCTTGTCAAATTAAAGGCAAGTCTTGAACATATTGAAGAAAAATATCTGCTTCCTTTTAAAGTCTGCATCGCTGAGATTACCGGTGTAGAATATGAAGTTGCCTTTGTTACGGAAAATACCGCCGTAATTCAGGAAAAAAAGGACATTGCAGTTAAAAATACCCGTGTTAATGCAATTTATGAAAAAGCAAATCTGAATCCGAAATATACATTTGATACCTTTGTTGTCGGAAGCAACAACCGTTTTGCACATGCTGCTTCTGTTGCGGTTGCTGAATCTCCGGGCGAAAGCTACAATCCTCTTTTCTTATATGGAGGTGTAGGACTTGGAAAGACTCATCTGATGCACTCGGTTGCCCATTATATTTTAAAGCACGATCCGTCTAAAAAGGTACTTTATGTAACCAGTGAGACCTTTACGAATGAACTGATCGAAGCTCTGAAAGTCGGTAAAAATGGAAATGAAATGGCTATGACCAGCTTTCGTGAAAAGTACCGGAACAACGATGTGCTTCTCATCGACGATATCCAGTTTATTATAGGTAAGGAAAGTACACAGGAAGAGTTTTTCCACACTTTCAACGAGCTTCATATGGCAAAAAAGGCAATTATCATATCTTCCGATAAGCCACCGAAGGATATGGAAACACTAGAAGAACGTATCCGCTCCCGTTTTGAATGGGGACTGATCACCGATATCGGTTCTCCGGACTATGAGACGAGAATGGCTATCTTAAGAAGAAAAAAAGATATGGATGACTTTGAATTGGATGATGAGATATTAGATTACATTGCAACCAATATCAAATCCAATATCCGTGAGCTGGAAGGTGCCTTAAATAAATTACTGGCATACTCCAACTTAGAGCACAAGCAGATTACCATGGAAGTTGCAATCGAAGAATTACAGAACATCATTTCACCGGACAAGCCAAAGGAGATCACACCACAGCTTATCATTGATGTTGTCTGCGAACATTTTGGAATTACCTTAGACCAGATCAAATCCAAAAGCAGAAGTAACGATATTGCAAAACCAAGACAGATTGCCATGTACCTGTCTAAGAATATGACGGATGCATCCTTAGACAGTATCGGTTCTCTTTTAGGAGGCAGAGACCACTCTACCATTATCCATGGAATTAATAAGATTACGGATGAGTACGAATCGAACGAAAATATCCACAATTCCATCGATACCATAAAGAAAAAGATCAACCCGAATTAAGTTATTCACAAATCATCCGGTTGGAATCTACAGAGTTTTCACAGGGTTATGAAGTTCATAATTTTCTTTAAGCCCTTGATTTTTCAAGCCTTAGAGAGTTATTCACTTATTAACACCCTCTACGAAGAAGACTTTTAATTATTAAATTATATTATATTATATATTTACAGGCAGGAAGGAGTTATTCACAAAATGAAATTAATCTGTTCCAAATCGAATTTATTGTATGGTGTTAATACTGTATCAAAAGCAGTTCCTACCAGAACTACGATGGCAATATTAGAATGCATTTTAATCGATGCTTCTTCAAATGAAATTAAATTAACTGCAAATGATATGGAACTTGGAATTGAGACTGTAATAGACGGTACTATAGAAGAAAACGGAATCATTGCGTTAGATGCAAAGATCTTTTCCGATATCGTAAGAAAACTTCCGGATAATGATGTTGTGATCGAAACGGACGACAGCTTTAAGACAACCATTACCTGTGAAAAAGCAAAGTTCAATATTGTTGGTAAATCGGGAGAAGATTTTTCCTATATCCCATATATAGAAAGAAAAGAAGCGATCACTATGTCTCAGTTTACCTTAAAAGAAGTCATTCGTCAGACCATCTTTTCTATTTCAGACAATGACAACAATAAACTGATGACCGGAGAATTGTTTGAGATCAATGAAAACCAGCTTAAGGTGGTATCCTTAGACGGACACCGTGTGTCTATCAGAAATATACAGTTAAACAGCAGCTACGATTATAAAAAAGTCGTTGTACCGGGAAAGACTTTACAGGAGATCAGCAAGATTATCCCTGGAACAACCGATGAAAATGTGGATATCTTCCTGACAGGCAACCACATTGTGTTTGAATTTAACCGGACAACCGTAGTATCGAGACTGATCGAAGGTGAATATTTAAGAATTGAGCAGATGCTCTCTTCCGATTATGAGACAAAGATCAAGATCAATAAAAGAGAATTATTAAGCTGTATCGACCGTGCAACCCTTTTAGTAAAAGAGGGAGATAAAAAACCGATCATCATGAATGTAACGGAAGGAAATATGGAATTAAAGATCCAGTCCTTTATCGGTTCCATGAATGAAGATATTGATATCGAAAAAGAAGGAAAGGACATTCTGATCGGATTTAATCCAAAATTCTTCATAGATGCACTTCGTGTAATTGACGATGAGGAAGTGACACTTTATATGGTAAATCCGAAAGCACCTTGCTTTATCAAAGATGACCAGGGAAGTTATATCTATCTGATCCTTCCAGTCAACTTTAACAATGTTGCAAATTAAGGAGCCTGTGAACAGATGGAAACAATAAGAATAAAAGATGAATATATAAGACTCGGACAGGCGTTGAAGTTAGCAGGTCTGGTGGGTTCCGGCGTTGATGCAAAGATGGTCATACAGGACGGGCTTGTAAAAGTTAACGGTGAGACCGAGTATCAGCGTGGAAAAAAACTCCACGACAAAGATGTAGTAACTTACGAAGGAGAATCTTTTCAAGTAGAGACATGTTTATAAAATCCATAGAGTTGAACCAGTTTCGCAATTATGAGAATCTTAATCTTCAGTTTGACAATGGAACCAATATTTTATATGGCGACAATGCACAGGGAAAAACAAATGTCTTAGAAGCAGTCTGTGTCAGCGGGACAACAAAGTCACACAGAGGAAGCAAAGACAAAGAGATGATCCGGTTTGGGATGGAGGAATCCCATATTAAGACAGTTGTGGAAAAGAAAAATATGGAGTATCAGATAGACATCCATATGAAACGCCATAAGACAAAGGGGATTGCCGTAAATAAGATTCCTTTGAAAAAGGCAAGCGAACTGTTTGGAATATTAAACATTGTACTTTTTTCACCGGAGGACTTAAACATCATCAAAAACGGTCCTTCCGAGCGTAGAAGATTCTTAGATTCCGAACTTTGTCAGTTAGATAAAATCTATCTTTCTGATTTAGCAAAATATAATAAGATTTTAAATCAGAGGAACAAACTTCTAAAAGACATGATCTATCGTCCTGACTTAAAAGAGACACTTCCTATCTGGGATGAACAATTACTGGAATACGGCAGGCGGATCATCAGACGAAGAAAGACATTTATAGACGAGTTAAACGAAATCGTCTATGAACTTCATAGAAATATTTCAGGAAATAAAGAAACATTAATACTAAAATACGAACCAAATATCGATGATGCATTTTTTCAGGACGAGCTGAACCGTGCAAAAGAAAAAGACCTGCGTTACTGCCAGACTTCGGTAGGACCACATCGGGATGATATGTTATTTGATGTATCGGGAATAGATATCCGTAAATATGGTTCCCAGGGGCAGCAGAGAACGAGTGCGCTTTCTTTAAAATTAGCAGAGATAGAGCTTGTGAAAAAAAGTATTCATGAGACACCGGTTCTTTTGCTGGATGATGTATTATCAGAACTTGATAGCAGCAGACAGAATTACCTGCTGAACAGCATCCATGACATCCAGACAATTATAACCTGTACAGGACTGGATGAATTTATTCGTAACCGATTTGAAATAAACAAGATATTTAAAGTAATAGATGGCAGTATTTTTGCATGTGAACAGGAGGATTTCAATGAGCACTGAATACGGAGCAGACCAAATACAAATTTTAGAGGGACTCGAAGCAGTCCGCAAAAGACCGGGTATGTACATTGGAAGTACCTCGTCCAGAGGACTTCATCATTTAGTGTATGAGATTGTAGATAATGCGGTCGATGAAGCCTTAGCAGGATACTGTGACAAAATCGAAGTAACGATCAACGAAGATAATTCCATTACAGTCGAAGATGATGGTAGGGGAATACCGGTAGATATCAACCACAAAGCAGGAAAATCAGCACTTGAAGTCGTATATACCGTATTACATGCCGGAGGAAAATTCGGCGGCGGAGGATACAAAGTATCCGGAGGACTTCATGGAGTAGGTGCATCGGTAGTAAATGCGTTATCCACAACGCTCTGTGTAGAAGTTTATAAAGAGGGAAAAATTTACTTCCAGAGTTATCATATCGGAAAACCGGATGAAGACGTAAAAGTAATCGGAACCTGTGAAGAAGATAAGCATGGAACAAAAGTTACATTCCATCCGGACCCGGATATTTTTGAAGAAACAGTTTATGATTATGATACCTTAAAACAGCGACTTCGTGAGACAGCATTTTTAACAAAGGGACTTCGTATCATCCTAAAAGATTTAAGAGAAGACCCTGTCAGAGAACATGATTTCCACTATGCCGGAGGAATCAAAGAATTTGTAACTTATCTGAATAAGAGCAAAGAATCACTTTATCCAGAGGTCATCTATTGTGAGGGAACAAAGGATAACGTCTATGTAGAAGTGGCAATGCAGCATAATGACTCCTACAACGATGCTTCTTACAGTTTTGTAAATAACATCATTACGCCGGAGGGTGGTACACATCTGACCGGATTCCGTAATGCTTTAACAAAAACCTTTAATGCTTATGCAAGAGATAATAAAATCTTAAAGGACAGTGATGCACAGCTTTCCGGAGATGATATCCGCGAAGGTTTAACAGCAATCATCAGTATCAAGATAGAAGAGCCTCAGTTTGAAGGACAGACTAAGCAGAAACTTGGAAACAGCGAAGCAAGAGGAGCTGTAGACAGTATCGTCAGCGAACAGCTTACTTACTTCTTAGAGCAGAATCCGGCAATTGCCAAAACAATCTGTGAAAAATCGCTGCTTGCGCAGCGGGCAAGAGAAGCAGCAAGAAAAGCCCGTGATCTGACCAGAAGAAAGACAGCATTAGAAGGCATGTCACTTCCGGGAAAACTTGCCGACTGCTCAGACAAAGATCCAAAGAATTGCGAAATCTATATCGTAGAGGGAGATTCCGCCGGTGGTTCAGCAAAGACAGCCAGAAGCCGTGCAACACAGGCAATCCTTCCGCTCCGCGGTAAAATTTTAAACGTAGAAAAAGCAAGATTAGATAAAATATATGGAAATGCAGAGATCAAAGCCATGATCACAGCATTCGGAACAGGAATCCATGAAGATTTTGATATATCAAAACTGAGATATCACAAGATCATCATCATGACGGATGCCGATGTCGACGGAGCACATATCAGTACGCTTCTTTTGACATTCCTGTATCGTTTTATGCCGGATTTGATCAAAGAGGGATATGTCTATTTAGCACAGCCGCCTCTTTATAAGATCGAGAAAAATAAAAAAGTCTGGTATGCATACAGTGACGAGCAGTTAAACAATATCCTCACGGAAATCGGACGTGACGGCAACAATAAAATCCAGCGTTATAAAGGATTAGGAGAAATGGATGCAGAACAGTTATGGGAAACAACCATGGACCCGGAGCGGAGAATCTTAAAGAGAGTCATCATGGATGATGAGACATCCTCCGAAATAGACTTAACCTTTACCACTCTGATGGGAGATAAAGTAGAGCCAAGACGTGAATTTATCGAGGCAAATGCAAAATATGTAAAGAATCTTGATGTATAGATAACAAGAGGAGTTATTAGAAAATGGATGATAAGATATTTGATCAGGTTCATGATATAGACCTGAAAAAAACAATGGAAACCTCTTATATAGACTATGCAATGAGCGTTATCGCTTCCCGTGCATTGCCTGATGTAAGAGACGGTTTAAAACCGGTACAGAGAAGAGTTCTGTATTCCATGATCGAATTAAATAACGGACCGGACAAGCCGCATCGTAAATGTGCGCGTATTGTCGGAGATACCATGGGTAAATACCATCCTCATGGTGACAGTTCCATTTATGGAGCACTTGTCAATATGGCACAGGAATGGTCGACACGTTATCCACTTGTAGACGGACATGGTAACTTTGGTTCTGTGGATGGCGACGGTGCTGCCGCAATGCGTTACACAGAAGCACGTTTGAGTAAAATTTCCATGGAGATGCTTGCGGATATCAATAAAGATACCGTAGACTTCATGCCAAACTTTGATGAAACGGAAAAAGAGCCTGTAGTGCTTCCATCCCGTTATCCGAATCTGTTAGTCAACGGAACCACCGGAATTGCTGTAGGAATGGCAACAAACATTCCGCCGCACAACTTAAAAGAAGTCATTGCAGCAGTTGTAAAAATTATCGATAACCAGATATTAGAAGACAGGGAAACAGAATTAGAAGAAATATTAAATATCGTAAAAGGTCCTGATTTTCCAACCGGAGGAATGATCCTTGGAACCACCGGAGTGGAACAGGCATACCGGACAGGACGTGGAAAAGTCCGCGTGCGTGCCGTGACAAATATCGAGCCTATGGCAAACGGAAAGAACAGGATCGTAGTCACAGAGCTTCCATACATGGTAAATAAGGCAAGACTCATAGAAAAGATTGCTGAAATGGTACGCGATAAGCGGATAGATGGAATCACGGATTTAAGAGATGAGTCCAACCGTCAGGGAATGAGAATCTGTATCGAGCTGCGTCGTGATGTCAATGCAAACGTAGTATTAAACCAGTTGTTCAAGCATACCCAGTTACAGGATACTTTTGGAGTCATCATGTTAGCACTTGTCAACAATGAACCAAAAGTCTTAAATCTGAGTGAAATGCTCAACTATTACCTTCTTCATCAGAAGGATGTAGTGACAAGAAGAACAAAATATGAATTAAATAAAGCCGAAGAACGTGCACATATCTTACAGGGATTGCTGATCGCACTTGATAATATCGATGAAGTCATTCAGATCATCCGCTCCAGCCGAACCACACAGGAGGCAAAAGAGCGTTTAGTCGAAAGATTCGGGCTGACCGATGTACAGGCACAGGCAATCGTAGATATGCGTCTGCGTGCACTGACAGGCTTAGAAAGAGAAAAATTAGAGGCAGAGTATAAAGAACTCATGGAAAAAATTGCAGAATTAAAGGCAATTTTAGCAGATGAGAAAAAATTGCTCGGAGTCATCAGAGAAGAGATTATGATTATTTCCGATAAATACGGAGATGAAAGAAGAACCAGCATCGGATTTGATGAATATGATATTTCCATGGAAGATTTAATTCCATTAGAGAATACCGTAGTAACCATGACAAATCTCGGTTACATCAAACGAATGAGTGTCAATAACTTCAAGAGTCAGAATCGTGGTGGAAGAGGAATCAAAGGTATGGATACCATTGATGATGATTATATCGAAGATTTATTTATGACGACGACACATCATTACCTGATGTTTTTTACCAATACCGGAAAAGTATATCGTATCAAAACATATGAGATACCGGAAGCAAGCCGGACATCGAGAGGAACAGCAATTATCAACATCCTTCAGCTCCAGCCGGGTGAAAAAATATCAGCGGTGATTCCGATAAAAGAATACAAAGAAGACGAATATCTTTTCATGGCAACTAAGAACGGAATCGTAAAAAAGACTTCCATCGTAGAATATGCAAATGTCAGAAAGACAGGACTTGCTGCAATCAATCTGCGTGAAGAAGATGAATTGATAGAAGTTAAGATCACGGATAACCGAAAAGATATCCTGATGGTTACAAAATATGGACAGTGTATCCGTTTCCATGAGACAGATGTCAGAAAAACGGGACGTACCTCCATGGGCGTGATCGGAATGAACTTAACAGCCGGAGATGAAGTAGTAGCAATGCAGCTTCATACACAGGGCGATTCTTTGATGATCGTTTCTGAAAAAGGTCTTGGAAAATGTACACTGATCTCCGAATTTACGGCACAAAATCGTGGTGGAAAAGGTGTAAAATGTTACAAGATCACAGATAAAACAGGAAATATTATCGGAGCAAAAGCAGTAAACAAAGACAATGAAGTTCTCCTGATCACAACAGAGGGAATCATCATTCGTATTTCCGTAGAAGGCACAGCACTTCTTGGAAGAGTAACTTCCGGTGTCAAACTGATGAATCTGGATGAAG
>ERZ824978.3187-NODE-3187-length-12753-cov-4.581036_pt1 | contig 12753 bp, 6 predicted proteins | sample MGYA00519860_ERZ824978 | MGnify/ENA primary metagenome ERZ824978 (study PRJEB31778, sample SAMEA3449184) | human gut metagenome | biome: human gut; feature: human-associated habitat; material: faeces | place: United Kingdom | collected 2010/2012 ... | reverse complement strand
CACCGAGGGTTGAGGACACCGCGCAAGCGGTACCGCAAACCCGAAGCCCGCAACCAAGGGAGGCCGAAGGCCGACTAGCGCCAGAAATGGCTGAAAGCCATGAAGCGTGTAGCCAAGCACAAGCGTAGCGCAGGGCTTGGCCGCAGACATGCGGCGGGGTGGGCCGCAAAGCGCTGTTCGCGGGCAATAACGGCCAATCAGTTTTTTTCGACAGTCTGAGGCGCGGAAATACACGCGCCTTTTCTTTGTTCAACAGCGCTTTGCAGCCCAAGTGGCCTCATAAAGCGCTACAGAAATTCAAAATTTACCGCATAAAACAGGTCGGCCCATCCCAAGGCAATCACAATCCCCATCATTACCGCATTTCATCGCTCCATTGCTCCAACGGAGTCTCCCACTTTCCCTCCTATCAAAAACCCCGGTGCGGCTTCATATCCGCACCGGGGTTTTCCATGTGTTCATTAGATATTGCAGGGAATGGCGCTGGAGGAGAACAAAATCTGCTGAGTCTGCTGGCCCGCAATGCCGTCCATTTCCAGTCCGTGCACCTGCTGGAAGGTGAGCACCGCGTTGGTGGTGGCGGTGTCGTAGGTGCCGGTAATGTCGCCGTCGTAGTACTTCAGCTCGTACAGCGCGTACTGCAGCTGCTTTACCTTGCTGCCGGTGTCGCCCTGTTGCAGCTTGGAGTAACTGCCGCTGGCGGAAGTGCCGCCGTAGAGCAGGCGCTGGGTGGTGGGGCCGGCCATGCCGGTGACCCGCAGGCCCATGGCCTTCTGGAAGTCCTTCACCGCCTGCTCGGTGCCGCTGCCGTAGCTGCCGTCATAATCGCCGTTGTAGTAGCCCTTGGCGGACAACGCGCTCTGCACAGCCTTTACATTGGAGCTGTTGGAACCGGAGGTGGAGGAAATGGTCGTGTAACCATTGCTGGAAGCCTTCGCGCCGTAGCTGGCCGGGCTGGTGCTGCTGCCGGAAGAGCTGCCGCCGCTCGAGCTGGAACCGCCGTTGATAGCGGCATAAATAGCGTTCTGAGTCGCTTTGCCCGCAATGCCGTCCGCCGTCAGGCCGTTGGCTTGTTGGAAAGCAGTGACCGCCGCCGTAGTGCCGGAGCCATAATCGCCGTCTACGGAGCCGCTATAGTAGCCCAGCGTTTTCAGCTGCTGCTGCAGGGCGCGTACCGCGCTGCCGTTGGTGCCGGGGCGAATGGAGCCAAGATTGGCTACCACGCTGCTGGCCTTCTTCGCGGAGGAAGAATACAGCTTGGTCAGGGTCGTTGGCCCGGCCACACCGTCGTCATAAATGCTGTTGCGCTTCTGGAAGGCCTTCACAGCCGCTTCGGTGGTCTCGCCAAACTCGCCGTCCGCCGTGCCGGTCAGATAGCCCAGCACGATCAGCCGGTTCTGCAGAATCTTCCCCTGCTTGCCGGAGGAGCCAATCTGCAGGTACACATCCGTCCGGCCGTTGGTGTAGCTGGAGGATGTGGAGCTGCTAGAACTGCTGGAAGAAGACGAGCTGCTGGAAGACGAGCTGCTGCTGTTGGTAGCAGAGGCCTTCACGGCATTCTTGGAATACAACGCCGTCTGGGTGTTCTTACCCGCCTTGCCGTCCGCCGTCAGCTTGTTGGCCCGCTGGAAAGCCTTCACGGCTTCCGCCGTGCCCGCGCCGTACTTGCCGTCCACCGAGCCCTTGTAGTAGCCCAGATCCTTCAACCGCTGCTGCAGCGTCTTGACCTCCGAACCGGAGGAGCCTTCCTTCAGCGTGGAGGAAGCGGCGGAAGAGGTCGTGGGCTTGGGCGTAGCCGTCGCGGAGGCCGAAGAAGGCCGCGGCGTGGCGGTGGTCAGGCCCACGGTGATGGTGCCGCCGGAGGGCGTGCTGGTAGCGGTCACGCCAGACGCATCGGTGCTGCTGGCGGGCGGATTGGTGGCGTTATCATCGCCAAAAGTCCACGCTGACCAGTCCATCTGCTGCCCGCTGGACGAAGTAGGAGCGGGCGTAGGCGTATTGGTCGGGGCAGGGGTGTCGGTAATAACCGTCTGGAAATCCTGCTTTCCGCCGTTATCCAGAGCGTTGCCCGCATCCACCACACGGTCAGGCTCCATATAGCAGGCCGTCATCAGCGCACAGGCGACGATCAGGATCAGCGCCAGCGCCAAGCGTTTCGCGGCGGACGCTCCCCCTTTGCGGTTATCGCTGCGGAATTGCTTCATTTTATCCACACCTTTCATTGGGCGGTTCTGAAATGTTACAATCTTGTAACGAAACGGCAGTGGAATACCACTACAGTCTCAATGGGATTATACCGTCAAAACCCAACTAAATCAATACCCAATATTCTTGTAACAATCATAGAAACGAATGGGATTCCGTTTTTCATGCAGGAAAGTGAAATATTTTTGTCACATTTTAGCATTCCGGCACCGTCACTGACTGATCCAGTCGAAGAGAATATAACGCGCATTCCCGCACGGGGTAAGGGGTGGCCTTTTCCAATGCCTGCCGGTACAATGACAGCTGCCGGCGATAACGGGGAATCAGTTCCTCCGCGTTTTCCACATGGTCAGTCTTATAATCCGCCAGCACCCAGCCGCCGTCCTCCCAAAAGCATAGGTCGATCACGCCCTGTACGATGGTGTCAAAGGGTTCAGTGATATGCAGATTGAAGTTCCACTCCCGGCGGACGTTTGTCGAACGCAGCATCCGCTGACCCAGCGTCGAAAGGAAAAACTTTTCCACATGGGCCAGAGGAATCAGCGCCGCTTCCTCTGCCGTCAGCACTCCGCGTGCCACCAGTGAAGCCGTTTCTTCCTTTATATAAGCGTACAGCTCACCGCAGTGCGCTCGAACGCCGTCCAGCGGCAGCAGACCCAGCAGTTTATGGGTCAGCGTGCCCCGCAGTGCCCCTGCGTTTTCCACAGGAGTTGTGAGAAACGCCGGTTCCTGAGCGATAGCGCTGAGTAGCCTTGGCCGCTGCACCGTCAGGGGAATGCGTTTGCTTTCGGCGGTCTCGATCTCCTCTTCATCTGCGGACTGGGGCTGTCCCTGCTCCATAGCGCGGCACAGCGCCGTAACGCCCAGCTTCAAGGGCAAATGTTCATATTCCGGCAAGGGGGAAAGAGGGTCGCCCAAGCTGGGCAGCTGGGCATCCTGCTTCGATGGCCACAATTTTTCCAAATCGGGCACTTCATTAGAGGAATCCTCCTCTTTTTCCATATCCTGTGGAGTCTTTTCCGCAGGGATGTGGAAAACTACCCTCCAAGGGGCACTTTTATGTGGAAAACCTGTGGAATTGTCGAAAAGCTCTGGTTGACCACAGGTTTCCCATAAGAATGATGTGGGAAACTCATCGCCCACCTGCTGGTTCAATTCATCCCATGGCTTGATAGACTGGATCAGCCAATCCAGATAGCAGGCTGCGGAACGGACAGCCGTCAAATCGTTGATTTCAAAGGGTTTGCGAAGCACGTTTTCCAGAATCGATTCTAAAGCATTTTTTTCGGCCGTAGACGAACCAATCATCACTAAACGATTTTTCGGCCGTGTCATCGCCACGTACAGAAGACGGGCTTTTTCGGCCCGTTCCTCCGCGCCGAGACAGAGCTGAATCCCGCTCTGCATAAGGGTTTGCCGCTTTGTGCGCTTTTCCTCATTCATATACAGAAGGGAAACGCCCAGCCGGTCGTGCAGGCTGACGATCCTGGTCTGCCCCTTGCGGCTCAGACCCGTCCCCATCCCCATCACATACACCGTGGGAAATTCCAGTCCCTTGGATTTATGGATGGTCATGATGCGCACCACGTCCTCCCACGGGTTGACCACCGTAGGCGAGCTGCTGTCGCCCACCTCCCGCTCCCGGATGGAGTCCAGAAATCCGCCGAGCCCCTCCTGATGAAGCTGGAAGTACTCCTCCAATTTCAGACAGAGCATCCGCAGGTTCGCCTGCCGCAGCCGTCCGCCGGGCTGCGCGCCGTAGTGGGCATACAAGCCTGTGCGCATGAGTGCATCCCAAAGATATTCCTGAGGGCTCATGTGCCGAAACAGGAACCGTTCCTCTTCCAGCCGAGTCAGCACCGCCCGGCAGCGCTCCTGCATTGGGTCGCCCTGCAAGTCCGCCGTACCCTGCACCGCGTCATAGAAGCCGGGCGCGTCCGGGAAGTTCAGCCGGATATGGGCCAGCTCCTGCTCGCCGAAATCGAACAGCGGGCTGCGCATCACAGAAAGCAGGGCCGTGTCGTTCCGGGGGTTATCCAGCAGCATGAGCAGCTGCACCGCCTGAATGGATTCCTCCCCGGCCAGCGGGCTCTGCCCTGCGTCGGAATACACGGGGATCTGATGGGCGGTCAGCACCGCTTCCACCTGATCGGCTACGCCCTTGCTGACGGGCAGCAGAATGGCGATGTCCCGGTAGTGCAGCACGCCGCCCTCGCCGCCGGGCACGGGCTTGCCCACCGTGTCCAGAATATCCCGGGCGATCCACTCGGCCTCGGTCTTGGGGGCTTCTTTGGTCTTGCCCACCTGACACAGATGCAGCTCGGTCATGGGGTCTTTCTCCGACGGCACGCCGGGATAGAGCATGGCACTGCGGTCGTAATCGATCTCCGTCACCCGGCGGTCCATCACGTGCAGGAAGGTACGGTTCACCGCGTCCAGCACGCCCTCTCGGCTGCGGAAATTTCGGTTGAGGATGATCTTCCGCTTTTCGGCAGTTTCCTCTGTGGAAAAAGTCTCCAACTTGTGCAGAAACAGCCCCGGCTCCGCCTGACGGAACCGGTAAATGCTCTGTTTCACATCACCGACGTAGAAATACAGCTGAGGAAGCTTTTCGTCCTCCTCCGGCGGACGCTTGAGCCCGTTGAGGATGCTCTCCTGAATGGCGCTCACGTCCTGATATTCATCCACGAATACCGCGTCGAACCGGGCGGATTCCAGCTTTTTCAGCTCCGGGTCGCTGAGCACGCCCAGCGTGAAATGCTCCAGATCGTTAAAATCCAGCGTAGAAGCGTCGGTCTTTTTCTGCTGATAGGTCAGGTGAAAGGTTTCCATGGCCCGGTACAGACCCCGCAGGGCCGGAACCATGGCGTTCATATCGTCCACCGCCGTTTCCAGCCGAATGGGCAAAAGTGCCTTCAGGGACTGGATACTGTCCTTGTAGCTCTGGCGCAGGTTCTTGTACCGCTCGACAATGCGCACCTCGTCCCCGGTGACGGGCTTGACCCGGGCAATGGTGACGAACCGGCACTGCTGCAGCCCCGCCACCATGGAGGAAAAGCCCTCCCGCATTCGTTCCGACAGGGTGTTCAGCGTGTCCAGATCGGCTTCGATGGTTCGGTTCAGCCCTTCGGGGAAGCAGCTTTCCTCCGACAGGCGGCGGCTTTCGTCCCAGACCCGCATCACGCCTTCCAGCATCAGCGAACCTTCCCGAAGAAAGACCTGCGCCAGCGAGTCGTTTTCCAAATTGTCCAGCGTCCACGTTTTTTCCGTCTGCTCCTTCAGCCATCCCAACGGGTCGGGCCGGGACAGCAGGAACGCATACACCTGCTCCATCACCTGTACCAGCTGCTTTTCCGGCAGCTTGTGAAGCAGCGCTGCCAGCTCCCCCTCGGTTTTGGCGCGGGTGTACAGGGCTTCCAGCGTTTCCTCCTGCGCGTCCCGGTACAGGCTTTGCAGCGTGCGCTCGTCCCCCAGCCGGAACTGCGGGTCGATCTGGCAGAAACGGAAATGCTCCCGGATGACCTTCTGGCAATAGGAATGAATGGTGGAAATTTGGGACTGCCCCACCAGCTCCGCCTGACGGGCCATGGCGGGGTCGCTGAGCGCCGCGTCCCGAATGGCGGTCTCCAGCCGGTCCCGCAGCTCAGCGGCGGCGGCGCGGGTATAGGTCACCACCAGCATCCGGTCGATGGAATAGTCCTCGTCCCGGATCAAATGAAGAATACGCCGCACCAGTACGGCGGTCTTGCCGCTGCCCGCCGCGGCGGATACCAGCAGCTCTCGGTTTTTCGCGTCGATAGCGCTTTGCTGTTCAGGGGTAAAATTCATTCCGGCTCCGTCCTTCCGAATGACGATAAAACTTTCCCCTTCATTGTAGCGCAAACCGCCCATGGGGGCAATGAGAAATCATATTGCCCGGCTTCCTCCCTTGCCAAAATGCCCCGGTTGGGATAAAATCATGACGAGAACTTTTAGATTATTTCCCGATCATCATCAGGAAAGAAGGAACGCACATGACCATCGGCGCATTGGAAGCCGGCGGCACCAAAATGGTGCTGGCCGCCTTTGACGAGACCGGCAAGGAACTGGAACGAATGACCATCCCCACCGAAGAACCGGCGGTGACAATGCCGCCCATGCAGCAGTTTTTCGACCGCTGGAGGATCGACGCGCTGGGCGTAGGCAGCTTCGGCCCGCTGGATCCGAACCCGGATTCGCCCACCTATGGCTACATCACCTCCACCCCCAAGCTGAAATGGAAGGATTACCCCCTGCTGCCGGAGCTGCTGCAGGGAAAGAACATTCCCGCCGCCATCGACACCGACGTGAACGCCGCTGCGTTGGCCGAGCTGGAAATGGGCGCGGCCAAGGGCTGCAGCAATGTGGTCTATGTGACCGTCGGCACCGGCATCGGCGGCGGCGTGGTGGTGGGCGGCCATACCGTTCACGGTCTGCTGCACCCCGAAGTGGGGCATATGCTGCTCCGTCCCCATCCCGAGGACCCCATTCCCCACGGCGTGTGCCCCTATCATGACGGCTGTCTGGAAGGCCTTGCCGCCGGCCCCGCCATCGGCGCGCGGGTGCAGGGCGACGCCCGGGAGCTGCCGGACGATCATCCCGTTTTCAAGATCGAGGCTCATTATCTGGCCCAGATGTGCCAGAACCTGATCGTCACCGTCAGCCCTGAAAAGATCATTCTGGGCGGCGGCGTGATGCAGCGGGAGGGCCTGTTCCCGCTGGTGCGGCAGGAGACCCTGCGTCTGCTGGGCGGTTACGTCCAGTCCGACCGCCTGTTGAACCATACCGACGACTATATCGTTTCCCCGGCGCTGTACCCCGTCAGCGGCCTGTGGGGCGCTTATCTCCTTGGCAAAAAGGCGCTGGAAAACGCCTGAAATCTTAACGGCTTCTGAACGCCCCTTTCACTCTGAAAGGGGCGTTTTTGGATAAAAATAGATATGTTTCAGACATTTTTTGCTTGCCAAGGGAGGAGTTTTCTGGTAAAATAGGAATTGCCAAAAGGATGAGATACAACTCGATAACCCCCTTATTTCGCGCGCTTTTTTACTGTACCCTACATTGGTACGCCAATGTAAAAATAGAACTTCACGAAGTTAAAGGAGGAACCTGTCTCATGAAGAAAATCGTCTCTCTGGTACTGTGCATCGCCATGCTCCTGTGCGTCGCTCCCGCCGCGCTGGCCGTGAACGAGGACGTGACCGGCACCGTTATGATCTACACCTCCATGTACCAGTTCGTCATCGATATGATGGACGAAGCCCTGAAGGCCGAATTCCCCAACCTGACCCCGGGCAACGACGGCTCCTTCTTCTTCTATGGCGGCACCGGCTCCCTGCAGACCAAGCTGGCCGGCGAAATGGAAACCGGTACGCTGGGCTGCGACATGATGCTGGTGGCCGAGCCTGCCTACAGCCTGGAGCTGAAGGAAGGCGGCTGGCTGCACAGCTACGACACCCCCGTCAAGGAAAACCTGCGCTTCCCCTATGACGAGGAAGGCTACTGGTACCCCGTGCGCGTGTGCAACATGGTGCTGGCCTACAATCCCGAGCTCAAGACCCCCGAAGAGCTGCCCAAGACCTTCAAGGAGTTCGCCGAGGACACCAGCCTGAAGGGCCGTATCTCTATGGGCAACCCCCTGACCTCCGGCACCACCATGGCGGCCGTGGCCAGCCTGAGCGACAAGTACGGCTATGAGTACTTCACCGCTCTGGGCAACAACGACGTGATGATCGAATCCGGCTCCACCGCTCTGGCCAAGCTGCAGACCGGCGAGTGCGACGTGATCATGATTCTGGAAGAATCCGTGCTGAAGGAGCGCAAGGAAAACGGCTCCAAGATCGCCTGCATCTATCCCGACGACGGCGTTATCCTGATCCCCTCCACCGTTATGACCGTGGCGGAAGACCGCAGCGCCAACATGAACATCGAGGCCTGCGAAGCCATCACCGATTACCTGCTGAGCGAAGAAGGCCAGAAGTTCATGGTGGAAGGCTATATGCACTCCGTGCTGAAGGGCTTCTCTGAGGTTCCCTTCGATTCCGTGGACACCGACGGCCTGATCGAGAAGGACATGGGCGTTGACTGGGTGCGCTGCTACACCATGCGCGACGAGATCCGCACCAAGTTCCAGGAGGCCGTTACCATTCCCGAAAAGAAGTAAATCCGGTTAACGCAAATCGCAAAGGGTGAATAAGGCGCCGCCGCTGCAGCCGACGAACGATGCGGCTCCGCCTGATCCTACCGACATGCCAAATGGGGGAAGTTGTCCTGACGGCGGCTTCCCCCTGTCGTATAACGACCAATCAACATACTGGGGAGTGCTGTTCATGCAGACACAGCTTCAACGAAGCAAACATGATCCATCCGAAACCCGGTGTAAGCTGACGCTGCTGATCCTGTTTTTGCTGGGCGCCGCGCTGATTTTGGGCGGCTTCTGGGGAATCCGGCAGTATCAGCAGTCTGGCTTCGATCAGGAAGTAGGCTACCGGTATATCCAAAAGCTGTCCGGCGAAGTGGAAAGCCTGTATACCCAGTCCATTCAGCCGGTCATGGCCAAGCTGACGGACGCGGAACGGGAAGCGCTGACCCTCGAGGCCGCCGCCCTGCTGAAGGAAAACTGGACGGCCGCCGTCAAGGCCGACCAGAGCGCCCGCGCGGACGAAATGTTGGCCGGGCTGGAAGGCGATAAGCTCCAGCAGAAGACCATGGAGCTGCTTTCCATCACCTACTCCCTGAACGGGCCCAAGGTGGCTTCCGCCGAAAAGAAGCAGCTGGCTAAGTGGACGGACGCGGAGCGCAGCCAGAACCGGGAAGCCCTGCTTCGGGCCGTGCTGGACGAAAACGCGCCCGTACCGCAGGCGGCCGCTTCCGCCGTGGGCGAGCTGACCGGCAGCGAACGCGCCGCCGCGCTGATGCAGCTGTTTCTGGTCAGCGCCAACGCAGAGAACGAGCCCCTGCCTACCGACCATGTGAACGGCCTGAAAAAAGCGGCCCGCAACGCCGAGGCCCGCATTTCCGCCTACGAAATGACGGCGGACGGTTCCGTGACCCTGCTATCCCAAGTGCTGATCTCCCACAGCCGCACGGCCATTCTGCTGGGCATTTTGCTGGCGCTGGACATCGCGCTTCTGTTCCTGATGCTGTATAAGGATCACAGTTGGCATCTGGATTTCAAGTGGGCCGTCATCCTCATCATTGTGGACTTCATGCTGGTTTTCCAGGTGCTGCCCATGGTGTATCTGATCATCAAGGCCTTCTTCCCGGAGGGCAGCTTTACCTTCGACGTCTTCCAGCGCCTGTACACCTACCAGATGAACCTGGGCGCGCTGAAGAACACGCTCATCGCCGCCACCGTCACCATGGTGCTGGGCACGCTGATCGCCTTCCCGCTGGCGTGGCTGGTGGGCCGCACCAATCTGTTCGCCAAAAAGTTCTTCCGTTCCCTGTTCGTGCTGACGTACATGGTGCCCCCCTACGTGGGCGCTATGGCGTGGCTGCGGCTGCTGAACCCCAACGTGGGCACCATGAATCAGTTCTTCCGCATGATTTTCGGTCTGGGCGATACGCCCGGCCCGCTGAACATCTACACCTTGGGCGGACTGATTTGGGTGCTGACCACGTTCTATTATCCCTACGCCTTCATCACCATCTCCCGGGCCATGGAGAAGATGGACCCCAGCCTGGAGGAGGCCAGCCGCATTTCCGGCGCGTCCCCCCTGCTGACGGTGTTCCGCGTCACCCTGCCCATGATGACCCCCAGCCTGATCGCCGGCGCGCTGCTGGTGTTCGTGGCGGCCATGAGCTGCTACGGCATCCCCTCCATTATCGGCGCGCCGGGCAAGGTGCATACCGTCACCACCCGCATTATCGAGTACAATGGTCTGGGCGCGCAGGGCATCAGCGACGCTACCGGTCTGGCCGTGTTCCTGATGGCGCTGGCCATTCTCATCCTTTACCTCAGCGATTTCGTCGTGGCCCGGAAGCAGTACATTACCGTATCCGGCAAATCCACTCGGCCCAACATCGTGGATCTGGGCAAGTGGCGCGTCCCGCTGACGGTGCTGGTGAGCCTGTTCGCCACCATCGTGGTGCTGATTCCCTTTGCCACCATCCTGACCACCTCCTTTAAGATCGACGTGGGCAAGTCCCTCTTCGACTCGGAGAACTTCACCCTGACCCAGTGGCAGACCATCTTCTCCCGCTCGGAGACCATGAGCTGCCTGAAGAACAGCCTGATCTTCGGCGTGGTCACCGCAACGGTGGGCATCGTGGTGGCCTGCACCATGTCCTACCTGCTGCAGCGGACGAAGATCCGCGGTCGCAAGCTGCCGGACTTCCTCATCACTCTCGGCTCGGGCACTCCCTCCGTGGTCATCGCGCTGGGCCTTATCATGACCATGAAGGGCGACTTCGGCGTGAACATCTACAACACGGCCTACATCATGATCGTCGCTTATCTCATCAAATACCTGATGATGGGTATGCGTACCGTGGTCAGCGCCATGAGTCAGATTCACGTCTCACTGGAAGAGTGCAGCCAGATTTCCGGCGCAAGCTGGACGCGCACCATGCTTAAGATTACCGGCCCCCTGATCTTCCCCTCCATCGCCGCGGGCTGGTTCCTGATCTTCATTCCCAGCTTCTACGAGCTGAGCATGACGACGCTGCTCTACTCCAACTCCACCAAGACCATCGGCTTCCAGCTGTACGAGTACTGGACCTTTACCAGCCAGCCTCAGAGCTGCGCCATGGCCTTCGGCATCCTGATGATCGTTGTCGTCCTGAACTTCCTGCTCAACAAGCTCACCAAGGGCGAATTCTCGATCTGATTTGCGTCAGCCGTTCCATCCCATCTTAAAACACCCCTTCCGATTGATATGACCCCTCTTGCCGCCGGTCGACAAGGCTCGAACCAAGTGCAAAGGGATTTCCCACAAAAAGGAGTTGGAATCATGTCCAGCGTAACCATTCAAAACGTGACCAAGACCTTCGGCAACACCACGGTGCTGGAAAACTTTGACGCCGTGTTCGCCGACGGCGAATTCATCACCCTACTGGGCCCGTCGGGCTGCGGCAAAACCACCATGCTGCGCATCATTGCGGGCTTTGAAAAGCCCACCAGCGGCAGCGTGCTCTTCGACGACCGTGTCGTTTCCTCCGATAAGGTATTCATTCCCCCGGAAAAGCGGGACATCGGCATGGTGTTCCAGAGCTACGCCGTGTGGCCCCACATGACCGTGTTTGACAACGTGGCCTACCCCTTGCAGATCAAGAAGGTGGACAAGGCCGCCATTAAGCAGAAGGTGGAGCATGTGCTGGAGGTCGTCCATCTGGCCCAGTACCGGGATCGGATCCCCAGCCAGCTATCCGGCGGACAGCAGCAGCGCGTCGCGCTGGCCCGGGCGCTGGTGGCCGAGCCCGCCCTGCTCCTTCTGGACGAGCCCCTGTCCAATCTGGACGCAAAGCTGCGCGAGAGCATGCGCTTTGAGATCAAGGACATTCAGAAGCAGTACGGCATCACCGTGGTGTACGTCACCCACGACCAGACCGAGGCCATGGCCATGAGCGACCGCATCGTGGTCATCAACCGGGGCGTTATCCAGCAGGTGGGCTCCCCTAAGGTGATCTACAATGAGCCCGCCAATCCCTTCATTGCGGATTTTGTGGGCAAGATCGAGTTCCTGGAGGGCCATGTGGAGGCCGGCTGCATCGCCCTGAACGGCTGCGGCCAGAAGCTGCCCTACGAAGGCGACGCGAAGGGCGACGTGATTGTGGGCATCCGTCCCGAGCACGTGAAGTACGCCGAGGCGGGCAAGGGCACGCTGCACGGCGTGGTCAAAACGCACTTCTATCTGGGCGACGTAGACGACTGCCGCATTGACCTTGGCGGCGGCAAGGAGCTGCGCATCATTGCCGATCCCTACGAGAGCATCGGCATTGAAGCGGGCAAGGCCGTCGAGCTGGACGTGCGCAGCTTCCTGGTCTACCCCGCCGAGCAGCCCGGCGAAGACTTCCGCCGCATCCTCACCTAAGGCAGGGGCAGTGCCCCTGCACCCCGGACTGCGCGCCGGAGGCGCGCAGGGCTGCTTGAGGGAAAGCGGGTTGGCTGCGAGTTACCGCCGTGGCACGACAGGTGCCACGGCTCGCGGGCAGGGGTAGTACCCCTGCACCCCATACCGCGCCCATAGAGCGCGGGGCTGCTTGAGGGAAAGCCGGTTGGCTGCGAGTTACCGCCGCTCGGCAACGAGCCTCGCGGCTCGCGGGTCCGGCAGGCTCCCTTGTAAATTGGATGACATAGACCGCCGTGGCACGACGGGTGCCACGGCTCGCTGAACAGTCGCTGTTATTTTCGAAAACAAGTCAAAAGATAAAGAAGCAGGGAATGCTTTCCGAAGGATTGGAAAACATTCCCTGTCTTTCTATTGTTGGATAAACCAAAGCCTATTGAGGGGTATGCCAGCCATGAGGCCCGTCGCCGAATGGCGGCCTATACTCGCCACCCGGCAGGGAGCCGCACTAGACCGGCGA
>ERZ824978.3182-NODE-3182-length-12769-cov-3.248781_pt1 | contig 12769 bp, 15 predicted proteins | sample MGYA00519860_ERZ824978 | MGnify/ENA primary metagenome ERZ824978 (study PRJEB31778, sample SAMEA3449184) | human gut metagenome | biome: human gut; feature: human-associated habitat; material: faeces | place: United Kingdom | collected 2010/2012 ... | reverse complement strand
TAATGCTGTATTAAATGTATTGAATATACTATTATGTGATGCGATAGCATTTTGTGTGTATTATAAGTATTGCAATACGTCTTATGAACGAAGGCAAGGAAGCATGCTTTTGTCCTTTATTTTTGTGTTATGGCTTTTTAGCATATTTGCCGGAATGGCACATGGCGGTGACAGTATTTTGCGACCTTATGTTCTGATGATGATGCTTTCAAATGCGTTCATTGCATATACAATCATTAAAAAAACACTTTCTGTTTATCCATTCAAGATAGCCTTTTATGCTATATCGGCTTATTTTCTCTATCTTATAATAATAAAGGAAGTTGGGGTTTTTGAGATGTTTCCACGTTCGGGCAGTGGCTGGGCTGGAAGTGTGGTGCTCTCGCTTTCTATAATTATTCAGTATATTGAATTAAGAAATTATGGCAGGATTAATCTTCTGACAGTATTGCTGGCTTTTGTGGTATGTATTATGGCCTATAGTCGTAGTAGTTTAGTCTGTGGTGCCGTTTATTTTCTGGTAACCCTCTTTTTTGCCACTCGAAGGTTTAAGAACTTTTTCGTTCGGAATATTATCTTCATTGTTGTGTTCGCCCTAATAGCCTATCAGATTATAAACAACTGGGATGCAATTACTACATTGGATATTTACGAGAAATTCAATCGCAAGGGGCTTGACAATGATGGTCGTCAAGATATATGGAGTGCTTATTTGGGGAATATGAATTTTCCCAATATTATTTTGGGAATCCCAATTGACACAGCTCACCCTCTGAAAGGCTTTACTAATCCTCATAACAGTCTTATACAGCTGCATAGCCAGATTGGAATGTTTGCCTTTGTATTTTTTTACTACATTTTGAAGGGGGGAGTAAGGTTGATGATGAAGAATATTTATTTGGCATTGTTACTGATTATACTTATAGTCAGAGGGAGTACCGATATCGTATTTTTCTTCAATTACTTTGATTTTGTAATATATGTCTTGATTTTTGAACAGGAATTAAAAAGAAGACAAGTAACCGACATTTCGCTTTCCATTTTCTAACATTAACATTTATGAGAAAAGATAAGAATATAGTTTTCGCAAAAAAGGAGCCTTCTCTCTTTGTGCTGCAAACACCATTTCAAATATTTTGTGCAGTCAGTGCCATACGCTATTTCGAAATAGACGAGTATGAGATTATTCTAGTATTGCCACATAATGAAGTGCGTAATGATCAATCTGTTTCAATGTTGGAACGGTTTAATTTGCATTATGCTACAATTCATGGAAGCCGTGTGTGTAATAGGCGACGTTTGAGTTTACTGATGAATCTGAAAGCTAAATACCGCAGGGCTTTTCTTGGCTTTTTTGCTTTTGAGGATGGCTACTATCATTGTTTACAATATCTAAAGAGGAATGGTAGCTTGGTGCTGTTGGATGACGGGAATGCAACAATAGAACTTTTGAGAATCGGTTTCAATCCACAGGGTAGAGAGAAATATGTATACCGATATTACTATTGGTTATTGAAGTTGAGAGGCATAAGCATTAGAAATATCTTTACTGTTTATGATGGTATAAAGAACGACAAATGGAATATAGAGATTAATGATTTGTCGCAAATAAGACAAGGTGAAAATTCAAAGATATCAAATACGGTTTATTTTGTCGGTACAAACAGCTTGCCATATTGTAATGAGCTGCAGTTGGAGGAGGGGAGGTTACAAAGAATGCTGGAATACATTCTAAAAATGTTGAAGGAATCCTATCCAGATCATTTTATAATATATATACCTCACGGTCGAGATACAGCTACTTATCCAAAAGAACTTTGCGATAAATACGGGGTAAAATTCCAAAAACATAGTACAATAATAGAGTCTTTCCTACTTGATCAGCCTTTGGCTCCAAAGGCTGTCTATGGTTTTACAAGTTCTGCCCTTTTTAATATCATAAAGATATTCCCTGAGACTCTGGTCTATAACATCATGCCTAAAGATAACGGAACGAAGCCTTATTTAGAAATAAAAGATTATTATGAATCTCAAGGTATACAAACAATAATATATAATGAATGATGTAGTTTTATAGAATTATGAAGACGATGAAATATTGTTTACTGTTTATTTTTTTTATTCCACATCTGATTACATATTTATTTAGTCCCCCAAAAAGGAAATAGACATGGATGTTGGAGTGGCTTTAAGACATATTCAATCGGAACGAATTTAGTGGTTCATCAATGCGCAACGGTATGTAACAAGATTGATGGTCGTAACGATTTGTGTCCTACAATTGGAGATCGTGTAACGTTGGCTGCCAATGTCGTGGTCATTGGTGATATTACTATCGGAAACAATGTGATAGTGGGGGCAGGTAGTGTCGTAGTGAAGGATGTGCCAGACAATGTCGTTGTGGCAGGAAATCCTGCAAAAATAATAAAATCACTTCCTGCATCCATACAAGAAAACAATCATTAAAACAATCATTAAAAAGAACATGCGTGTAAAAATAGTATATGTATTGATAAGTAACAAAGAGGATATTTACTTGGAGCAACTTTGGCTCTCGTTGTATACTCTACGCTTATATAATAAGGAGGCTCATGTGGCTGTAGTGATGGACGACTGCACGAACGAATCCTTAAATGGCTATCGTTCAAAAATCCTTGATTTCATTGATGAGAAAATTGTGATTACTCCGCCAGTCGAGTTTGATAATAAGTTCCGTTCCCGTTACATCAAAATTCAGCTGAGACAATTTGTGGAAGGAGATTATTTGTTTGTGGATACGGACACAATCATAGTAGGCTCGCTGGATGAAATAGATGATTATATTACTTCAGGATTCGAAACAGGTATGGCTTTAGACGGTCATAGGAAGACATCTCCCTATCATCGTCCGGACAAAACTAGACTGAAGACATTAGGTTGGGATAAATTGGTTAAGAATGGTGAGAATTACTATAATACAGGAGTCATTCTTATGAAAGATTCAGCAGTGAACCATCGCATCAGTGAATTGTGGTATAAGAATTGGCAGTACGAGATAACAAAAGGTATTCACTATGATCAAGTAGCACTACTGTATACTCTGAAGACTAATGAATTTGTTATTAAAGAATTACCTGGAGAATGGAACTGTCAGGTTACGGAGGCGTGTGCTGAGGTGATAGAAGATTCCAAAATTTTACATTACTTTAATATAGCACCCGATATCAAAGAGAAAAGAAATACTTTTTATTACTATTTTTCTTCATTGGATCCTTTCAAAAGAATAAAGGAAACAGAGGATATTCCAGAAATGATAAAGGTAAAAGCCAGGATGGCAAAGTATGAATTTTGCGTTTCTGACGATAAAACTCTAAAATCTATTTTAAGAGAATCTAATTCAATTCTTCATAAATTCTACCTGTACTATCCTGGAATATGGGATATGTTTGAAGCAGGTGCATCCGTAATATATAAAATAGCAAAACGCTTGTATCAATGAGATATTTAGGTCGCTTGGATGATGTTTGTTCTACGATGGATGCACATAAGTGGACGGCAATAGAAAATATATTGGATATATATCAGGTGAAGCCGATGGTGGGCATAGTACCTGCCAATGCTGTGATTAATTATTGTAAACATTGTAGGTCAGCACACAGAAAGATAGCGTAATGCGAATGTAAATAAATGACAGTATGAAAAAATATTTAATACGTCTTGATGACGCATGTCCTACGATGGATCATGCGAAGTGGAGGCTAATGGAAGAGATTCTTGACCGCTATGGGGTGAAACCTATGGTGGGAGTGATTCCTCACAATGAAGATCCGAGGCTGATGATTGATACGGAAGAAACGGGATTCTGGTATGAAGGTGGAACGTTAAAACGTTGGATTAAGAAAGGCTGGACGATAGCTCTGCATGGATATAACCATAGCTATATGAGTAAGTCTGCGGGTATAAATCCCATGTGGCGTAAGTCCGAGTTTGCCGGATTACATTTAGAAGTGCAGAAAAAAAAGATTCAAGAAGGGATGAAAATTTTCCGTGAATATGGTATTGATCCTCGATACTTTTTCGCTCCGAGCCATACATACGATGAAAATACTCTGATAGCCCTAAAGGAGGAAAGTAATATAAGAATAATTAGCGATACGATAGCAACTAAACCGTATCGTTATAAGGGTTTCACATTCATTCCACAACAGAGTGGGCATTGCACGAATATCCCTCTTGACGGTATCTGGACATTCTGTTTGCATCCTTCTATTATGGACAACGAACTCTTCAGACAAACTGAAGAGTTCCTAAAGACAAACAAGGACCTTTTCATCTGCTTCGACGAGCTAGATTTGAAACAATTAAGAGAGAAGGATATTTTTAGTAAAATTCTCTCATGGACATATTTTACTTATAGAAAATTCAGAGGATTTAAATAGGAGTAAACATGACACCGTTTAAGAACACAAAGATAGGCAAGGCACTGAAAAATCCGTTGCACATTGTCAGTGCATATATGACACATCATGCTGATTGGTTTCCCGATGATGAAAAATATATCAAGTGGAAATATTTCTGCATGATTCACCGGTGCCCAGATTTGAAGAACCCGAAGACATTTAACGAGAAGCTGAACTGGCTGAAGTTACACGATCGTAACCCCCTATATACAAAGTTGGCGGATAAGTACGAGGTGAAACAGTTTGTGGCGGATGCCATCGGTTCGGAATATGTGGTGACCTGCTATGGAACATGGGACAGTTTTGAAGATATAGACTGGGACAAGTTGCCCGATAAGTTCGTGCTCAAGACCACTCACGCCAGCATGGGGGCCATCATCTGCAGTGATAAAAATACATTTGATAAAGTTGCTGCGGAGAAAATTATTACGAACAGCCTGAACAACCATTATTTTCTTGCCGACCGTGAATGGCCGTATAAAGATATCAAGCCTCGTGTGATCGCAGACCAACTGTTGGAAGGTGGTGCTCATGGTGTGGGTAATGCAGGTATTCTTAGTGACTATAAATTTTGGTGCTTTAATGGTGAACCTAAAGTGATGTATATGACTGTAAAGTCATCGCAGGTATTTGAGAATTTTTACGATATGGATTTCAAACCAGTGAGCATTAATCACGGGTTTCCTCGTAACGTACCAGAATTTTGTAAGCCTAAGAACTTTGAAAAGATGGTGGAGTTGGCAGGAAAACTTGCCAAGATTAGCCAGACAGTACATGTACGTGTAGACTTCTTTAATGTTGATGGCAAAATATACTTTGGAGAGTTCACCTTTTACGATTGGAGTGGCTTTCGACCATTTAAGCCCGAAAGACTTGATGAGGAAATTGGTTCTTGGATAATACTGCCAGATACAAAAACAGAATGAATAGAAAATTGATAATCTTTATTGCCTCATTGGGGTCTGGTGGAGCAGAGCGTGTAGTGTCTGTTTTATCTAGTCTTCTGGTCAATACGTTTCTATCTGTGGAAATACTGATATATTATGGCGAAAAGCCATATTACCGGATCGACGATAGGGTAAAGATATCTTCGCTGGAGGCAATGGCCCACAGCAAGAGTTTGCTAGCGAAGATACGCACATTACGAAGATATGTGAGACAAGAGAAACCAGATGCACTTCTTTCGTTCCTCGCTCCGTTTAACATAATGTCAGCTTTTACACTGATTGGAGCAAAAAGGAATATGTTCTTTGCGGTAGCCGAGAGGACTGATCCTAAGCACAGCCGATATGGCAAGAGTATGATATTGCGTTTCTTTCGTTGGGTGACTTATTCATTCTTGACGGACGGACTGGTAATGCAAACAACCGCTGCAAAGAATTATTTCTCTAAGCGGATACAGAAGAAGTGTGTGGTGATACCCAATCCTACTTCTGTGAGAAGCGAGGATGTTGGAATCGGTTTGACAACACAAAAGAAACATGAGATTGTAAGTGTTGGGAGACTGATACCGAGTAAGAATTATGAGATGTTGTTTCGTTGCTTTGCCAAAGTACTCGAAAAGTATCCTGATTATAGGCTTGTAATCTATGGAGAAGGAACCCATCGTACGTTTCTTGAATCTTATATCAAAGAACTAGGACTGGAATCTTCAGTATCATTGCAAGGACGGACAGATAATGTAGTTGAGGCAATCAAATCAGCGGAACTCTTTGTTTTTCCATCCAATCATGAGGGCATGAGCAATGCCGTTATAGAAGCTCTTTGCGTAGGCCTGCCTGTCGTGACCACTGATGTGGGTGGAGCCAGCGATATGATAGAAAACGGTAAGAATGGGATTGTTATTCCAATTGGTGATGAGGACATCATGATAAGTACAATACTAAATCTTCTCTATGATAAAGATATAGCTAAGGACATGGCAGAGGAAGCAACGAACGTTGCAGAAGTTTTGGAGGCGAATGCTGTGGTTTCGAAGTGGGCTGCTTTTTTAGACGGAGGGATAAGTAATAAATAATATAGACTTTAAGTCTTAGGTAATAAAATAATATGACTTACAAAGAATTGAAATTTCCAGAGGGAAGCATTTTTCTCATTACTGGTGGAGCCGGATTTATCGGTTCTAATTTGTGTGAGGCTATTCTAAACCTCGGGTATAAGGTGCGCTGTTTGGATGACTTGAGCACTGGTAAGCAGGAGAATGTGGATATCTTCCTTGACAACCCTAACTATGAGTTTATCAATGGAGATATCAAAGATCTTGAAGCCTGCATGAATGCATGTGAGGGTGTGGACTATGTGCTCAACCAGGCTGCATGGGGCAGTGTACCTCGCTCAATAGAAATGCCGCTATTTTATAGTTTGAACAATATTCAAGGTACATTGAATATGTTGGAAGCAGCTCGCCAAAATGGTGTGAAGAAATTCGTTTATGCATCGAGTTCTTCGGTGTATGGCGATGAGGCAAATCTTCCCAAAAGGTGTGGAAGGTAACTTGCTTTCTCCTTATGCGTTGGCAAAGCGTTGTGATGAGGAATGGGCTAAGCAGTACACGCATCTTTATGGTCTTGATACTTACGGTATGCGTTATTTCAATGTGTTTGGTCGTCGCCAGGATCCTAATGGCGCTTACGCAGCTGTTTTGCCTAAATTCATCAAACAGCTACTGAACAATGAACGGCCTACGATCAATGGTGATGGCAAACAGAGTCGTGACTTTACATACATAGAGAATGTAATTGAGGCTAACCTAAAGGCTTGTTTGGCAGCTCATGAGGTTGCTGGTGAGGCATTCAATATTGCATATGGTGGTCGCAAATATCTTATCGATATATACTATACCTTAACTAAAGCACTAAGAAAGGACATTGAACCCATTTTCGGTCCTGACCGCAAAGGTGACATTAGGCATTCGAATGCGGATATCAGCAAGGCTAAGAAGATGTTGGGCTATGATCCGCAGTATGACTTTGAGAGAGGTTTGAATGAAGCTATTACTTGGTATAAAGAAAGTTTGTAAAATATTAATTGTGAAAATATAATAGGTTGTTATGGAAAAAGAGATTAAAATCGCCGTTATAGGTTTGGGTTACGTTGGTTTACCTTTGGCACGTCTATTCTCTACAAAATATAAAACAGTTGGTTTTGATATAAGCCAACGTCGTGTTGATGCGCTTATGGCAGGACACGATGCTACACTTGAAGTTAGTGATGAACAGCTTCAAGATGCTATTGATAATCATGGCTTTGTTTGTACTGCAGATATTGAACAAATCAGAGGTTGCAACTTCTACGTGGTAACAGTACCAACACCGGTAGATGAAAATAACAATCCAGATCTTACACCACTTTACGGAGCTAGCAGAACTATTGGTAAAGTTATCAGTAAGGGAGATATCGTCGTTTACGAATCAACCGTATATCCGGGAGTAACTGAAGATGAATGTTTGCCTGTGGTAGAAAAAGTTTCAGGTCTTAAATTTAATATTGACTTCTTCGCAGGATATTCACCTGAACGTATTAATCCGGGAGATAAACTACATACAGTAGACAAAATTAAAAAAGTAACTTCTGGCTCTACTCCAAAAATCGGCAAGATAGTTAATAATGTTTATTCTTCTGTAATCACAGCGGGTACACACCTAGCACCAACAATCAAAGTCGCTGAAGCCGCAAAAGTTATTGAAAACTCACAGCGTGATATTAATATTGCTTTCATTAACGAGCTTTCTAAAATCTTCAATCTTATGGGAATTGATACCCAGGCTGTACTTGTAGCGGCAGGAACAAAATGGAATTTTCTTCCATTCCGTCCGGGACTTGTAGGTGGCCATTGTATCAGTGTAGACCCATACTATCTGGCACAATGCGCTCTTCGTTACGGTTACAATCCTGAAATTATCCTAGCAGGTCGTCGTATGAATGATGGAATGGGCGAATACGTAGCTAATCAAGTTGTCAAATTGATGCTTAAAAAAGGTATTCAAGTACTTGGCTCTGATCTTCTTATATTAGGTTTCACGTTTAAGGAAAACTGCCCAGATGTTCGTAATACGAAGGTAATTGACATCTACAAGGCATTGAAGGAATACAACCTCAATGTTACAGTATACGATCCTTGGGCAAATCTAGCGATCGCTGAGCATGAATATGGTATCAAAGTAGTGAATGAATTGTCTACTAATAAGTTTGATGCTGCTATTGCTGCTGTGGCTCACAAGGAGTTCGAAGGCATTGATGTTCCTTCTTTGCTAAAGGAGAACCACGTTATTTTTGATGTGAAGGCTACGCTTCCTTGTGAAATTATTGATGGAAGACTTTAACCCTGGGTTTCGTTAGCGTCCAAAAATGCCATATTCCAGAGGTGGGAATAAAAATCTAACTTTATGGCTGTAAAACAAAAACAAAGCTTACGTACAGTAACAATGGTTTTGAACGTCTCTTTGTCCGCTATAAGGCGGAAGCCGTTCCAGCAGGAATCTTAATATGGAATTTCTGTACCCAAAACACCATGATATGAGCATACGATCGAGTATTACCTATCATACATCAACAGCTAAATCGTGAGCTGGAGGATGAGGATGTGTTTATAATTATGTTCAAAGATTTACGTTTAGTACGCTTGTTTAGGTATGACATCATAGGAAAAATCTAGATTGACTATAGAGTTGATGGCTGCTCGTCAGAAGGATGCGGAACGTATTGACGATTGTTATCAACGGTTGATGAACTTCTGTCTTCACGGAAAGCGACCATGGTAGCAGAAAAACAGCTTAATGATTATAGAATAACATTCCCTTGTCCAAAATAACATCTTTGGAAGAGATGCTGAAAGTCCGAGATAAAACTCTTTATGGCCGTAAGAGTCAAAATGGGGTCTGAAAAAAGAAGTAAGAAGATACGGACGATCATGAACGTGATTCGTCTTTATCGCATGATGAGTACAGATAATACGGTCTGTCATGAGAGTGACATCCTTAATTTTATTTTGACAAACAATATCAAGAACTTCTTTGAGAAATCCTAGCGGGCCGATGAGATTGCAATCAATAAGCGCTAAAATAAGACGCTAACTAATAAATACTGATGATGAAAGTTTTGATACTATGTAACCATATTGGCGGTTTGTTATCTTTCCGTCAAGAAGTCGTAAGGGCTATGATAGAGGATGGTCATGAGGTGGTCATATCCGCACCTTCGTCCGATCGAGATGATGAGGTGTGGGCGCTGGGATGTCTACTTGTTTCTAAGGGGTTTAATAGAAGGGGAACGAATCCTATAAAGGACTTGGAGTTGGTACTCTATTATGTGAGGTTGATAAAAAGGATTAAGCCTGATGTCATTTTATCTTACACGATTAAGCCGAATGTTTATGGTGGAATGGCCTCACGTATCACAAAGGTGCCTTTGATTGCCAATATCACGGGGCTAGGATCCGCTGTGGAGAGCAGTGGATGGTTGCGGTATTTAACTATAGCTCTTTATCGGATAGGTTTGAGGCAGGCTACGTGTTTATTTTTCCAGAATGAATATAACAGGGATTTTTTCTATGAGAAAATGTTCCAGCCACGTCATTATAGGCTAATACCCGGATCTGGCGTGAATTTGACGAGATATCTGTTCCGGGAATATCCGATGGAAGGGGATTTACAATTTGCGTTTATTGGGAGGATCTTAAAGGAGAAAGGTGTTGAGGAGTATTTGTATGTGGCAGAAGCAATCAGACAGGAATATCCCGAAGCAGTCTTTCATGTGTTGGGGGAGTTTGGTGACGATTATTATAGAGGAGTTATTTCTGAATATAGTCGGCAAGGTATTATTTATTATCATGGAGACCAAAAAGATATCAGGCCATTCTTGGCTCAATGTTGCTGTACGATTCATCCATCGTATTATCCGGAAGGAATGTCGAATGTATGCTTGGAAACACAGGCAACAGGGCGTCCTGTTATTACGACTGATCGAATAGGGTGTAAAGATACGGTAGAGGATGGCGTAACGGGGTCTGTCGTAAAACAGCGTGATAAAGAAGAACTTCTTGAGGCTGTAAGAAAGTTTATCTCGTTGCGCTATACGGATAAAAAGCAAATGGGACTGAATGCGCGAAGGCGAATGGAGCGTCTATTTGATCGAACTATTGTTGTAAACGCTTATCTTGAAGAAATATATTCGATTATATAGTAATCGTTCCTCTCGGATCGGCCGAATACTTTTTCCGAGAAAGTTGCAAGAGATAAAACGTCATATATTGTTGTTGCTATAATTAATTTCACCTACTGTTTACTTACCGACGTTTTGCCGGATATGCCAGATTGTAGTCCTATCGGCAAAGCATTTACAACTTTTTAATTGATCATGTACAAACATTTCTGGAAGAGAGTGATTGATTTCATCCTCTCACTTCTCGCGTTGGCTATCCTATGGCCGATCCTTTCGCTTATTGCCATCTGGCTACATTTCGCCAACAAAGGAGCCGGAGCCTTCTTCTTACAGGAACGTCCGGGTAAGGACGGTAAGATCTTCAAGGTGATAAAGTTCAAGACGATGACGGACGGGCGGGATTCGGAAGGGAATTTATTGCCGGACGCTGCCCGATTGACGAAAGTAGGCAAGTTTGTCCGTTCCACCAGTATCGACGAATTGCCTCAATTAATCAACGTGTTGAAGGGGGATATGGCGTTGATTGGGCCACGGCCCTTATTAGTGCAATACCTGCCTTTATACAGCAAGGAGCAAGCCCGCCGCCACGAGGTGCGCCCGGGTATCACGGGGTGGGCGCAGGTGAATGGTCGCAATCATTGTAAGCTGAGCAAGAAGTTTGAGTATGATGTATGGTATGTGAATCACTGTATATTTTCAACCGATATCAAGATTGTTTGGATGACTATTATGAGTGTTGTGAAAAGAAGTAATATTGGCGAAGGAGCAGTTAATATGGCAGAGGTAGATGATTTAGGATTCGCTGAAAAAATGAAAGAATGAATTATATGGAAACTTTAAAAAAAAGAGACCTTATCTTTAGGAAACCAACATTAAATGATGTTGATGAACTTTTTAGGTTAAAAAACAATGAGAAAGCAGCTTATTTACTTGGTGGAATTTTTTCGGATTATACTTATGAAGATATAAGAAATTGGATTGATTTTCATAACAACAATGGGAAGGAAACTCTTTTTGTTATTTATGATAATAGTATGGGTAAACTTATTGGGCACGTAGGATTGTATAAAATTGATACGGTGGCCAAAAAGGCTGAGTATGGTATTCTTATAGCTGACGATAATTCCAGAGGCAAAGGTTATGGAACGTTGTGTACGAGTGTGATGGTTGCTTATGCGTTTGATACATTGAATTTACACAAGGTGACCGCAGAGGTATTATCCGAGAATATAGCATCAGCGAGTATGTTTAAGAAATGTGGGTTCAAGGTAGATGGGCTCTTACGGGATGACTGTTTTAAAAATGGGCGGTACTATGATGTCTTAGTTATGTCTGTTTTAGATACTGAAAGACAATGATTGAATTTGGCTCAGATTTTCATAGGTGTGATATGGATTATCGCATATCATCCAACTTCTTTAACTATATAGAAAATATTCGCTTTTATGCTTGTGGTCGTCATGCCATTGATGCGATAGTATCTCAAGAGAGATGGAAAAGGATGTGGATACCGGCTTATTTTTGTTACGAGGTTATCCATCATATTAAGCGAACAGGTATTGATATACGGCTTTATGATGACAATCCTTTACGTGAGGATGATGATATCTTGGTTAGAAGCCTTGCCTATGAAGAAGGGGACGTATTATTGCGGATGAACTATTTTGGGCTAAGACATAAGCGTACCAATGCGGGTATACCAGTTCCTGTCATAGAGGATCATTCACATGATATGTTCTCAGACTGGGCTTTAAACAGCGACGCGGATTGGTGCATGGCCTCTGCTCGCAAATCATTGCCGGTGGCTATCGGTGGTGTCTTGTGGTCACCTCTTAAGAAAGGGCTTCCTTTGCAAATTGAAGTCACGGATTCTTGTGATAGGTTGGCTGGCATTCGCTATGATGCTATGCGGATGAAGAGCGATTATCTCAGGATGAATGGGGATAATGGTAATAAAAACATTTTCAGGAAGAAATATATACAGTCGGAAGAGATGTTGGATCAACTGTCACTATCCGGTATGGATAAAGTAAGTAAAGAGATAATGGACAATATTATTATGTTGACAAACGAAAATATTTAGAGTACAATATAAAGGTTAGTAAATAGAGATAAAATCATATTACTATTCAAAAAATACATAGTAAAAAGAGAAGGGAAAAAAATGATAA
>ERZ824978.3178-NODE-3178-length-12792-cov-4.432598_pt1 | contig 12792 bp, 10 predicted proteins | sample MGYA00519860_ERZ824978 | MGnify/ENA primary metagenome ERZ824978 (study PRJEB31778, sample SAMEA3449184) | human gut metagenome | biome: human gut; feature: human-associated habitat; material: faeces | place: United Kingdom | collected 2010/2012 ... | reverse complement strand
GATGCATCATAATCAGGTCCGCCTCTATTCCAAGCTCACCAAGACGACGGATACAATTTTCAATATGCTGAAAATGCTTTGGATTAAAGCGTGTGAAATCCCAGTGATTTCCCTTTGTCTTTCCGGTATAATCCCAGAAATTTTCCGATGTCAGCACACTCGAATCCATAGGGGTACCCTCATACGGATATGAACGTGGCTCACGCAGGTTATAATCATAGTGCTTCGGGAAAATACAAAAACGGATTTTATTGAAAGCATTATTTTTAAGTGTATCAAATGTTTGCTCAATCAGTTCGTCGCTTTGAAGCTCCCAGACATAACAGGTTGTTCCAATTGAATAATATGGCGTGCCATCCTCATATGTCATATGATAAGTATTGGCCACACGCACTGGACCATGCTCATTTTCTTTTGGAGCTGTTACTATAAAACTACCAGCACAATCGCCTCCAAACGTAGTCTGAACCTGATAGGTGTAGGTTCCCTCAAAAGATGGCATAAAACGGATGCGATACACACCGTCTCCATCGTAGAAACCGTCACAAGACACAGTTTCATTGTCTCCCTTAAAAATTCCTGTCACTTTTTGATCGATAAATGGGTTTCCATCCTTTGGTCCGTCAATACTGACTTCAAAAATGCCCCATCTGCTGCAGGTTGTTTGCTGTATAATTGTTTGATTCATTTTTCTTTGTTCTCCTTTCGCATTTTTTCATCACTTCCGATTAACACTTTCTTTCCCTCAAAGGCAAAACCATAGTGTCGGATTTGTTTTTTGCCGATTCCTTGCTCGACAAGCATTGAATCATAAACTTTTTCTTCTATCTGTTTTAACGCTGATGCCACTGTCTCTTGAAGCGTTTTTTCCTCGTCTGGATCGTGTACCTTAAATTCCAATACAATCGCCGGATCTGTAATCTTTTGAGGAATTAGACAAATATCATATTGACCATATCCGCTTTCCTTATTAGACTGTACACTGTAACGTCCACGTAGCTCAACTAGTAGTCCTAACACAAAACCATGATAAAAACGCTCTGGTTGCGTTCTCGCTGATGGATGATAAGCTCATTAATTTCTCGAACACTTTTCTGCATCCATGGCCAATACAAACATCAAGACATGGAGCGCATCTTTCGGATTTTGTATATCAAGCACATAGGTATCTGTCATATGTAGCAGTTCCTTTGAGATTGTTGCAACAACACCTCCATCGGATCGCAAAATCGTGTAATCCCACTCTAGCCAGTTTCCTTCTACCTGCCATCCATTAAAATCAATATTATATTTAGGCTTAAAAAATGTAAATTCTTTGCTGATGCAGCCAAGATACTGCTCCCGTTCGTAAATTTCAAATTTCGGCAAAAAGGTTAACACTTGCTGTTTTACGCAGCCAAGCTTATTTTCATAGGCATCATAAATATTCAAAAGATGTCCCCAAGAAAACTGCCCTTTCACTACATATACAGTATTGCCATTTTCATCGTAAATATCGTAACTGTCAAACCAAGAAAACATGCGTTGACGGAATAATAGTCTCATAGTTTTACCTCATTTTAGAATTAATTCTTACTCAATCTAGATATTTCTGTACTCAACAGTCGGATGTTACCTTCATATTTTTCTTTTGTCTTCTTAAGCGAGCCAATCTCTTCAAAGCAAGCACTGATTTCCTCATCCGCTGATTTCAGAAAACCTTTCTCAAAAGCATCTGGCAATATGAAATTCTTTGCACCTGCCGTAAATTCCACAGTCACATACTTTCCATTCTGGTCAGTTACAATTCCCTCTCCGTATCGAATATTCTTGACTTTCATGCCAATAATATCAGGAAATTTCATCTCGTTTAATTGCTTTTCTAGTTGCTCGAACTGCTCATTTTTTTCTTCTCTCTGAGCAATCAGATCTTTCACTCTATTTTCTTTTTCCTGTCTTTTTTGTTCTACGGCACTTAATTTTTTCCGTTTTCGAACGGAAATATTTTCATAAAGATTATATGCATGTGCACAATATATAAGATCGTATGCCAAAATATTATATTTACCTGCAACCTCTGTCACAGGATTTGTTTTGTCCTCATCTACTTCTGCCTCGTACTTTAATTTTTCCTCTAAAAGTGCACACAAATCTTTATGCTTTTTTATTTCATCAACCAACTCTCGGCACATTCTGTAATAAACATCTAATCGAAATGTTTGTCCACTTCCTATATCTTCCCCAAATTCATAGCAGTCTGAAAATGCTCTTGCCTCAGTTGACTTAAACATAAAATTCTCATCCGGTGCAATGAAGCTAAGATACATAATTACAGATCGTCTGTCCTGATTATATTTCCATTTATTAGGTGCTGCCTTTTGCAATTTTTCATTAATCGCATCAACAAACATATGAATACGACCCTGTCTCACCTTTATATTTCCTTCATCTGGCGCTAACAGCTTTCGAAATTCTTCTTGTACTTCTCTTTCTGTTTTCTTATCCTGTTTGCACAGAAAGACAATTCCACTCGTTGGCTGGACAATACCGTTGTTGATGAGATTGAAGGATTTTTCCATTGCCTGCTTAAACATTTCTCCAAATTCGTCAGTATCCAAATCCCAATATTTCTGAAAATGATTGACGGCCTTCCATTTATAAATTTCATCATGTTCCGCATCATTTAACAGATCATATTTTTCCATGTAATCATGGATTAGCTGTTCCAAATTATCTTTATTCATCTTCGTACCTCCTTTTTTATAATAGAATAATTTTCCTCTGTCCTTTTCCAGTATCTACCCCTATTATATCAAACCTGTTCCTCGGTTCAACCTATTTTTATATAAAAAAATTCCACCTGTCTCAGTGGACAATATCCATTGAAACAGGTGGGTATATAAAATTATTAGTTGCAGTGTGAACACTCCCCGTGTCCGCTACACTTGTCACATTTAAGCATTTCTTCCATTGTATGCCATCCGAGCACTGCACACTTTACACGCGCCGGCATATGCGCGATATCTTCAAGCGCAGATGCCTCTTCAAGGCTTTCAATCTCTTCCTCTGTAGCCGTTCCTTTGATCATCTTTAAGAAATTATCTGCTAACTTTTGTGCCTCTTCAACCTTCTGTCCGATAATCAGATCGAGCATCATATCAGCAGATGCCTGAGAAACTGCACAGCCCTCGCCTACGAAGGAGCCATCTACGATCACGCCATCTTCAACCTTAAGCTTAAGCCAAATATGATCGCCGCATGTTGGATTTAAGCCTTCCATCACCATGTTTGCATCGTCTAAATCATGCTTGTGACCCGGATGCATGTTGTGATCTATTAAAATTTCATTATAAGAGGTTTTGTTAGTCAACGTAACCCATCCTCCTTCTTACCTGAGCGAGGCTCTCTGCCAGAGCATCAACCTCTTCCATTGTATTATAAAATGCAAAACTTGCACGTGTGGTTGCTGACGTATTTAAATGCTGCAGAAGCGGCTGTGCACAGTGATGACCTGCACGTACTGCGATGTGATCCATATCAAGAATAGATGCAACATCATGCGGATGCACATTGTCAACAAGGAATGTCACAATGCTGTGATGCTCACTTGGATCCTGTGAACCAAGAATATGCACGCCAGGAATTGCCAAAAGGCGCTTTACTGCATACTGCGTTAATTCTGCCTCACGCCTTTCAATAGTATCAAATCCAATCTCTTTTAAGTAACGGATCGCTGCCATAAGTCCAACTGCACCTGCTGCATTAACAGTGCCTGCCTCAAACTTATGCGGAACTGGTGCATACACGGCCCCCTCTCTTGTGACAGTATCAATCATCTCTCCGCCAAATAAAAACGGCGGCATTGATTCCAACAATTCCTTCTTTCCATACAGCGCACCAATACCCATTGGTCCCATCATCTTATGACCGGAAAATGCCAGAAAATCAACATCAAGTGCCTTGACATCGACATCAATATGAGGAACGCTCTGTGCGCCATCTGCTACAATCAGACAGCCTTTTCTATGACAGATCTCTGCAAATGATTTAATATCATTTTTCCATCCCAGTACATTTGAAATCTGAGTAACAGCGAAAATCTTTGTTTTATCAGTAATAGCAGCCTCTACCATCTCTGCGGTAATCTTTCCATCCTGTGTGCAGTCAAGATAGCGAAGTGTTGCACCAGTGCGCTTTGCTGCCTGCTGCCATACTAAGAGGTTACTGTGATGTTCCATAATGCTGACAAGAACCTCATCGCCAGGACGAAGCACAAGATTTCCTAAACTGTACGCAATCAAATTCAGACTCTCTGATGCATTTCTGGTAAAAACAATCTCATCTGTATTTGCATGAAGAAGCTCTGCAACAGCTGCTCTAGCCTCCTCATAATGCTCTGTAGCAAACTCGGCCAGCTCATAAACACCACGGAATGGGTTAGCATTATATTTTTCATAAAATGCTGATTCTGCCTGAATGACACATGATGGCTTTTGCGTGGTCGCTGCGTTATCCAGATAAATCAGCTCTGGATACTGTGCAAACAGTGGATATTCCTGGCGAAAGCGTGCATCTTCTGCCTTTCTTTCTTCTGTCGTCATTTTACTGCTCCTCTCCAACCGGCTCCTCGCCATCTAACATTTCATTAAGTTCTGCGCGAAGACCTTCAACCGGAATCTTCTTGCAGACAGCCTTTAATCTTGCCTTTGCCATCAGCTCATATGCAGCCTCTTCACTGATTCCTCTTGATTCCAAATAGAAAATCAGCTCATCATCAAGGCTTCCGATGGATGCGCCATGATTTCCTTCTACATCCTCCTCTGCACAAAGAATCAGTGGGATTGTCTGGTTCTGAACGCCATCATCAAGAAGAAGTACATCCTCTAACTCATCACCCTTTGCGCCTTTTGCACCCTTCTTAAAGTCAATGGTACCGCGAAACAGCTTCTTTGCATGATCGCGAAGCACACCATTTGCTGTCATGCTGCTCGTTGTCTTCTTGCCCTCATGAACAGCATTGTAATTCATATCAAGACGATTTTCACCTGTCACCTGATAGCCTATTGCTGCTGTAAAATCAGATTCCTTTCCGGCAAGTGTTGTCTCTGCACCCATATAGACATTTTTTCCACCGATGATCAGCTGTACGAGTTCAACTCCTGCACCATCTTCGCAGTATGCACCGATATCATTCATGCAGTCAAAGCCTTCTCCAAGACGCTCAATCTGAATCAACTTTAACTTTGCATTCTTCTCTGCGTGAATCTTTGTCTGAATTGCAGCAGTACCAGTACCCTCGCTGCTGTGATAATCCATTACAACTGTCATCTCACTATTTTCTTTCAAATACAGATCAATTCTATTTCCCTTGCGGTCAGTATCCTGATAGCCAAATGAAAGTGTTACTGGAGCTGCCTCCTTTACACCTTCCTCTGCTGTAAAACAGATTGCCTGTGTTTTAGACTCCTGCAGCAGCTTTGTCATATCTTCGCCCATACCTGTACGAATTTGATTAAGCTGTTCCTCTGATGTTTCTGTCTTCACAATCGCATCTGGACATTGAATCGCAACCTGACATAACGCCAGATCTGCTTCCTGCTCAATGCGAGCATTATTCATATGCAGCCATCTCCATGTTCCGGCCGGCAATTTATTTATCTTCATCTCCAAAACGTGTTCACCTCTCTCCATCATCCGATGCTGCCCTTCATCTCCAGGCGAATCAGATTGTTCATCTCCATTGCATACTCAAGCGGCAGTTCCTTTGATACTTCATCTGCAAATCCGCTGACGATCATCGCTCTTGCATCTTCCTCTGAAATACCTCTTGACATCAGATAAAATACAGCCTCATCGCTGATTCGTCCGATTCTTGCCTCATGACCGATATTGGCATCCTTTGTGCGGATATCCATAGCCGGAATTGTATCAGAACGTGAAATATCATCAAGCATCAGTGACTGACATGAGACAGCTGACTTGCTGTGCTTTGCCTTGCTGTTTACAACAACGCTGCTTCTAAAGGTACTTACACCGCCATCCTTGGAAATAGACTTTGTATTTACATAGGAGGACGTATTAGGTGCATTGTGAACTACCTTTGTACCAGTATCCAGGTTCTGACCCTTTCCGGCAAAGGTAATTCCTGTAAACTCAGCGCTTGCACCCTCACCGTTTAAGATGCTCATCGGGTACAAATAAGATACATGAGAACCAAATGAACCAGATACCCACTCAATCTTTCCGCCTTCTTCAACTTTTGCACGCTTTGTATTTAAGTTGTACATGTTCTTGGACCAGTTCTCGATAGTGGAATAGCGAAGTGTCGCATTCTTTCCAACAAACAGCTCCACGCAGCCTGCATGAAGGTTAGCCACGTTATACTTTGGTGCTGAACAGCCCTCAATAAAGTGCAGATATGCACCCTCATCAACGATGATAAGTGTATGCTCAAACTGACCTGCACCTGGTGCATTCAGTCTGAAATAAGACTGTAATGGAATGGTAACGGATACACCCTTTGGAACATAGACGAAAGAACCGCCAGACCATACAGCACCATGAAGTGCGGCAAATTTATGATCAGTCGGAGGAACAAGCTTCATAAAGTGCTTGTGTACCATATCTGCATACTCGCCATTTAATGCGCTCTCCATATCAGTATAGATAACGCCCTGTGCTGCTACCTCTTCCTTTACATTGTGATAAACAAGCTCAGAGTCGTACTGAGCACCAACACCAGCCAGAGACTCACGCTCTGCCTTCGGGATACCAAGCTTTTCAAAAGTATCCTTAATTTCTTCCGGAACCTCTGACCACTTTGCTGCCATATGAGTGTTTGGACGAACATAAGTTACAATGTTATCCATATCAAGTCCCTCAATGGATGGACCCCATTCATCCGGCATCGTACTATTATTGAAAATCTCAAGAGATTTCATACGAAATTCTTTCATCCACTCTGGATCATGCTTCTCGCTTGAAATCTGCTCTACAATTTCAGGATTCAAACCTTCCTTTACTTTATAAGCATCTTTGTCTTCATTTCTAAAGTCATACATGCTTCTATCGACATCTTCTACATAAGTCTTTTCTTTCATAATCGCTTTGCGTCTCCTTCTATCCTATTACAGAAAACGCTCAAAACCGTTTTCGTTGATCTCGTCTACTAAAGATCCATCTCCTGATGCCACAATACGTCCATCTACAAGAACGTGAGTAGCATCTACGTGAAGAGACTCTAAGATTCTTGTGCTGTGTGTGATAATTAAAAGACCGCCGTGAATGCTCTTTTGATACTCTTCTACACCGCTTGATACAGTTCTTACTGCATCAACATCCAAACCAGAGTCTGTCTCATCAAGAATTGCAAAAGATGGCTTTAACATTAACATCTGTAAAATCTCAGCCTTCTTTTTCTCACCACCTGAAAAACCTACATTTAAATCTCTCTCTGCATAGGATGGATCCATCTGAAGAACCTTCATCATTTCCTCAAGCTCCTTCTTATATGCAAAGAAACGGATTCTCTTTCCAGTGCGCTGTTCTACGCCGCTGCGGATAAAGTTTGTTAAAGATACACCTGGAATCTCAATCGGATTCTGGAAAGATAAGAACATTCCATCTTTTGCTCTCTTATCTGGTGTTTCTTCAGAAATATCCTTACCCTCAAACAGGATCTTTCCTCCAGTAATCTGATACTTAGGATTTCCCATAAGTGCATAACCAAGTGTAGACTTTCCAGCTCCGTTTGGTCCCATCAAAACATGGGTCTCTCCCTTTTTAATCTGCAGATCAATTCCGTGCAGAATCTCTTTATCCTCTACGCGAACTGATAATCCTTCTATCTGTAATAATGGTGCTGACATCGCAGTGCCTCCTCAAAATAATAATAATAAATATTATGGCGAACCAATAAAGTTTTAAAACCTATTCAAACCTATTTCCTACGGTTTTTATAGGTTGATACTGGCTTATTATACAACATTGTTAAAAAAAAGGCAAGCACAGAAGTGCCTACCTTTTTTGTTTTTTTGCTTATTTTTCCTTATTTTGCACTGTTTTTCCGGATTTATCCTTCGCTTTGCAAGTTCGTTTCCACTAACCCGTGTGTTTCGAGGCGATACACCTTCTCGCACACCTCCATGATATATTTTCGGTCATGGGAAATGCTGATGATCGCCCCCGGAAATGCTGCAAGCATCTGACGGATGACAGGACCAGACAATGGCGAAAAGTTTCTTGTCGGCTCATCAAGAATTAGGACATTTGCATTTGACAAACTCATCTTTAAAAGAAGAACCTTTGCCTTTTGTCCACCAGACAATTCCCGGATAGGATGATCCATCTCATCTGCCGTATATTTGAGTGCGCCAAGATACGTACGAATCCGCGTCATCTCCTCCTTGTCGCCAGTTGTGTTTAAATATTCAACTGGTGTGAGCGACAGGTCAAGCTGATCTTCGTAATTTTGCGGCATATATTCAGCACGAATGTCTGATCGTTCCATAAGGTCTTTTGCAATCTTTTTTAGAAGTGTTGTTTTTCCGACTCCATTCTTTCCAATGACGCAAATCTTCTCGCTGCCGCGAATGCGAAGCGAAATATTCTCTGCCAACACACGGCTGTCATCCGGCGAGGTCAGCTGATCAAGCGAGTAGTCAAGTACCGTTTTTCCCGCCGGAATTTTCGAGTCCTTCGTTCCAAGCTCAAAGTAGATCGCGGTCTCCTCATCTGGCATGGCAGTCATGTTTTCATCCTCCCGCTCAAAACGGCGTCCAATTGACTTGACAGCGTGCATCTTTTTCTTTAGGAGACGTCCACCGGACGGATTTTGACGCGTAATTACCGCTTGTGCATGTTCGACGCTCTGATATATTCTTTGGAATTTCTCATCGCGGATTTGCTTCTGGCGGCGCTCATCTGCCGCCTGGCGTGCCTGATTCTCCATCTGGCTACTGCGATTTTTGAGATATTCTGTGTAGCTTGTGTTTGCGATGCAAAAGCGGCTCTTTGTCTTACGACGAATCTGCTCGATGTGAATAATCTTGTTCGCCGTGCGCTCAATTAAAGTTTCGTCATGCGAAATATAGATGACGATCTTGTCCCACGACAAAATCAGCTCTTCAAGTGTCTCTAATGTCTCAATGTCAATGTCGTTTGATGGCTCATCTAGCAACAGGACAGTTGGTTCTTCGAAAAGGATTCGCATCAGCTGTGCCTTTACCTTCTCTCCACCAGAAAGCGTGCTCATTTGCTGCTCCCTGTAAAAAAAGTCAGGAGCGATGTGAAATTTTGCCGCAGTCTGGTTCAGTTCCTTCGGTGTCTGATTCCAGAAACTTTCTTGTTCCGAAAAAAATTCATAGACGCTTTTTTGCTGGTCTTCTTTGGGCAATTCCTGCGCAAGATACCCGAGTACTTCTCCTGATATAAGGCGCTCCCCCTCTGCCTCACAGTATTCCTCGACCATTAACGGATCATACAGCCATTTTAGAAGAGTTGATTTTCCGTTTCCCTCCTCGCCAATGATTACGGCTTTGTCGCCATTATTGAATACGCAGGAAAAGTCTGATAAGATCTCTCGTAGGTCTTTTTTGTGTGTTAGTGTCAAATTTTTTATTTGCAGCATATATTGCACCTATACCCTTCTGGTGCACCGAAGCAGCTTTTCTCTCGATTGACATTCTTTCTCATGTTTTTGCGGGTCAGAAATGAAGAATCCTTATCGTGCAAGCACAATCGGCTTATTCGCTTCTGACCCTGGTATCACAAGAAGAGAGAATGACCCTCAATAAGCTGATTCGGTGCACACAAACAAGGCCCTTATGGCCTTATATTTGTTGTAACTCCAAATCTACTTATCGAATAATCATTCCCTCACCGTACATGTAGCTTCTCGCATACATGCCTTTCTTTTTTCTGATTCTCAGTATAGCAGACTTTTTCCATTTGTCAACTTAATTTGTAGCGTTTAAGCAAAGCATTGCAATAATTAATAAAATACCGACTCCAAAGAAACACCATCCGATTCCTACTGCCGTCAGCACTGCCGATGCAAATAGTGTTAGTATCTCCATAATACTGACCCCCATGTTCAGAATGGATAACGCCGCCGCTCGCTGTGTTTTCACACCAAGCAGATCTACCAGAATATTTTCCTGTTCCATGACAAAATACTCTGGCAATTTCAGCAAAAGCGGTAGTATTAACATGAGGGCTACTACTGAAATTTTGCGAGAAGCAAATCCAAAAAGAAGGAATCCGATACCACTGGCAACTCCAAAGACAAATGCCCATTTTTTTGAAAATGCATTTCCCAATTTTCGTATAATTGGCTCTGCGAGCATCTCAACTGCTGAATAGCCGAGTATCACAGCTGACATCCACTCCACTGAAATACCACATTTTTCTAATTTTCCGGCATAAAAGAAGTTTATTAATAGCCACGATACTTGAAAAACAGAAAGTGTCACTGCAAATAGGAGTGCTTTGGGATGTTTCATTGTGGAAAAGAGTTGCTTAAGTGGATGGCAATTTTCCATATTTTTATGATTGCTTTGTCTGTTTTTTATTTGTTCAGCTGTTGTATTTAGGATTTCTTTTTGACCAATTACTTTTGATTGCTCTTTCTTTAGTTTAAACGAAAAAAATGCTGCCGCCATACCAGTTGCGATTGTAGAAAGAAGAAGTCCTTCTATCCCAAATACGTGATAAATCACAACATAGCCAACTGTGCTAATGAAAAAACCTGCCGTACCGCAGTTGGACGCATGTGCCATTTCGGAAAGATAATTTTTTGTTCCATATACCTCGTACACATAGGCACTGTCTGTACCAGATACAAAACAATAGGAAAGCCCCTCTACTATCACCTCTACTGCAAAAAGTGTTGAGCTTTTGCAAATGAAACCGACAAATAAAAGAAAACGTGCCAAAAGCAGTAGTCCCTGTGAAAGTACAAGCGAACGCTTATAGCCAATTCGATCTGTCAAAAAACCGGTTGGAATTTCGCCCAAAAACGTGATTGCCGAAAGCAATGCCTGCAATAAAAAGAACATGCTCTGAGAGACACCAGCCTGTGTTCTTACCAAAAGTGACACTGGTGCAAAAAACACAAGACCATTAAAGAAGGATACCGCATCGTAGCTATCCATCTTGATTATTCTATTCAATTTTTTCATTTTGATTTCTCCTGTTATCACAAAAAATGTCCACAAAAAAGCGTTCACTTAAAAACCCTATGCGTTTGCATAAAGCTTTGTGACGCTTTTATTTCGTTTCCATGTGATAACAGTTAATGCGGCATGGTATCTCCTTCTCCCTTTTGTATGATCACAAAAGCCAGATTTCTGGCGAATCTGGCTTTCAGTATATCATATCATTTTTAATTGTCAATTATAAATATGCATTATTTCATGGCATTTATTATGTCGTTTAATTTATAAGAAATGCTCTCGTTTCCATCTGGGCGCTCAATTACAAGGCGTGAAAGTGACTCTTTTGTATCTGCAAGAAGAACGGTCTGTGTCTCACCTGGCTTTAATGTATCTAGCTCGATTTGGCAGATTCGACTTCCAATACTGTTGAAACCTGTCAAATGATAACCGCAAGCTTCATAGCACGGCAACGCTGTTTTATTGGCAATGACAACTTGAAGTTTTCGTTGTGTCTTCGATCTACCTGATGTTTTTTTTGAATTTTCTTTGCTTTCATCTCTATCATTATCATAAAAAGCGACCGATTTGATATAGAGTGGCGCACACTCATTCTTGACGGTCTCATAGGATGGCTTTGGATTTCCGTATATATCTGCCGATCCGTGCACTCTGCGGCGAAGACGACCTTCGCCTTCCTCACCCATCTGGGTTCGATAGTCGTTTAAGCAAAACCAAATGATTCCATTTACGCCAAGTTCGCGGTAAATCTTCATCTTCTCTAGGAAGATTTCTGTTCTTCTTGGATCACCACCGGCAAAGGCTGGCTCACAGAGACCAAATTCTGAGATTACGATTGGCTTCTCCTTGTGCTCATTCCAAAAATGAGGAATTTCTACTCTAGGATCTTTGTTTCCATGCCAAGTGCCCATATAATCGTTTGCCATGATCATATCACCAAGGGCTGTCGCATCCTTTGGTGTCTGCCATAGGGTATTAGATACATAGCTCATCAATCGATTTGGATCTTTTGACTCAATATACGACTTCATATCCTTTACATACTGAGCTGTAATTTCGCTCTGTCCATCTAACTCGTTTCCAACTCCCCATGCGATAATGGATGGATGATTAAAATGAGATTCCATCATTTCGTCAATCTGGGCAATTGCAAGCGCTTTTTCATGGGCAACTGGCTCTTTTGGCTGTCCCCAAAGTGGAACCTCCTCCTGAACGAGCATACCATGTCGGTCACACCAGTCAAAGAAGGAATCGTCCTGCTGCCAATGCACTCTTGTGAAAATACAATTGCAGCCTTTCAGTAGAGTCAGCCATCTTGCGATATCTTTCTTTGTCTCTGCGTTTCCAATTCGTGGATCTGAGCCTGGCATCCACTCAGTTCCGACAAGCTCCACTGTCTCTCCGTTTAATAGAAACTGACCGTTTTCTACGGTGAGACTTCGAAAACCGACCGAAATCTCTACACAGTCGATCTCAACATCATTTACTATTTTGCGAAGGCAAACTGTGTAAAGCTGCGGATAATCGAAGTGCCACAATGTTACTTCGTCTACTTTGACATACTCCCACGGTTAAAACCGTGGAATTCCTTAACTAGTTCCGGCAGCATCATTCAGTCTTATAGACTGAATTATAGCCA
>ERZ824978.3176-NODE-3176-length-12793-cov-14.374706_pt1 | contig 12793 bp, 11 predicted proteins | sample MGYA00519860_ERZ824978 | MGnify/ENA primary metagenome ERZ824978 (study PRJEB31778, sample SAMEA3449184) | human gut metagenome | biome: human gut; feature: human-associated habitat; material: faeces | place: United Kingdom | collected 2010/2012 ... | reverse complement strand
TGGGAGAGGGACTGATGGGGAAAGAACTATCAGAAAAACCAGATGCTATTGAAAACTTAACAGAATTTCTACTTTCTATTTAACGGAATAAGGAGATTTAGAATGTTACAGGATTACTATGAAAAACATAATCTGGAAATGAAACCATATCAATACTACCTTGCGGAGTTTCAGAATGTAAATCCAGAGGATGTTACAAGTCGGCTGGATATACCATTTGATGATAATAGCAAGTCATTTATAATAAAGTTTATGCAGAACACATACACGATCAGTTATCCAGAGTTCGAAATTCATTGCATAGATAAATCAGATAAAGATGCGATTTTGTGTAATGATATTCATGCAAAAATCTTGATGTTACGATATTTTTCGGAGGGAGATTATATGAAAGCTACGGGGAGTTTTTTGTCCTATCGTGATCTTCCTTGGGGAGAGGTTTATTATAGGCAGTTTTATGGGCGTTGTATTATGAGACTCGCGAAAACATATGGAAATAGACAAGATGTTTTTAAAAGATTAATGGAAAAATTGGCAGGGATACGTCAAAAGTATGGAGAAGTATCCTACGAATTTGAAGTTTTTCGTGAATTAAAATTATGTTTTATTTTATGGTCAGGTGATGAGGAATTTCCACCTTCTGCACAAATTCTTTTCTCTGATAATTTTCCAATGGCATTTGCAGCTGAGGATGTAGCGTATCTTGGAGATGTTATATTAGATTATATGAAACAAGAAGAATTTGATATATAATAAATCCTAAAATTAATTTTTGTTATAAATCGAAATAGAGATACAGGTTTTTATATGATTAAGTCTAAAGTGAGTCAGGATTTTTATCTGACTCATTTTAGTGGATATATGATAAAAGAAAACCAGATTATACAGCTGTAATTTGTAAAATTAGATTCGCTTGATGCAAGAAAAAAGCAGTGATATACTGAAATAAAAGATATTTATAAAATAATAAAAACCTGGAACTAAATTGTGTGATTGAACAGTTACAAAGAATGCAATTTTTGCGGAGGGTATAGGATGATACAGATTGCAGTTGTGGAAGATGAAGAAATTTACGTAAAACAATTAACAGAGTATATCCGGAAATATCAAACGGAAAGGGGAAAATCAATAAAGGTTACAGTATTTGGTGATGGAGAAGATATCACAGAGAATTACAGTGGCGGTTTTGACATTATTCTGATGGATATCCAAATGCAGTTTATGGACGGTATGACAGCAGCAGAAAAAATCCGTCAGATGGATCAGAAAGTAATTATCATGTTTATCACAAATATGATCCAATATGCAGTACGTGGATATGAAGTTGATGCAATGGATTATGTAGTAAAACCAGTTGAGTATTTTTCTTTTTCGCAGAAACTGGATAAAGCAATTGGACGTATTCGTTCTGAAGCAAAGGAATTTCTTATGATTACGATTGGAGAAGGAATCGTAAAAACAGATATAGCAGATATCTATTTTATTGAAGGACAGGGACATAATGCAGTTTTTCATACTTTAAGAGGGGATTACAGTTCCAGAGTTACGTTAAAGGAACTGGAAGAAAAATTGATAGTTCATAATTTCTTCCGGTGCGCCAAGGGGTATCTGGTAAACATGAATCATGTAGAAGGCATTGTTGGTTCTGACTGTGTGATTCATAGTGTACATATACCAGTCAGCAGAACTAGAAAAAAGGAATTTATGAATAAACTTTTGCAAAATCTGAACATGGATTAATTTTGTTGGGCGGATAACGGAGGAAGTTATGTTATACCAGGATATTCCAAGAATTTATACAGCAATTGCGGAGTGGGGAGCGTGTCTGGTTTATCTCTATATGTTGAAAAGAGAAAAAATGAAATCTGCACATTTTCTTATTGGTGTGTTGCTTATGCTGGCATTGCAGTGTGCTTTTCTGGTTGCGACAGGTAATGTATCAGAGGTTTTATGGATTCCCTGTATGATTATTGCTGTTGCTATAATGTATGTATTTCTTATGGTTGGAGGAAGCATGAAACCTCTTGGGGCAGGATATTGCTGTGCCAGAGCATTTGTGTTGGCAGAGTTTGTTGCTTCTCTGCAGTGGCAGATTGTATCTATTGTACAGGTGAGAGGAATTCAAAGTTTCTGGACTGAAATTTTGATTACGATTATAATTTTCGGTGGTTGTTTTGTCATTGATATTTATCTGGAAAGGGATTATCTGAAACAGGATTATCTTCAGCAGATGACTGTAAAAGAAGTTGTAGCAGCAGCAATCATGGCAGTTACAATCTTTGCGTTCAGTAATCTGAGTTTTTTGAGTGAAAATGTACCATTTGCAAGCAAAGAACGTGCAGACATTTTTTCTATGAGAACCCTGATTGATTTTGGAGGAATTGCAATCCTGCATGCTTATCAGAGCAGGATTAGTGAGTATATTGCCGAAAAAGAACTTTCAGCAATGAATGTGATCCTGAAAAGTCAATATGAGCAGTATCGAAATTATCAGGACAGTCTGGATCTCATACAGATGAAATATCATGACTTGAAGCATCAGATCACAGCACTTCGTGCAGAATCAGACGAAGAAAAACGTAAAAAATGGATTGATGCAATGGAGGAAGAAGTCTCTGCCTTTGAAAATATGAGCAAAACAGGTAATCAGGTGCTGGATACAATTCTTGCAGCTAAAATTTTTCATTGTCGAAAAAATTACATACAGATTACCTGTGTAGCGGATGGTAAGTTACTGGATTTTATACATGTAACAGATTTGTGTTCCATTTTTGGAAATGCATTGGATAATGCAATTGAACATGTAATTATGATACCGGAAGTGGAAAAAAGACTGATTCATCTGACGGTATCTGCAAAAAAGAGTTTTGTTTTTATTAAAATAGAAAATTATTGTGAAGATAAAATTCAGAAAAATGAAAATGATCTGATTACAACAACAAAAGTAGATCGACAAAACCATGGATTTGGATTAAAAAGCATTCGTACTGCTGTGGAGAAATATAATGGTTCTGTGGATTTTGGAGTGGATCAGAACTGGTTTGAATTAAAGATTCTTTTACCCAGAGTAATGTAAAGCTCTGGGTGTTTTTTTGCATTTCATGCCATATTTTTGCATGTTGTGCCAAAACCGGCACGATGAAAAAGATATGATATAGTAAGGTCAACAGGAAACAGTTCCTGAAATTACAGGACAGATAAAAAGGAGGAGAAGAGAATGATCAGTGTTGAAATGGAAGACGTCCTGGCGGTATTACAGTTGTGCAAACCGTATATTATCGGTATTGTTGCTGCACTTGTAATTGGAATCGTAATTATGATTGCGTGCCGCAGGATGTGCAGGGACAAAAAATTTCTGATAAGAAGGGAAGCTGCGATCGCAATGGTTCTTGCAGTTGTTGTCTGCGTGAATATGATCTGTTTTGGACCAATGGCTACGTTGATTGGACTTGCAACGGGAAATGGAACTTTAAGCGATGAAACAAATGAAGAAGCTGCGGAAGTAGCAGAAGAAATTATGGAAGACGGAATTGTTCTTCTGAAGAATGAAAGCCTGCTTCCTTTAAATGAAACAAAAAAACTGAATATTTTTGGCTGGGAATCTATTAATCCGGCTTACGGAGGAGCTGGCTCAGGAGGAATCAATGATCTGTATGATATTGTCAGCCTGAATCAGGGACTTGAAAATGCAGGATTTTCTATTAATCAGGATCTTGTTGATTTTTATAATAATTATGGTGCAGATAATCCGGAAATGTCAATTCAGAAACAGAGCTGGACATTACCGGAGCCACCTGTAGATACTTACAGTGATGGGCTTATTAAAAGTGCGAAAGAGTATTCTGATGTAGCAGTTGTGGTTCTTTCCAGAAAAGCAGGTGAAGGTCATAATGATATTCCTATGGATGTAAAAAAAGCAGCATATGATAATAATTCAGATGAATATGATGATTTTTCTGAGGGAGAGCATTATTTACAGCTTTCACAAACTGAGAGAGATATGGTGGATATGGTTTGCTCAAACTTTGAGAATGTGATTGTAATTTATAATGGAGCAAATCAGTTTGAACTTGGTTTCGCAGATGAATATCCTCAGATTAAATCTGTTGTATGGTGCCCGGGAACAGGAAATGTGGGATTTAATGCACTTGGTAAAGTATTTTCAGGTGAAGTCAATCCTTCCGGAAAAACACCGGATACATTTATTTATGATATGACGACTGCTCCGTGGTGGAATAATGCAGAAAAAACAGAGTATACAAATCTGGCAGATATGGCCGTTGAAGGAATGAATGCAGGAACTGCGCAGGTGTATGCTCCGGCATTTACCAATTATGTGGAAGGCATTTATGTAGGATACAAGTACTATGAAACTGCTGCGCAGGAAGGGGCGATTGATTACGATAAGACTGTACAGTATCCATTTGGATATGGTCTGAGTTACACGGAATTTGAACAGAAAATGGGTGAACTGGAGGAAAAAGACGGACAGATTTCTGTAGATGTAGAAGTAACCAACACAGGAGATGTTGCAGGAAAAGATGTAGTAGAAGTGTATTATAAACCGCCATATACAAATGGCGGAATTGAGAAATCTTCTGCAAATCTGATCGAGTTTGCAAAAACAGATCTGCTTCAGCCGGGAAAATCTCAGATTGTTACAGTTACATTTAGTATAGAAGATATGGCCTCTTATGATGAGAATAATGCAAAAGCGTATGTTCTTGAAAAAGGTGACTATGTAATCTCTATTAACAGCGATTCACACACTGTGCTGGATCAGAAAACTTATACCGCAGATGCTGATGTAGTATATAAGGGAGAAAATAAAAGAGCATCAGATGATACTGCCGCAGGAAATGTATTTGAAGAAGCAAAAGGAGATATAACATATCTGTCACGTGCAGATCATTTTGCAAATTATGAAGAGGCTACAGCAGCACCGGCATCTGCAGAGCTGAGTGAGCCATATGTTTCCGAATATCATCTGAACAGCAACTTTGATAAGACTACATACCTTAATGATAAGGATGTAATGCCGACAACGGGAGCAGATAATGGACTTACATTAGCTGATATGCGTGATGCTGATTATGACGATCCTCGTTGGGAAAAACTTCTGGATCAGCTTACTGTTGATGAAATGGCAAATATGATTGCAATGGCTGGTTATCAGACAGCAGCCATGGATTCTGTGGGAAAAGTGGCTACACTTGATTTCGATGGACCAGCAGCAATTAATAACAACTTTACAGGAGTTGGTTCTATTGGATTTCCAATTGAAGTTGTGGTTGCCTCCACATGGAATAAGGAACTTGCACAGGCCTGGGGTGAATGCATGGGCAAGATCAGTCAGGAAATGGGTGCAGAGGGCTGGTATGCACCAGGTATGAATACTCATAGAACCGCATTTGGAGCAAGAAACTATGAATATTTTTCAGAAGATGGAGTTCTTGCAGGAAATATGGGTGCAAATGCAGTAGAAGGTGCAAGAAAATATGGAGTTTATTCTTACATTAAGCATTTCGCACTGTATGAAGGAAATGCAAAGATGGTAAGTGTCTGGTCAAATGAGCAGGCAATCCGTGAAATCTATCTGAAACCATTTGAAATCTCTGTAAAACAGGGAGGCGCAAATGCGGTTATGGTTTCCTGGAGTTTCCTTGGAGATAAATGGACTGGAGAATGCAGTAACCTTATGAACACAGTTCTCAGAGATGAATGGGGCTTCAGGGGAATGGCGCTTACAGACTTCTTCCGAAACAATGGTCATGGATTTATGAATGCAGATGCAGCTTTGGCGAATGGGGTAGATGCAATGCTGTCCACATTCAACGGAGAAGAGAACAATGTAGCCAATCCGGAGCATCCGACATCTGTACTTCAGATGAGAAATGCCTGCAAAAATGTCATGTATACAGTTGTAAGCAGCTGGGCTTATGATGGAGAACACGAAGAAACAGGTATGGAAAACTGGAAAAAAGCAGGAATTGGTATCGACATTGTAATAGCATTTTTCATGGCAGGAATGGAAGTACTGGTAATCAAAGGATATAAGAAAAGAAAGAGTGCTGAATAAGGATGAAAGTGGGATGGAAAACAGTTATGAAACAGCAAAAATTGGTTGAAAAGATGACAATAGAAGAAAAGGCAGCGATACTCAGTGGAAAAACTGTCTGGCAGACCAGAGAAATTGACAGGCTTTCCATCCCGTCCATCTTTCTTTCAGATGGACCGCATGGGATCAGAAAACAGGCAGGAGCAGGAGACCATCTGGGACTGAATGCATCCTTGAATGCAACTTGTTTTCCCACAGCAGCGACGATAGCAAACAGCTGGAATCAGGATCTGGGGGAAGAGATCGGACAGGCTCTTGGAGAGGAAGCAGCAAGTATGGATGTAAATATCCTGCTTGGTCCGGGATTAAATATTAAAAGAAGCCCATTATGTGGAAGAAATTTTGAATATTTTTCAGAAGATCCATATCTTTCCGGGAAGATGGCAGCGTCATATATTCGTGGAATACAAAGTAAAGGCGTTTATGCCTGCCCGAAGCATCTGGCGGTTAACAGTCAGGAACTTCGGAGAATGGCAATGGACGCAATTGTTGACGAACGGACATTAAGAGAAATATATCTGACCGGTTTTGAGATAGCTGTTAAAGAAGGACATGCAAAAGCAATCATGAGCAGTTACAACCAGATTAATGGGATTTATGCTAATGAGGACAAACATCTTTTGACAGACATCCTGCGCAAAGACTGGGGATTTGATGGAATTGTTGTAACAGACTGGGGCGGAAGCAATGACCATGTGAAAGGTGTTGCTGCCGGCTCAAATCTGGAGATGCCGTCCTGTGGGTACGATTCTGCAAGAGAAGTGATTGCTGCTGTCCAAAGTGGAAAGCTGAAGGAAGCGGATTTGGATGAAAGAGTTGGAGAATTGGTGGATGCAGTGATGGAGCTGACATCAGGGAAGAAGCTTTCAGATAAAAACTTTGACAGAAACGCACATCATCAACTGGCAAGGAAAGCAGCAGCGGAAAGTATGATTCTTCTGAAAAATGAAAAACAGATTCTTCCGCTGGATACCAAAAAATCCATCGCTGTTATTGGAGATTTTGCTTTTTCACCCAGGTATCAGGGGGCAGGATCTTCTATGGTCAATCCAATAAAAGTAGAAGATATGTCATCGATTTTGCAACAATATGATCTGAATATTCTGGGAATGACAAGAGGCTATCATAGAAATGGAGATGTAGATGAGAATGATAGAAAGTTTGCATTAAATTTGGCTATGAATGCGGATATTGTGATTTTCTGCTTTGGTCTTGATGAGATCAGTGAATCAGAAGGACTGGACAGGACCCATATGCGTATTCCGCAGGATCAGATCGATCTTCTGCAGGATATCAGTAAAGTGAATGAAAATATTATTGGAATACTGAGTGCAGGATCTGCGATAGAAATGCCATGGCACACCTGCTGCAAAGCGATTTTGCATGGCTATCTGAATGGACAGGCGGGCGCTTCTGCAACATTGGATATTCTGACCGGAAAAGTGAATCCATCAGGAAGACTGGCAGAAACATATCCCATATCTTATGAACAGACACCGGCATTCCGATATTATCCAAGTAATGAGAAAACATCGGAATACCGAGAGAGTGTTTATGTGGGATATCGCTATTATGATACTTCAAAAGTCCGGGTGCAATATCCATTTGGCTTTGGGCTTTCCTATACGGAATTTACATATTCTGATCTTATCATAGAAGAGGATGGAATCAAAGTTTCGGTTACCAATACAGGTGACAGAGACGGAGCTGAGGTTGTTCAGATGTATGTAGGACTTCCTAATGCAATCGTATTCCGACCGGAAAAAGAACTGAAAGGTTTTGCAAAAGTTTATCTAAAGGCAGGAGAAAGCAGACAGCTCAGGATTCCGTTTGATGATAAGACATTCCGTTATTGGAATATAAAAACGGGACAGTGGGAAATAGAAACAGGAACTTATCAGATTATGGTAGGAGCCAGTGTTGCAGATATTCGTTTAACAGGTACGACTGAGAGAACAGGAAATAGTAAAGGGTATCCGTATAATCCGGCAAAAATGCCTTACTATTATACAGGAATCGTGCAGAAAATATCAGATGAGGAATTTCATGAACTTCTTGGCCATGAGATACCGAACGGAAGATGGAGTGGAAATCTGGGAATCAATGATGCAATCTGTCAGATGTATTATGCAAAAAGCCGACTTGCAAGGCTGATATATAGATATCTCACAAAAATGAAAAAGAAGAGTGAGGCACAGGGAAAGCCAGATTTGAATATTCTTTTTATTTACAATATGCCGTTTCGGGGGATTGCCAAGATGACCGGTGGAGCAGTCAGTATGGAAATGGTATATGGAATTGTCGATGCTGTGAATGGACACTTTATGCTTGGAGTAAAAAAAGTAGTTGGCGGATATTTCAGGAACAGAAGAAATAATAAGAAATATGAAAAGTTATTAAAAGGAGCCGGAGGGAAGTGCAGATGAATCATATAAAAAATATATGGAAATGTTTTGAAGCGAAACATTCTGCTTTGGCAAAATGGCTTTATCAGATATTCTATTTTGTTATATTCAGTATGGGCGTGACAGTATTCCAGTATCTTGTATTTACATTTTTACCAGGGATTTTGGGAATTGGTCTGGCTGGTACAGAATTTATGTGGCCAAAGGTTTCCATGAATCTGTTTGGAGTAAAATTTACATGGAGTTTGCTGGGGTATAATGTATTGCGTGATGCAACGGGGAATATACTGATCGGTGGTGGACTTGGCTATTTTATCAGTTATGAATTAGGGTCATTTCTTGCACAGTGTATCAATTTTCCACTTCAGAGAAATATTACTTTTAAAAGCCATGGAAATCCTGTATATCAGGCAATCTGGTATTTTATAGCATGGGTGGTAATTTCACTGATCTGTAATGGATTTAATAATCTGTGGATGCCAGTTGCATCTGCATATGTGGCCCCGGCAGTCTATAACATGCTTGTGACAATTATCACAGGTGGAGTTTCCATGGTGATTTTTTTCTTTGTGTTTAAAATTATTTTCCCAGAGGGGAAGACTGAATAGAAGAAATTAGCAAGTATGCCTGAAATCTAATAATAAAAGAGATGAGGAGTGGTAAGAAAATCAGACAAATATATATAGCCAACAATGCACTTTTGTTTGAAAGGATTAGTAACGTTGAGTTAAAACAACTGCAATATCAGAAAAAGACAGATGAAAAGCTGGAGCAGATTTTTGAGTACATATCAGATCATGAGGAGTCTAATCAAAAGATATAAATTTATGAAAATGAAATGAACTTATCAAAATAATAAAATTTATATAGCCGAGAGAGTTTTGTGATGGTGAAAATCTCTCGGCTGTATTATGTGCAAGTGTGCCTATGTTTTTATTATTCTGCAGATTCTTCAGAAACAGAATCTTTCTTTTTTCTGGATTTACCAGAAATCATTTTATGACCGGAGTAGATAGCCATAATCATGCAGAGAAGAGAGCTGCAAGCAAAATATTTGTGAGCCGTTTTCATGTTTTTATAGCCGGTATAAAAGGTTCCGATCATGGCTGCCAATGCACCAAGTGACCAATATTTATGTGCTTTCATTTGAATATACCTCCTGCGTTTTTTATATAATACCTCTTTTTAGAAAGCATGAAAACAGGAAATTTATAAATTCTGTTCTTTCTCAATCTGCTGTTCCTGTTCGTAGCTCTTTCCAAGGATCATATCAATATTGGCAGACACGGTACGAAACTCCCGTTCATAATTCCGGCGGTTAGAAAAATCTTCTCGTTGCATATCTCGCAATTCAATAAGTCGGTCTTTTTCAGCATAGAGGGCTTTCATGGAAGGCAGCTTATTTCCGACAGATTTTTTTTTCAGTGTTCGGAGAGCTGTATCATAAAGAGAAAGCTCTGCCCGGTGTTCTTCGTAGAATTTATCCTTATTGCGGCTCTTGCGGTAGTCGGCATATACGTTTTTGTATGCAAGGTACTGTCCAGTAAAATGTATTTGTTCGTTCACATCTTTAAGTTGCTGTTCTGTATCCTTTAAAGATTTTCTGGCAGCACTGGTCTGATCAGATGCCTGGTCAAGTGCCGTATGGAAATCATCAAGAGAATCATAGTCATGTTCCTGTATGTAGGCAACAGTCTGAGCCATTTGTTTCAAATTGGAGAGTTTGACTTTTTGAGCATAGGCTCCACTCTGCTGTGCTTTGATACAGGTCTGTAAATCTATCACAAGTTGGAGATTTGATTTTATGAAAATGAACGGTACAGGAATATCAGGAGCATCAGAAGAAAGTGTCGTCTGCAAATCTTTTGTAGTATTTGGAATTTGCGGTTCTTTAATTTCCATTTTCCTATTAGAGAGCGATTTTGAATTTTCCTTAAATGCCTGTAATAGAAAATCTTCGGTGTATCTGGTTCCGAGATTTCGTCCAGTGATATAATTTTTTCTGCCTGGATGAAGATAGCTGTATCGGTTACGGCTAATCTTGAAGATGATATGATATTTTTCATCAAGGATTTTTGCAAACTCTTCTGGTGATTTGGCGGTGCTTGCAACATCGTCAATAGCATCCCGGAGAAACTGTTTCTCTGTCTGATAACGAGTCTCTTTTGGAGTGATACCATCTTCAAGCATTTTCAGATTGAGCTTATCAAGTTTTTCCTGTCCACGACGCTGTGCCCAGTATTCTTTTTCCGTGATTTTTCTTTCTGCAGGAGAGAGCAGATCAACTTGATGCAGGCCCTCTTTCTGGCACATATCCATAACGTCTTGCTTTAAGTGAGCAAGGTAGGCGGTGCTTAGGTGATGCTTATATCCGGTTTTTGATTCGCAGTCAAATTCCATATAGGGTTCTTGGGGCACGTTATATTTACGAAGGCTGTTGATTACGATGTGTACATGGATATTGCCGCTTTCATTATGACCGTCTGTATGTGTGCAGACTAAAGCCTGATGACCGGGAAAGTTCTTCTTTGCAAAAGTTAGTCCCAGCTGCTGTGCCCGTTCACCAGTCAGTCCACATTCCTCTCTGTCTTTTGGGTCAAAGCTGATAATGTAATGATGAGACTTGATCTCATTGAATTTTTTATTTTTATGGTAAAAGCTGTTTAGTTCCTGACATTCAGATGCAAAGGTAAATGGATCACAGTTCAGACCATCCAGGTAATATTCATCTCGTAATATCATATGTCCCTCATCATCGAGGATTGGCTTTTGGGTGTATTCATTATGCTGAAAGATGAGATACCGTTCAGATTCTCCATAGTCAGCATTTTTGCTTGCGATATGTTTAATCACTGCCACGGAAATCACCTGCCATTCTCATCACTTCATATTTCATTTCATAAATATCCCGGAGAGATTTTTTTATTTCTATTCTCATTTCTGAGGAGATAATTCCACCTTGATTAAAATATCGGGCAATCTGATTGAGATTGCTTCCTATCTTACCCAATTCACCAATCAACTTTTTTATTTCTTTGACATCTGCAACAATCTCAAATTTAGTATTGACCTGTCCCTCCATAATTTGTTTTCGCATGTACTCGGAAATATTCATGTCTGCCTGCTCTGCCGTATTTTCTATAATAGAAAATTCTGTATCAGTCAGGCGGATGGTTACCCGGTGTTCTCGTTTCATGTCCGTTTTTTTTTGTGGTCGTGTCATTCAATGCTCCTTTCTGGTATAAAGGTTCCGCAGGAAAAATAGAAAATTTACAGTAAGCTGTGAAAGCAAGTGATGAAAAAGCATCACGCTGTGACCATGCAAATGGGAACCAATACACACATCTTTGGTTGTGGTCGAGGGTATGGGGAAACGAAATCCCCATCAAGTTGCAAGGCAGAAAAAATCCCGTAGGGGTTTTTGTCTGACATTGCGAAACTTGCTCTAAAAATGACTGCTTCATATATAAGCCGATTTACAGAAAAAATGGAAATAAGAAGTTTATATAAATGAAAAAACATAATACAATCAAACAAAAGGAGGAGGGAGCTTATGAATAAAGTAAAAGATAGTAATCAAAACATTGCAAAGGCAGTTCTTAAGATAAGGCAAGATAACAAGCTTTCTCAGGAACAATTTGCTGAAATGGTAGGAGTAACAAGACAGGCGGTGTCTAGATGGGAAATGGGAGTCTCTGTTCCAAATATTAATACACTTATTCTAATAAGTGAGAAATTTGATATTCCAGTTGATGAAATGTTAAAGTCAGGAGACGTTGTTGAAAAAATTGATAACAATAAAACTTCTTTCAAAAAAGATAGAAATTATAGTATTGTATTTTTAACTATTGGTATTTTAGGGATGATTAGTATACCTTTTGGGGCAGAGTGGCAACAGAAAAAAATATGGAACTTTTTAAAACAGCCTATGAGCATTCATATGACTATTTTTTTGAATATCCACTATCCATCATTTTAATATTAGCATTGATGTTCATAGGCTTAGGTATATGTTTCATTTCAAAGAAAAAAAGGAGGCGATTTGATGAAAAAAATGATTAGTATTTTGACAGTGTTGGTACTTAGTATTGTGACAATGTTGCCTGTAAAAGTAATGGCTGCAGAATATCCACATAAAAACAGTGAAGTAAAGCATGTAAATTTGTTATCTGATAAAACTGAGTATGGGTAAATGATGTGAATAAATCTGGAATGAAAAGAAGCAGGACAATGGGAGATGAGACCCAATGCCCTGCTTCTCTGTTTATTC